>Ga0255127_1000035_pt1 | contig 75795 bp, 64 predicted proteins | sample Law_Miss_RepB_8d_FD_188555 | JGI IMG/M metagenome (GOLD analysis project Ga0255127, IMG submission 188555) | Freshwater microbial communities from St. Lawrence River, New York, United States - Law_Miss_RepB_8d | ecosystem: Environmental > Aquatic > Freshwater > River | place: USA: New York...
CGTGTAAGGGTGGCGCGGGCTCTCGAACAGCGTCTTCTTGTCGGCCAGTTCCACCAGGCGGCCGAGGTACATCACGCCCACCTGGTCGCTCACGTGGCGCACCACGGCGAGGTTGTGGCTGATGAAGAGGTAGGTCAGGCCCTGCTGGCGCTGCAGGTCTTTCATGATGTTGAGCACCTGCGCCTGCACCGACACGTCCAGCGCGCTGGTGGGCTCGTCGCACACCAGGAAGTCGGGCTGGGTGGCCAGGGCGCGGGCGATCGAGATGCGCTGGCGCTGCCCGCCGCTGAACTGGTGCGGGTACTTCACGCGGTCTTGGCCCGACAGGCCCACCGATTGCAGCAGCGCGTCCACGCGCTCGCGCAGGCGCGCCGGGTCGGTCTCGATGCCGTGCTCACGCAGGGGCTCGGCGATGATGTCTTCCACCCGCCAGCGGGGGTTGAGGCTGGCGTACGGGTCTTGAAAAATCATCTGGATGCGCCGGCGCAGCACGCGGCCGGCCGGCGTCTTGAAGGCGGCGTGGGCGTCTTGGCCGTCGAACTCGAAACCGCCCCGGGTGGGCTCGTACAGGCCCACCAGCAGGCGGGCCACGGTGCTCTTGCCGCAGCCCGACTCGCCCACCAGGGCCAGGGTCTGGCCACGGGCGATGTCGAACGACACGCCGTCCACCGCGCGCAGCAACTGGCGCGGCTTGCGCTCGATCACGCGGTTGAGCCAGGGGGCTGATACGTCGAAGGTCTTGGCCAGGTCGGTGGCGCGCACCAGGGGCTGGCCGGGGGTGGGCACTGGGCTCATGCGCGCGCTCCTGCGTCGTGAGCAGCGTGCAGCCAGCAGGCGGCGCGCGTGGCGCCGGCCGGCAGCAGGTCGGGGCGCTGCGAACGGCAGCGGTCAAACACGCGGTCGCAACGCGGGTTGAAGGCGCAGCCGGGCGGAATGGCGTTCAGGCGGGGCATGGCCCCGTCGATCTGGTGCAGGCGGTCGCGGTCCACGCTCATGTCGGGAATGCAGGCCATGAGGCCACGGGTGTAGGGGTGGGCCGGCTGGTTGATCACCTCGTGCACCGGGCCGATTTCGGCCACGCGGCCGGCGTACATCACGGCCACGCGGTCGCAGGTTTCGGCGATCACGCCCATGTCGTGCGTGATGAGCATCACCGCCGCGCCGCGCTCTTTGCAGATGCGCTTGAGCAGGCCAATGATCTGGGCCTGGATGGACACGTCCAGCGCGGTGGTGGGCTCGTCGGCCACGATCAGGCGCGGCTCGGCCGCCAGCGCCAGCGCGATCACCACCCGCTGGCGCATGCCGCCGCTGAACTGGTGCGGGTAGTGGTCGATGCGTTCTTCGGCCGCGGGAATGCCGGTGTCTTTCAGCAGATCAATGGCGCGGCGGCGCGCCTCGGCGCGGCTCACCGGCAAGTGGGTGGTGATGGTCTCGATGAGTTGCCGCCCCACCGAGTAGAGCGGGTTGAGCGAGGTGAGCGGGTCTTGAAAGATGGCCCCGATCTGGCGGCCGCGGATGCGGCGCATGGCCTCGGGTGGCAGGTGGTCGATGCGCTGGCCGTCCAGCACGATCTGGCCCGAGGCCACCCGGCCGGGCGGCTCCAGCAGGCCGATGATGGACGCGCCGGTGAGCGACTTGCCCGCCCCCGATTCGCCCACCACGCCCAGGATCTCGCCCGGGGCAATGTCAAACGACACATCGTCCAGCGCGCGCAACACGCCGCGCCGCGTGGGGAATTCCACCACCAGGTTCTGAACTTGCAACAAGGACATGCAGTGGGTGCGCTCAGCGCAGACGGGGGTTGAGGGCATCGCGCAGCCAGTCGCCGAGCAGGTTCACGCTCAGCGCGATCAGCACCAGCATCACGCCGGGGAAGATGGTGATCCACCACTCGCCCGAGAACAGGTAGTCGTTGCCCACGCGAATGAGCGTGCCCAGCGAGGGCGAGGTGGGCGGCGCCCCCACCCCCAGAAACGAGAGCGTGGCCTCGGTGATGATGGCCGTGGCCACCTGGATGGTGGCCAGCACCAGCACCGGCCCCATCACGTTGGGCAGCACGTGGCGGCGCATGATGCGCAGCGGCGCCACGCCAGTGACGCGGGCGGCCTGCACGTATTCCTTCTGGCGCTCCACCAGCGTGCTGCCGCGCACGGTGCGCGCGTACTGCACCCAGCCGGTGAGCGTGATGGACACCACCAGCACGCCAAAGGCCAGCGACTCGTGCGCCTCGGGGAACAGCACCCGGCCCACGCCGGCGATCAACAAGGCCACCAGGATGGCGGGGAAAGACAGCATCACGTCGCACACGCGCATCAGCAGCGAATCGACCCAGCCGCCCAGAAAGCCCGCCAGCAGCCCCAGCGCCACGCCCAGCACCACCGACAAAACCACCGAGGCCAGGCCCACGGCCAGCGAGATGCGCGCGCCGTACATCAGGGCCGAGAGGATGTCGCGCCCCTGGTCGTCGGTGCCCAGCACAAACGACGGGTTGCCGCCTTCGCTCCACATGGGCGGCAGGCGGGCGTTCATCAGGTCAAGCGAGGCCAGGTCAAACGGGTTGTGCGGCGCCACCCAGGGCGCGAACACCGCACAGAAGACGCACACCAGGGCAATGGCGGCCGCCAGCACCGCGGTGGGCGAGGTGCGAAAGCTGTAACCCAGGTCGCTGTCGAAGGCGCGGCGCAGCCGATCGATCATCCGGTCTCCTGCATCAAAGAAAGGGAAAACGCGCGCGCATCGCCTCAGGCCGCCAGGGGCATGCCCTGTTCGATGAGGCTGGCGTGCAAGGCCGCACCCAGGGGCAAGACCTCGTCGTTGAAGTCATACCGGGCGTTGTGCAGGAAGCAGCTGCCCACGCCGTTGTCGGCGCCCTGCCCCAGGCGCAGGTAGGCGCCGGGCTTGACCTGCAGCATGAAAGAGAAGTCTTCCGCGCCCATGCTCGGGTCCATGCTGCGGTCCACGTGCTCGTGGCCCACCAGACGCTGGGCCACGTCGGCCGCGAAGTGCGCCTCGCTCTGGGTGTTGATGGTGGCGGGGTAGATGCGTTCGTACTTCACGTGCGCGGTGGCGCCCAGGCCCAGGGCCACGCCTGAGCAGACCTCGTTCAGGCGGCGCTCCACCATGGCCTGCACCTCGGGGTTGAAGGTGCGCACCGTGCCCACCAGGGTGGCCTGGCCGGGAATCACGCTGAAGGCGCCCAGGTCGCCGGCCTGCATGGCGCACAGGCTGATGACCGCGCTGTCGATGGCGCGCACGTTGCGCGACACGATGCTTTGCACCGCCGTGATGATGTGCGCCGCCACCAGCACCGGGTCCACCGTCTGGTAGGGGTGGGCACCATGCCCGCCCTTGCCGGCAATCTCGATCGTCACGCGGTCGGCCGAGGCCATCATGGGCCCTGGGTTCACGCCCACCGTGCCCGGGCGCATCTGTGGCCAGTTGTGCATGGCAAAGACAGAGTCCACCGGGAAGCGGTCGAACAGGCCGTCTTCCACCATGGCCTTGGCGCCGGCAAAGCCCTCCTCGCCGGGCTGGAAGATGAGCACGGCGGTGCCGTCGAACTGGCGCGTTTCGGCCAGGTAGCGCGCGGCCCCCACCAGCATGGCGGTGTGGCCGTCGTGGCCGCAGCCGTGCATCAGCCCGGCGCGGGTGGAGCGCCAGGCAAAGTCGTTCTGTTCGGTCATGGGCAGGGCGTCCATGTCGGCGCGCAGGCCGATCAGGCGGCCCTGGGTGTCGCTGCGGCCGCGAATGGTGGCCACCACACCGGTCTTGCCAATGCCGGTGTGCACGCTGTCCACGCCGCACGCCTTGAGCGACTCCACCACGCGCTGCGCGGTGTAGTGCTCTTCAAAGCCCAGCTCGGGGTGGGCGTGCAACTCGCGGCGAAAGGCCGTGAGCTCGGGGTGGAAGGCGGCGATTTGCGCGAACGCGCGGCCGTGAACCTTGTAACGCGGCAGTGGCATGGTCAGTGGCCCCCGCCCTTGCCCACGCTCAGGCGAGGGTCAACGACGAAGTACAGCAAGTCGACGATGAGGTTGATCACCACAAAGATCAGGGCGATCAGGCACAGGTAGGCCGCCATCACCGGGATGTCGGCAAAGGTGACGGCCTGGATGAACAGCAGGCCCATGCCCGGCCACTGGAACACCGTCTCGGTGATGATGGCAAAGGCAATCAGGCCGCCGAGTTGCAGGCCGGTGATGGTCATCACCGGCACCAGGGTGTTCTTCAGCGCGTGGCCGAAGTGCACGGCACGGTCGGTGAGGCCACGGGCGCGGGCGAACTTGATGTAGTCGGTGCGCAGCACCTCCAGCATCTCGGCGCGCACCAGCCGCATGATGAGCGTGAGCTGGAAGATGGCCAGCGTGATGGCCGGCAGCACCAGGTGTTGCCAGCCGTCGGGGTGCAAGAGGCCGCTGGTCCAGCCGCCCACGCGCACCACCTCGCCACGGCCGAAGCTGGGCAGCCAGCCCAGGTGCACAGAGAACACCAGGATCAGCAGAATGCCGATCAGGAAAGTGGGCAGCGACACCCCCAGCAGCGAGATCGTCATGAAGACCTGGCTCAGGAAGTTGCCGCGCTTGAGCGCCGCGTAAATGCCCATGGGCACGCCCACCAGCAGCGCCAGAAAGGCGGCCACCAGCGCCAGCTCCAGCGTGGCGGGGAAGCGCTCGGCGATCAGGGTGGACACCTTGGCGCCCTGGCGCAGGCTGATGCCGAACTCGCCCTGCGCCGCGTTCACCAGGAAGTGCCAGAACTGCACGATGAAGGGCTGGTCCAGGCCGAGCGAGGCGCGCAGCTCGCGCACCTGCTCGGGCGTGGCGTCCTGCCCCAGCAGGAACACCACCGGGTCGCCCACGTACTGAAAGAGCATGAACGCGATCAGCGCCACGCTGGCCATCACCACCACGGCCTGCACCAGGCGCCGGAGAACAAACACAAGCATCGTTCAGGTCCGCGAAAGGGCGCCGTGTGGCCACGGCGCCCGAGGGTCGATGGTCACTTCACCTGGATCAGGCGCCAGTCCAGGCGGTTGTCGGCGCGGTGCACCACCTCGACATTCTTCTTCATGGCCCAGGGAATGATCTGGTTGTGCAGCGGAATGTGGGCCACGTCGCTGTTTTGCAGGGCCAGGGCCTTGGTCAGCAGTTCGGTGCGCAGCTTCAGGTCGGTTTCCTTCTTGGTGCGCTCCACCAGGGCGTCCATCTGCGGGTTGCTGTAGCGGCCCACGTTGTAGTTGCCGTCGCCACCGGCGCCCACCGAGCGCACCAGCGATTGCAGGCTGTACAGCGCGTCAAACGTGGGTACGCCCCAGCCCAGCATGTAGATGCTGGCCTCGTAGCGCTGGATCATGGGGAAGTAGGTCACCAGCGGCAGCGTGCGCAGCTTGGCTTTCACGCCCACCTTGGCCCACATGGCGGTGACGGCCTGGCAGATCGCCTCGTCGTTGATGTAGCGGTTGTTGGGGCAGGCGAAGTCGACCTCGAAGCCGTTGGGGTAGCCCGCGGCGGCCAGCAGCTTCTGCGAGGCGGCCGGGTCAAAGGGCAGGCGCTTGTGCACGGCCTCGGTCCAGCCGTTGACCTGCGGCGCCACCAGCGCGCCCGTGGGCTGGCCCAGGCCACGCAGGGTGACGCGCGCAATGGTGTTCATGTCGATGGCCTGGTACAGGGCCTGGCGCACGCGCTGGTCTTTGAGCGGGTTCTTGCCCTTCACGTTGCTGCCCGGCAGCTCGTCGCGGAACTGGTCCATCCCCAGGAAGATGGTGCGGTTCTCCACCCCATCAATCACCTTCAGGTTGCGGTCCTGGCGCAGGCGGGGCAGGTCTTGCGGGCTGGGGTCCAGCACCAGGTCCACCTCGCCCGAGAGCAGCGCGGCGGTGCGCGTGGCGGTGGACTTGACCGGCGTGTACACCACCTCGGTCACGTTGCCCTCGGTCTTGCCCCACCAGGCGGGGTTGCGCGTGAGCACCAGCTTCTGGTCAGGCTGCCATTCCTTCAACATGAAGGGCCCGGTGCCGTTGGCGTTGCGGTGGGCGAAGTTTTCGTCCTGCGTCTTGATGTCCTTGGGCGCGGTCGAGCGGTTCTTCTCGGCCCAGGCCTTGTTCATGATGCGCAGCTCGGTGAGCTGGTTGAGCAGCACCGGGTTGGGGTCTTTGGTGAAGATGTCGATGGTGTTGTTGTCCACCTTGACCACGCGGTCGATGCCCTGCGCGTAGATGCCAAAGTTCGAGGTCTTGGCCATGGCGCGCTCGATCGAGAACACCGCGTCGTCGGCCGTGAAGGGTGCACCATCGTGGAACTTCACACCGGTGCGCAGCGTGAGCCGCAACTGCGTGGGCGACACCTGCTTCCAGCTGGTGGCCAGCACCGGCTCGGGCTTGAAGGTCTTGCTGTTGTAGTACACCAGCGACTCGTACACCGCCGCGTGAATGCCGTTGGACAGCGCGTTGTTCTGCGAATGGATGTCCCACGTGGGAATGTCGCTGGAACTCGTCCACTTGAAGGTCTTGGCCTGCGCGCCGACCGACAGGGTCGACAAGGCCGCCAGCATTGCCACCGAAACACCAGCGCGTGACCAGATTGTGTGCAATTTCATTGGACCCACCTGAAAATTGTGAAGCCCTGACTATGCAGCAAGCGTGCCAGAGCACGCATCCGATTTAACCCCGAACGATGGGGCCACCAGCCACCTCGGTCGCCCCAGTCGTCGCGTTGGTCAGTCGGGCGCCTGCTCCATTCGCAACGGCCCGTACCAGGCGGTCAGCCGGCTGCGCGTGTTGTCGGTGTCGGTCATCAAGGCCACCGAGGTGATGGGCCCCGGCTCCTCGCCGAACACATGCCGGAAATCGGCTTGCACATCTCGGCGGTGGTGCTGCCATTGGCCGATGCCCGATCTCCCCGAGTCGACCACCAGCTTGCGGATGCGGTCGGTGCGCGGGTTGGCAATCACCGTGCCCGGCGGGTGTTGCTCGCTCCACACATAGGCCAGCGTGGCGTAGGGCAGCTCTTCACCCGTGAGCAGGCGCGTGAGGTCAGACAGGCGATGCGTGCGCGGGCTCCAGCGGCTGCGGTCGCCGTCAAAGGCGACCATCACCCCCACGGGCGAGTCGGTTTTGTCCACGTCGGCCAGGTCGGCCTGGCGAGGCAAGCCGTCCACCTTCCAGTCAAAACTGAGCAGCACCTTCTGCGTGAGCGCGGGCTGCAAGCGCTGCCGAAGAATGCTCACCGAACTGTCGGCACGAACACGCAGCGCATTGCCCTGCACCTCAAACGGGGCGAAGCGCTTGGCCGGCAAGGGCAAGGGCTGCCACGGCGCGGGCGGCGCGGGCAGGCGCAACAGCTGCTCGGTGGTTGCCGCCAGCGTGGCCCGCGCGGCGTCTTGCGCCGCCTCGTCGGCGGCCTCATCCACCGGTGCCGTGGTGGAGCAAGCGGCCAATGCGGCCACGACCCCGAACGCTGCTAGGCGATGGCGCCACGCGCGCCAACTGGGCAAACCCGGATTTTTCATTAACTCTTTTGACCTATATTTTTCGGGCGTGAAGCGTTCACGCGCAAAACCCAAAGGGAGAACTCCATGATCAAAACCCTGCTGGGCCTGTGCCTGGCCTTGTCTGCCCACCTCAGCTTTGCCGCCGTTGACCTGAACAAGGCCACGGCCGCCGATCTTGACAGCATCAAGGGCATCGGGCCAAGCACGTCCAGCCGAATCTTGAGCGAGCGCAAAAGCGCCCCGTTCAAAGACTGGCAAGACTTTATCCAGCGCGTGCCTGGCATTGGTGACAAGCGCGCGGCACAACTCTCCACCCACGGCCTCACGGTCAATGGCACGGGCTACAAGGCACCGGCCGCACCGGCCGCCAAGCCCGCGCGTTAAGGCCACCCGTCGCCCACAAAAAAGCCGCTCCAGGGAGCGGCTTTTTGTTGCCCAAAGGCGTTTGGCCATCGGCCATTAGCTCTGCTGCAAAGCGGCAATGCGCTCTTCGATCGGCGGGTGGGTGCTGAACAGCTTGCCCAGGCCGCCGGTGATGCCCATGGCCTGCATGGTCTTGGGCAGCTCGCCCGGGGTCAAGCCACCCAGACGGGCCAGGGCGTTGATCATGGGCTGCTTGCGGCCCATGAGCTGGGCGGCGCCAGCGTCGGCCCGGAACTCGCGCTGGCGGCTGAACCAGGCCACGATGATGGCGGCCACGAAGCCCAGCACGATGTCCAGCACGATGGTGGTGACCATGTAGCCGATGCCGGGGCCGCTGTTCTCGCTGTCGCCCTTGCGCAGGAAGCTGTCCACCGCGTAGCCGATCACGCGGCTGAGGAACACCACGAAGGTGTTCATCACGCCCTGGATCAGGGTCATGGTGACCATGTCGCCATTGGCCACGTGGGCCACTTCATGGCCGATCACGGCCTCCACCTCTTCGCGAGTCATGTTCTGCAACAGGCCGGTGGACACGGCCACCAAGGCCGAGTTCTTGAACGCGCCGGTGGCAAAGGCGTTGGGCTCGCCCTCGTAGATGGCCACCTCGGGCATGCCGATGCCGGCCTTGTCGGCGAAACGGCGCACGGTGTCCACGATCCAGGCCTCGTCGGCGTTGCGCGGCTGGTCGATCACGTGGGCGCCGGTGCTGAACTTGGCCATCGGCTTGCTGATGAGCAGCGAGATGATGGCGCCACCAAAACCCATGACCAGCGAGAAGCCGGCCAGGGCCGTCATGTTCAGGCCGTTGGCGGTGAGGAAACGGTCCACGCCCAGAATGCGGCTGGTGACCATGAGCACCGCCATCACGGCGACGTTGGTCAAAACAAACAACAGGATACGCTTCATGTGTTCTCCAGAATGGTCGGCGGTGCAACCCTGCACCGGCTGGCCACTGCGACCCTGAAAACGGGGCGCCAGTTCCCGGGCCGGCCTCGGGGCAGCGGATGATACCGAGAACGGAATATGCGCCCGCCCGGCCGTATCTCAAGGGCCGCCGCGTCAGGCGCGGGCGGGGCGCGGCGGGCGAAAGACGGTGACGTCGGCGTAGAAATCGGGGGCCTCGTTCTCGGGCCACCAACCGGGCACGCCCAGCACGGGCAGTGGGGTGAAGGGCTTGGGCACCAGGGGCTGGCGCACCAGCTCGCCGGCCAGCCAGGCGTCCCATGCCGCGAGGTCAGCGCCCAACGCTTCGGGCACGGCCCAGGTGAGCACATGGGCCGTGATGGACTTGTAGGGCTGCACCAGCTTTTCCATCAGCGCGTGGCCGAACACCACCATCCGCGCCTGCTGCCAAAGACCGCGCCCATCCACGAACAGGCGCTGCCAGTCGCGCGCCAGGAGCGCCGCCCAAAGGGCTGGCGGCGCCTGCAGCAGGGCCACGTTTTCGTCGAACAGCGTGAGCGCGTCGCGCACCGGGCCGCGCACCTGCCCCACGCCCCCCAGTTCGGCAATGGCCTGGGCCTGGCGGCGGTTCAGGCCGACCTTGGTGAGCGGGAAGCGGTGCCAGACCAGGCCGTTGAACAGGTCGTGCAGGTTGTCGCGCGTGGGCACCTGGGCGGTGTCGAAGATGAACTGCTCATAGGCCACGCCGTCGGGCAAGGCCTGCTGGGGCACAAAGCGCACCGGCGCGTGGCCCAGGGCATTCAGGCGCGGCGCCACCTCGGCCCCGTTCAGGCTCTCCAAGGCCAGCCCGCCATCGGCCACCGCCGCGAACCACGGGGCCGACCAGTCGATGCGTTGCACCGCCGGGCTCAGGCCACCAGTCGCCAGGGCAGCGCCTCGCCCGAGCGCAGGGGCTTGAGTTCGGCGTCGCCGAAGGCAAAGCTCTCGGGCGGCGTCCAGGCCTCGCGCTTGAGGGTGATGGTGCCCTGGTTGCGTGGCAGGCTGTAGAAGGCCGGGCCGTGGAAGCTGGCGAAGGCCTCGAGCTTGTCCAGCGCGCCCACCGACTCGAAGGCCTCGGCGTACATCTCGATGGCGGCGTGCGCGGTGTAGCAACCGGCGCAGCCCACGGCGTGTTCTTTCAGGTGGGCCGCGTGGGGCGCGCTGTCGGTGCCCAGGAAGAAGCGGTCGCTGCCGCTGGCCACGGCGGCCAACAGGGCTTGGCGGTGGGTTTCGCGCTTGAGCACCGGTAGGCAGTAGTAATGCGGGCGGATACCGCCGGTGAAGATGGCGTTGCGGTTGTAGAGCAGGTGGTGGGCGGTGATGGTGGCGGCCGTGTGGGCGCCGGCCTCGGCCACGTACTGGGCGGCTTCCTTGGTGGTGATGTGCTCCATCACGATCTTCAGTTCGGGGAAGTCGCGGCGCAGGGGAATGAGCTGCTGATCAATGAACACCGCTTCGCGGTCGAACAGGTCAATGTCGCTGGAGGTGACTTCGCCGTGCACCAGCAGCAGCACGCCCTCGCGCTGCATGGCCTCCAGGGTGCGGTAGGTCTTGCGGATGTCGGTGACACCGGCGTCGCTGTTGGTGGTGGCGCCAGCCGGGTAGAGCTTGAGCGCCACCACGCCGACGTCCTTGGCACGGCGGATCTCGTCGGCCGGCAGGTTGTCGGTGAGGTACAGCGTCATGAGCGGCTGGAAATTCACGCCATGGGGCACCGCCGCCAGGATGCGCTCACGGTAGGCCACGGCCTGGGCCGCGGTGGTCACCGGCGGCTTGAGGTTGGGCATGATGATGGCCCGGCCGAACTGCGCCGCGGTGTGCGGCACCACGGTGTGCAGCGCGGCGCCGTCGCGCACGTGCAGGTGCCAGTCGTCGGGGCGGGTGATGGTGAGGGTGTCGGGAGCGGAGGGGGCGGTGGCGGCGTTCATGCCCCCGATTGTCTCAAACCGACTTGCCGGCCGGGTGGCGCTGCAGGTGCTGCTCCAGGTCGTGCCAGAACTTGTCCACCGTGCCCTTGACCGGGCGGTGCGCCGTGCGGTCGCGGTAGATGCGAATCTCCAACTGTGCCTCCAGCCCGGCGCCCGCCAGCACCAGGCGGCGAGAAGCCAGTTCGCCCCGCACCGCACTGGCGGGCAAAAAGGCGATGCCGTGCCCTTCCAGCGACATGGCCTTCAGACCTTCGGCCATGTCGGTCTCGTATTGCCGGTCCAGGTGCACGGGCGTGGGGCTGGTCTTGATGATCTGGTCCACCACCCGACCCAGGTAAGCGCCTGGTGCGTAGGCCAAATACGGCAAGGGGTGGCTGGCTGCGCCCGGCAAGGCAAATTGTGGCGCGCCCGTCGCCGTGGGGCGCGTGTAGGGCGCCAACGACTCGGTGCCCAGCGGCAGCATTTCGTAGCGCGCCGCGTCCAGTTGGATGGGGTGCGCTGGGTGGTGATAGGCAATCAGCAGGTCACAACTGCCCTCCACCAGGCGCAGCACCGCGTCGTGCACGTTCAGCGCGATCAGCCGGCTTTTGATCGGCCCGCAACTCTCACGCAGGCCACTGAGCCAGGCCGGAAAGAAGGTGAAGGCCAGCGTGTGCGGCACCGCGAACTCGATCACGTCCTGCGCGGCGGCGGTGTGGGCGCGCAGCATGGCGCGCGTGCTCTGCAAGGCCTGCAGCATCTCCAGGGCCTGCTGGTAGAGGGTCTGGCCGGCGGGCGTGAGCCGCGTGGGGTAGGACGAGCGGTCCACCAGGTCGGTGCCGGCCCAGGCCTCCAGCGACTGGATGCGGCGCGAAAACGCGGGCTGGGTCACGTGGCGCAACTGCGCTGACCGACTGAAGCTGCGGGTTTCCGCGAGACTGACGAAATCTTCCAGCCACTTGGTTTCCATGGGGGCGGATTATGCGGCGGGCTCGATTTGGGCTTGGTGACGGTATGGAGGTGGGTGGGGTTTCGCCCTCCCGGGCGACCTTCTTTCTTTTGCTTCGTCAAAAGAAAGAAGGCAAAGAAAAGTGACTCGCCCGTGAGGGCGAAACCCCCACTACTGAGCAGAAGAAGAAGGCGAACCCTCACCCCCCGCCTGCTGCAAAGCCCACATCCCCGCGTACACCCCACCCCGCGCCACCAACTGCGCGTGGGTGCCGCGCTCGACAATGTGGCCGTGCTCCAGCACCAGGATCTCGTGGGCGTCCACCACGGTGGACAGGCGGTGGGCGATGACCAGGGTGGTCTTGTTGCGGGCGGCGCTTTTCAGCTCGGCCTGAATGGCCCGTTCGTTGGCGGAATCGAGCGCGCTGGTGGCCTCGTCAAAGATGAGGATGGGCGGGTTCTTGAGCAGGGTGCGGGCGATGGCCACGCGCTGCTTCTCGCCACCCGAGAGCTTGAGGCCACGCTCGCCCACCATGGTGCGGTAGCCCTGGGGCAGCCGCTCGATGAACCCGTGAATGTGGGCCGCCTGGGCCGCTGCCACCGCCGCCTCGTGGCCAGCCTCGGGACGGCCGTAGAGGATGTTGTATTCGATGGTGTCGTTGAACAGCACCGTGTCCTGCGGGACGATGCCAATGGCCTGACGCACGCTGGCCTGCGTGACGTGGCGAATGTCCTGCCCATCGATGGTGATGCGGCCATCGCCCGCGTTGCTCACGTCGTAGAAGCGGTAGAGCAGGCGCGCCAGGGTGCTCTTGCCCGAGCCCGAGGGGCCGACCACGGCCACCGTCTTGCCCGCCGGAATGGTGAAGTCGATGCCGTGCAAGATCTCGCGCGCCGGCTCGTACGAGAAGCGCACGTTCTCGAAGCGCACGGCCGGCGGCCCGTTCAGGCGCAGGGGCTGGGCATCGGGGGCATCGGCGATCTCGCGCTCTTTCTCCAGCAGCACGAACATCTTGTCCAGGTCGGTGAGGCTTTGCTTGATCTCGCGGTACAGCACGCCCAGAAAGCCCAGCGGGATGTAGAGCTGGATCATGAAGGCGTTGATCATCACCAGGTCGCCCAGGGTGAGCGCGCCGCTGGCCACGCCCTGCGTGGCGCGCCACAACATGAGCACCAGGGCCACGGCGATGATGAGTTGCTGCCCCGCGTTCAGCATGGACAGCGTGCTCTGGCTGAGCAGGCGCGCGCGGCGCAACTTTTCCAGCGATTCGTCGTAGCGCCGGGCCTCGAAGGCTTCGTTGTTGAAGTACTTGACGGTCTCGTAGTTCAGCAGCGAATCGATGGCCTTGGTCTGGCTGGTGGACTCCAGCTCGTTCATGCGCCGACGGAACTGGGTGCGCCACTCGGTGACGCTGACCGTGTAGGCGATGTAGAGCACCAGCGCAGCCAGGGTGATCCACACGTAGCCCATGTCGAACTTCGTGCCCAGCAGGGTGAGCACCATCACCACCTCGATGAGGGTGGGCACGATGCTGTAGAGCGAGTAAGAGATGAGCGACTGCACGCCGCGCGTGCCGCGCTCGATGTCGCGCGTCATGCCGCCGGTCTGGCGCTCCAGGTGAAAGCGCAGGCTCAGGGCGTGCAGGTGGCCAAACACCTGCAGCGCGATGCTGCGGGTGGCGCCTTCGGTGGCCTTGGCGAACACCAGTTCACGCAGCTCGGTGAACAGGCTGTTGGACAGGCGCAAGCCGCCGTAGGCCAGCAGCAGGCCGACGGGCACCACCAGCAGCGCCTGGGCGCTGCCGGGGCGAATGCTCATGGCGTCCACCAGCTCCTTGAGCAGCACGGGCACGCCCACGTTGGCCACCTTGGCGGCCACCATGAAGGCCAGTGCGGCCACCACGCGCCACTTGTATTGCCAGAGGTAGGGCAGCAGGCGCTGGAGGGTGGCCCAATCGGAGCGTTGGGGGGCGGGGCTGGCAGACACGCCGGCGGAGGCCGGGTGTGAAGAGGAGAGTTCGCGGCGCATGCAGGAAAATTCGGGCTTTACGGAGATTGTGCCCATGTCACCCGAACCCCACGCCACCCAGACCCATTTGCCGCAAGACCGCGAACTTGTGCTGAAGGTGGTGCCCATGCCCGCCGACTGCAACGCCAATGGCGACATCTTTGGCGGCTGGGTGATGGCCCAGGTGGACTTGGCCGGCGCGGTGCTGCCGGCGCGCTATGTGCGCGGGCGCATGGCCACGGTGGCGGTGAACGAGTTCATCTTCAAGCAACCGGTGCGCGTGGGCGATCTGCTGAGCTTTTATGCCCACGTCACGCGCATCGGCAACACGTCCATCACGGTGCGGGTGGAGGTGTACGCCGAGCGCATGGCCGACCAAGGCCAGTACGTGAAGGTGACCGAGGCCAACCTGACCTACGTGGCCATCGACGACCAGGGCCGCCCGCGCCCCATTCCGAAGGACAGCGCGCCGCGCGGCGCCTGAGCACGGCGTTCAGCGCCGCCAGCGCGTGCGCCAGGCGGCGTAGATCGTGTCGGCCAGGGCCTGGCTGCTGGCCTGGTGCGCGGCCGTGGCGGCGCGCATGGCCTCGGGTGTCTGCACCGTGTCGGGGTGCCGCGCGATCGCCTGCGGGTACACCGGCCCTGGGTGGCCGAGCCAGGCGTCGATCTTGGCGGGCGTGATCTCGATGTGGAACTGCATGCCCAGGTGTGGCCCCAGCGCGAAGGCCTGGTGCGCGCAGGCGGGCGACGAGGCCAGCGGCAAGGCCCCCACGGGCAGGGTGGTGAAGTTGTCGTAGTGCCACTGGTACACCGTGGGGCGGTGCGTGGCGCCAAACCACTGGCGGGCCAGCGCGGTGTCGGCGATGTCGATGGGGCACCAGCCGATCTCGGGCACGGGCAGGCGCTGCACCTGGCCACCGAAGGCGCGCGCCAGCAACTGCCCGCCCAGGCAATGGCCGATCACTGGCAGGCCCAGCGCATCGGCCTCGCGAATCAGGGCCTCGGCATGGCGCAGCGAGGCGCGCTCATCGTTGGCGCTCCATTCGCCACCCAGCACCGCCAGGGCGCGGTAGGGCCGCACGCTGGCCGGGTAAGCCTCGCCCGCTTCGGCGCAGCAAACCTGCCAGCGCACGCCGTGGGCATCGAGCCATTGGCCCAGGTAACCGGGGCCGTCTTCCAGGGTGTGCTGCAGCACCAGCACATCGGGGCGAAGGGTCGGGTGGTCGCGCATGGCGGCGATCTTAGGAAGCCCCGCGCGGCGCGCTGGGGCCAATCAACGCCGCGCGATCAGAACCGGCCGTGCCGCCCCTGCCCGGCCGCGAAACGCTGCGCGCCTTGCAGCGCATCGGGAATGCGCTCGCGCCCGCGCTGCCATTCCTGCTGCAAGGCCTCTCCCAGCGGCAGGTCCCACTGCGCGTAGGCGCTCTCGCGGTCGGCCAGCATGGTGGCCTGGGGAAAGGCAGCAAGTTGCCGAGCCAGGGCCACGGCGGCCTCGCGCGCCTGGCCCGTGGGCACCACGCGGTTGGCCAGGCCCAAACGCAGGGCCTCGTCGGCCTTGACCTGGCGCCCGGTGAGGATGAGGTCCATCGCGTGGCCCATGCCGATGAGTCGGGGCAGGCGCACGGTGCCGCCATCAATGAGCGGCACACCGAAGCGGCGGCAGTACACGCCGAAGTAGGCATCGTCTTCCATCACGCGCAGATCGCACCACAGCGCCAACTCCATGCCACCGGCCACGGCCGCGCCCGACACCGCGGCGATCACCGGCTTGCGCAGGCGCAGGCGCGAGGGGCCCATGGGGCCGATGGCGCGCGGGTCGTCGCTGGCGAAATCCAGGTCGCCCAGCGCCGAGGCCTCGCCGCTGCTGGCCACGCGCGCCCCGAACTGAAGGTCCCAGCCAGCGCAGAAATGGCCGTGCGCGCCATGGAACACGGCCACGCGCGCCAGGGGGTCGTCATCAAACGCCAGAAAGGCCCGGTGCAACGCTTGAGCAGTGGGGCTGTCCACCGCGTTGCGCACCTCGGGGCGACTGAGGGTGATCACCCAGATGCCATCCAATTGCTCGATGTTCACAGGGGCCATTTCGGGGGTGGATGTGAAACCCGAAGGCTTGTCCATAGGGGGTGACGCCATGGGCTGATGCTGACGTGACACCGGGTATTCGCGAGTCGGGACAACCCCTAGCGGATGCAATGAGATGCCCCGCTATAACTGCCGGCAGCCAGGCCAATCGTTGCGCGCCATTCGGCCGCGAACAAGCGCAGGCAGACCAAGAATTCACAGGAGACACGTTCGTGCAACTGCTGCAATTGCTGATCAGCGGCGTGGCGCAAGGCTGTATCTACGGCCTCATCGCGCTGGGCTTCGTGCTGATCTACAAGGCCACCGAAACCGTGAGCTTCGCGCAGGGCGACCTGATGATGGTGGGCGCCTTCGGTGGCCTGGCCGCGATGACGATGCTGGGCTTTCCGTTCTGGCTCTCGGTGCCGGCGGCCATCATCGGCATGGGCGTGTTCGGGGTGCTGCTGGAACGCCTGGTGGTGCGCCCCATCCTGGGGCAGCCGGCCTTCTCCATCGTGATGCTGACCATTGGCGTGGGCTATGTGCTGCGCGGCCTCATCACCATGATTCCCAACATCGGCACCGAGACCCACACCCTGCCGGTGCCGTATGCCGGCCAGGTGCTGAACATGGGCGCGCTGGTGATCTCGGCCGAGCAGATCGTGGTGATCGGTGCCACGGCCGTGCTGTGCCTGGGCTTGTTCGCCATGTTCAGCTACAGCAAGCTGGGCATCGCCATGCAGGCGGCGTCGCAGAACCAGCTCGCGGCCTATTACATGGGCATTCCGGTGAAGCGGCTCAATGGCTTGGTGTGGGGCCTGGCAGCAGGCGTGGCGGCCATTGCGGGTCTGCTGCTGGCACCCATCACCTTCGTGCACGCCAACATGGGCTTCATTGGCCTGAAGGCCTTTCCGGCAGCGGTGGTGGGCGGCTTCACCAGCCTGCCCGGCGCCATCGTGGGCGGGCTGATCATCGGCATCGTCGAGGCGCTCTCTGGCTTCTACCTGCCCGAAGGCTTCAAGGACATCGCGCCTTACATCGTGGTGCTGATCATGCTGGTGCTCAAGCCCAACGGCCTGTTCGGCGAGAAGCTGCGCAAAAAGGTCTGACCGCCCCACCCCACTGGTTTTCCCTTTCTCACCCGCGATCTGCCCCAAGCAGCCCGCACAGGACCTGACCTGACATGAGATTCCTTTTCAAGACGGACTACGACCAAGACATCCGGCTGGCCAAGCACGGCGGGCACGTCTTCTGGTACGGGCTGCTGGGCTTGCTGCTGCTGGCCGCGCCCTGGCTGATGGACGAGTACTGGCTGGCGCAGCTCACCTTCGTGCTGATCTACGCCATCGTGGGCCTGGGCCTGATGCTGCTGGCGGGCTTCACCGGCCTGTTCTCGCTGGGCCACGCGGCCTTTCTGGGCGTGGGCGCGTACACGCAGGCCATCATGGTGAACGCCGGCCTGCCCTTCCCGCTGGCCCTGGCCTGCGCCGGCCTGCTGGCGGCGGCCGTGGGCATGGTGGTGGGCTTGCCGGCGCTGCGGGTGAAAGGCATTTACCTGGGCATGGCCACGCTGGCCTTCGGCTTCATCGTGGAAGAAGGGCTGGCGCGCTGGGAACACGTCACCGGCGGCAACGCCGGCCTGATGGTGAAGGCACCGCAACTGCTGGGCTGGGAACTGGACAGCACGCTGGAGTTCTACGGCCTGTGCCTGGTGGTGTGCGTGGGCGCCACGCTGGGCATCGTGAACCTGATGCGCTCGCCCACGGGCCGGGCCTTCGTGGCCATTCGCGATTCGGAGATCTCGGCGCAAAGCATGGGCATTCACCTGGCGCGCTACAAGACGCTGTCGTTCGCGCTGTCGGCCGCGCTGGCGGGCATTGGCGGGGCGCTGTACGCGCACAAGATCCAGTTTCTCTCGCCCGACCAGTTCGGCATCATCCAGTCGATTGACCTGCTGCTGATGGTGGTGATCGGTGGCCTGGGCTCCATCCACGGGGCCTTCCTGGGCGCGATCTTCCTGATCGTGATGCCCCAGCTCATCTCGCTGGGCAAAGACTTCCTGCCCGCGGCCATCGGCCAGGCCGCCGGTCTGCAGGGCACGGTGTACGGCCTGGTGCTGATCGCCTTCGTGCTGTTCGAGCCCATGGGCCTGTATGGCCGCTGGCTCAAGGTGCGCACCTACTTCCAGCTCTTCCCCTTCTACCGACGCGGCATGTTCAAACGGCAGAAGTCGTTCCAGAAGTCCGACCGCCTGAAGTGAGCCACCATGAGCGACATCCTTCTCTCTGCCCGTAACCTCAGCGTGCGTTTCGGCGGCGTGCTGGCCGTGAACGACGTGAGCTTTGACGTCAAGCGCGGCGAGGTGTTCACCCTGATCGGCCCCAACGGCGCCGGCAAGACCACGGTGTTCAACCTCATCAGCCGCATCTACACGCCCACCAGCGGCAGCATCGAGTACGCCGGCCCAGGTGGCACCCTGCCCCTCACCGGCCAGCCCCCGCACAAGATCGCCTCACTGGGCATTGCGCGCACCTTCCAGAACATCGAGCTGTTCGAGCACGCCACCGTGCTGCAGAACCTGCTGATCGGCCGCCACATCCACCGCCGCACCAACCTGCTGCAAGAGCTGTTCTTCAGCGGCAAGGTGCGCCAGGCCGAGATCGAGGCGCGCGAGAAGGTGGAACAGGTGATCGACCTGCTGGACCTTCAACACCACCGCGAGTCGCTGGTGGCGGGCCTGCCCTACGGTGTGCGCAAGGTGGTGGAACTGGCGCGCGCCCTGTGCACCGAACCGCAGTTGCTGTTGCTGGACGAGCCCTCTTCCGGCCTGAACGTGGAAGAGACCGACGACATGGCCTTCTGGATCACCGACATCAAGGACGAACTGGGCATCACCGTGCTCATGGTCGAGCACGACATGGGCCTGGTGTCCAAGGTGTCCGACCGGGTGCTGGCCATGAGCCAGGGCCAGGTGCTGGCCACCGGCACGCCCGCCGAGGTGCAGAGCCACCCCGGTGTGATCGAAGCCTACCTGGGCACGGTGGACGATGTGTCCAGCCTGCGCCGCGAAAACGCAAAGGTGACCGCATGAGCGTTCCCACGAGTGACGCCCCCGTTCTGAAGCTGCTCAACGTCGAGAGCGCCTACGGCCCGATCAAGGCCATTCGCGGCGTGAGCCTGCAGGTGCGGCGCGGCGAGATCGCCACGGTGCTCGGCTCCAACGGCGCGGGCAAGACCACCATCCTCAAGACCATCAGCGGCATCATCGATCCGCGCAAGGGCACGGTGGAGTTCAAGGGGCAGGACATCACCGCGCAAGACCCCGCGCACATCGTGCAGCAGGGCCTGAGCCACGTGCCCGAGGGGCGCGAGGTGTTCCCGCTGCTGTCGGTGCGCGACAACCTGCTCATGGGCGCCTACACCCGCAACGACCGCGACGGCGTGGCGCGCGACATGGAGGCGGTGTTCAACTACTTCCCCATCCTGCGCGAGCGCGCCGCACAAGACGCCGGCCTGCTCTCGGGCGGGCAGCAGCAGATGCTGGCCATCAGCCGCGCGCTCATGGCCAACCCCGACCTGATCCTGCTGGACGAGCCCAGCCTGGGCCTGAGCCCCAAGCTCACCAAAGAGATCTTCGAGATCGTGGTGCGCATCAACCGCGAGCGCGGCACCACCATCTTGCTGGTCGAGCAGAACGCCAACATGGCCTTGAACGCCTCTGACTACGGCTACGTGCTGGAGAACGGCCGCATCGTGATGGAAGACACCTGCGCCAACCTGCGCGAGAAGGAAGACATCAAGGAGTTCTACCTGGGCATGAAGGAAGAAGGCGTGCGGGCCGACCGCCGCTGGAAGAAGAAGAAAACCTGGCGTTGAGCCCCACCCCGCCACGACGAGACACGAGACCATGAGCTACCTCTGGGACCTCTCCCACATCCAGCCGCAGACACAAGTCGTCATGCCGGGCGACACCATCCCCGCCGTCTTCTGGAACGCCGTGCGCGCGCGCGGGCCGAACGTGTGGATGCGCCAGAAAGACCTGGGCATCTGGCGAAGCTGGACCTGGAACCAGACCGGCGAGGCGGTGCGCGAAATCGCCCACGGCCTGATGGCACTGGGCTTTGAGCCGCACGAGACGGCGTCCATCCTGTCCAACACCACCATCGAATGGGTCTTGTGCGACCTGGCCGTGCTCAGCGCGGGCGGCGTGGCCAACGGCATCTACCCCACCGACGCGTCCGAGCAGGTGCAGTACCTGTGCGAAGACTCGCGCACCACGGTGCTGTTCGTGGAAGACGACGAGCAGCTCGACAAGGCCCTGGCCGTGCGCGAGCGCCTGCCGCTGTTGAAGAAGATCGTGGTGGCCGACATGGAGGGCCTGCGCGACCTGCACGACCCCGGCGTGATGAGCCTGGCCGAGCTGCGCGAGCTGGGCCGGCGCCACGCCGCCGAGCACCCGGGCGAGCTGGAGCGCCGCGTGCAGGCGGTGAAGCCCGATGACCTGGCCATCCTGGTCTATACCTCGGGCACCACCGGCAAGCCCAAGGGCGCCATGCATTCGCACAAGGGCCTGGTGTACACCGTGCGCGGCTACAACACCTTGATCGCCCGCGACGAGCAAGACGAGTGCATGTGCTTCCTGCCGCTGTGCCACATCGCCGAGCGCATGGGCGGCGAGTACTTCTCGCTCTACACCGGCGCCAAGCTCAACTTCGTGGAAAACCCCGAGACCGTGCCCGAGAACGTGCGCGAGATCGCGCCCACGGTGTTCACCGCCGTGCCACGCGTGTGGGAGAAGTTCTATTCGGGCGTGATGATCGCGCTCAAGGAGGCCGGCCGCCTTCAGCAAGCCGCCTATGCCTGGGCCATTGGCGTGGGCGAGCAAGTGGCCGACCGCGTTATGAAGGGCCAGTCGGTGCCGTCTGGCCTGCGCTGGCGCTTCAAGTTGGCGCGCGTGCTGGTGCTGGACAACGTGCGCAAGCTCATTGGCATCCACCGCGCGCGCTTCCTCGTGACTGGCGCGGCGCCCATCTCGCCCGACCTGGTGCGCTGGTACCTGGCCCTGGGCGTGCCCATGCTGGAGGTGTGGGGCATGACCGAGACCTGCGGCGCCTCCACCGGCATTCCGGTGAACCGCATCAAACCGGGCAGCATTGGCCCGGCGGCCACCTACAACGAGGTGAAGATCGCGCCCGACACCGGCGAGATCCTGGTGCGAGGGCCCAACGTGTTCATGGGCTACCTGAACCTGCCCGAGAAAACCGCCGAAACCATCGACGCCGATGGCTGGCTGCACACGGGCGATGTGGGCGTGGTCGATGAGGAAGGGTTTTTCCGCATCACCGACCGCATGAAGGACATCATCATCACCGCAGGGGGCAAGAACATCACCCCCAGCGAACTGGAAAACGAGCTGAAGTTCTCGCCCTACATCACCGACGCGGTGGTGATTGGCGACAAGCGGCCCTACCTGACGGTGATCATCATGATCGACCAGGAAAACGTCGAGAAGTACGCACAAGACAACGATGTGCCCTTCTCCAACTACGCCAGCCTCACGCGAGCGCCTGAGGTGCAGGCGCTCATCCAGGGCGAGATCGACCGGGTGAACAAGAAGTTCGCCCGCGTGGAGCAGATCAAGAAGTTCTTCCTGCTCGACACCCAGCTCACCGCCGAAGACGAAGAGCTCACGCCCACCATGAAGCTCAAGCGCAAGCTTGTGCAGCAGAAATACGCCGAGCAAATCGAAGCCATGTACCGCTCGGCCTGATCACCCCCCTTGCCACCACACAGGAGACACACGGCATGAAACACCAGCTCACCCTCACGGCCGCCCTGGCCATGGCCATGGCCGCGGGATCGGCGATGGCCCAGTCGCAGGGCGTGACCAAAGACGAAATCGTCATCGGTTCCATCCAAGACCTCTCTGGCCCGCTGGCGGGCTTCGGCAAGCAGGTTCGCCTGGGCATGATGCTGCGCGTGGACGAGGCCAACGAGCAGGGCGGCGTGAACGGCCGCAAGGTCAGACTGCTGGTGGAAGACTCGTCCTACGACCCGAAGAAGGCCGTGCTGGCCGCGCAGAAGCTGGTCAACCAGGACAAGATCTTCGCCATGGTGGGCCACATCGGCACGGCGCAAAACATCGCCGCCATGCAGGTGCAGTTCCCGAAGAACGTGATCAACTTCTTCCCGGTGACGGCCGCGCGCGAAATGTACGAGCCCTTCCACAAGCTCAAGTACTCGTTCGCCGCCACCTACTACGACCAGATTCGCCTGGCCCTGCCCAAGCTGGTGCAGGAGAAGAAGGCGCAGAAGGTCTGCATCATGTACCAGGACGACGAGTTCGGGCTTGAGGTCAAGCGCGGCGCGGACGATGGCCTGAAGGCCATGAACATGAAGCTGGCCGAAGAGACCACCTACAAGCGCGGCGCCACCGACTTTTCTTCGCAGATGCAGAAGCTGCAGTCCAGCCAGTGCGACTTCGTGGTGCTGGGCACCATCATCCGCGAGACGATCGGCGCCATCGCCACTGCCCAACGCCTGGGCTTCAAGCCCGCCTTCCTGGGCTCTAGCGCGGCCTACACCGACCTGATCCACAAGCTGGGTGGCCCCGCCATGGATGGCCTCTACGCCACCATGACGGTGCAGCACCCCTACCTGGACGAGGCGGCACAACCCATTCGCTTCTGGGCCAACAAGTACAAGACCAAGTTCAACGAAGACCCGACGGTGTTCTCGGTGTACGGCTACAGCGCGGTGGACGCCTTCCTGCGCGCTGCTGGCAAGGCTGGGCCTGGCCTCAGCACAGACAGTTTCATCAAGGCCATGGACAGCACCACCATTCCGCCGGACATCTTCGGCTCGGCTGAGATGACCTTCACCTCCACCAAGCGCCTGGGCAGCAATGCCACCCGCCTGTCGCAGCTGCAAGGCGGCCGCTGGAAGGTGGTGTCCGAGTACATGAAGTGACGGGCTGACCGCTTATGCGCTCGCCGGGACTGCGACACCCCGGCGAATTCAAAGCCCGCGCTCTGCGCGGGCTTTTTTTGTCTTCCTCTCCACCACTGCGGCAAGAGTGGGACGGGCTTCAGCTGGAAAGCGGGCCGATCTCTTGCAATTCCCGACCGCGCGTCTCAGGCAGCAGGAGGGCGGTCACGATGACCAGGCCGTAGCAGGCGGCCGCGGCCAACCCCAGAATCACCCCCAGGTTGCCATTCGCGCTCCACACACCAATGAGGGCTGGAAAGGCCGCACCGATGGCCCGCCCCACGTTGTAGCAAAAGCCCTGCCCCGAGCCACGCAATTCATTGGGAAACAGTTCGGCCAAAAAAGCACCCATGCCTGAGAAGATGCCCGAAAGGAAGAAGCCCAGCGGAAAGCCCAGCACCATCATCCACTCGTTGGTAATGGGCATCTGCGTGTACGAGAGCACCAGCACCGCCCCCATCGAGGCGAACAGCAGAAAGCAGCGGCGGCGGCCAATGGCGTCGTTGAGCCAGGCGCTGCACAGGTAACCCGCCAGCGAGCCGGCGATCAGCACCAACAAGTAGCCACTGGTGCCGAACACCGACAAGTGCCGCTCGGTCTTGAGGTAAGTGGGCAGCCAGGTGGTGACCGAGTAATAGGCCCCTTGCATGCCGGTGGCCAGCAGGCTGGCCAGCACGGTGGTGAGCAGCCATTCGCGGCGGAAGATGCCCAGGAAATGCGCACCACTGCGCATGCCCTGCGTCTTGCGCACGGTCTCCAGGTAGATCGGGGGGTCCTCCACGTTGCGGCGGATGTAGACGATGAGCAGGGCCGGCAGGATGCCCACCCAGAACAGGGCGCGCCAGGCCTGCTCGGGCGGCAACACAGCGTACAGACCCCAGAACGCCAGGGCCGAAGCGGCCCAGCCAATGGCCCAGCTGCTCTGCACCAGGCCCACTGCCTTGCCACGGTGACGGGCCTGGATGGTTTCAGCGATCAGCACCGAGCCCACTGCCCATTCGCCCCCCATGCCCAGGCCTTGCATCGCCCGGGTGAAGAAGAGCTGTTCGTACGACTGCGTGAACCCGCTGAGAAAGGTGAACAGCGCGAACCAGACCACCGTCCACTGCAGCACCCTCACCCGGCCGTAACGATCGGCCAGCACGCCTGCCAGCCAGCCCCCGACAGCCGAGGTGAGCAAGGCCCCCGTGGCGATGTAGCCCGCCTGCGCCTTGCTCAACCCCCAGAAGGTGATGAGGGTCGGAATCAGGAACGTGTAGATCATGTGATCGAAGCCATCGACCGCGTAGCCAGCGTAAGTGGCGGTCAATGTGCGTCGTTCAGTGGGAGAGGTTTGGGAGAGCCACATGCGGCACCACCTTCCAAAAAGGTTGAACAGGCCGACTGGCCTGGGTGCCCATCGGCGCTCCGTCAAAGAGCGGCCGAAGTGTATTCTTTTTAATTATTTTTTATGAAGAAGTAATCAGCAAGTCGTAAGTAAAACCCCAGGCAGGCGCCCCGCCTCGGACCAACCCAGCCTCAGCTCACGATGTACGCACCCGCGCCGGTGGACAGCAGCTTGCCGTCCGCCCCGCGAAACTCCATGCGGGTGCTGGCCACGCGAGAGCCCAGGCGCATCACCTCGGCGTGGATGGTGAAGTGCTCACCGATGCCGGGGCGCAGGTAGTCGATGCGCAGGTCAATCGTGCCGAGCTTGGTGAAGCGCATCAGGCGCTGCTCGGGTGGCTCGTCCATGTGGCGCGCGCCGATGGCCGCCATCACCGCCAAACCGCCCATGGCGTCCAGCCCGGCGCTGATGACGCCGCCATGGATGCGGTTGTGGGCAAAGTGCCCCACCAACTGGGGCTTCATGTCGATGCGCGCCTCCACCCGGTCGGGCAGGATCTTCAGGATCTTCAGGCCCAGTACCTGGTTAAAGACAACCTTTTCTTCAAAGATGGTGGTCAGGCCCTGGACAAACTCGGGCTCGAACTCGGCGGGTGGTGGGGTCTTGTTCATGTGAGAGACGATCAGGCGGAAACGGGGCGCTTGGCGATGCCCATGATTTTGCTGAGGATGCCCAGCATCACCTCGTCGGCGCCGCCGCCGATGGAGGCGAGGCGACCGTCGCGGAACTGGCGCGAGACTTTGTTTTCCCAGGTGAAGCCCATGCCGCCCCAGAACTGCAGGCAGGTGTCGGGCACCAGGCGGTTCAAGCGACCGGCCTTGAGCTTGGCCATGGTGGCCCACTCGGTCACGTCTTCGCCGGCCACGTAGTGCTCGCAGGCCTGGTAGGTGAGCGCGCGCAGCGCCTCCACCTCGGTTTTCACCTCGGCCAGCTTGAACTGCACCCATTGTTGGTCGGCCAGCGACGAGCCAAACAGCTTGCGGTCTTGCGCCCACTCCACCGTCCACTGGATGCAGTTGGTCAGGCTCTGCAGGCAACTGGCGGCGCACCACAGGCGCTCTTCCTGGAACTGCTGCATCTGGTAGATGAAGCCCTGGCCCTCGGCGCCAATGCGGTTTCGCTGCGGCACGCGCACCTCGTCAAAGTACAGCAGGCCGGTGTCGCTGCTGTTCATGCCGATCTTCTTGATCTTCTTGCCGATCTCGATGCCCGGGCGCAGCTTGCCGTTCTCGCGCAGCGGCACGATGACCAGGCTCTTGTTCTTGTGCACCGGGCCCTCGCCGGTGTTGACCAGCATGCACATCCAGTCGGCCTGCAGGCTGTTGGTGATCCACATCTTCTGGCCGCTGATCACGTAGTCGTCGCCGTCTTTTCGGGCCACCGTCTTGATGCCCGCCACGTCGCTGCCCGCACCGGGCTCGCTCACGCCGATGCAGCCCACGGCATCGCCGGCGATGGCCGGCGCCAGGAACTCGCGCTTGAGTTCCTCGCTGCCAAAGCGCGCCAGCGCCGGGGTGCACATGTCGGTCTGCACACCGATGGCCATGGGAATGCCGCCGCAGTCGATGTGGCCCAGCGCCTCGGCCATGGCAATGCTGTAGCTGTAGTCCAGACCGGCACCGCCATAGGCCTCGGGCTTGGTCAGGCCCAGCAGGCCCAGGTTGCCCAGCTTCTTGAAAACCTCGTGCGCCGGGAACATCTCGGCGGCTTCCCATTCGTCCACATGGGGGTTGATCTCCTCGTCAATGAAGCGCTTGAGCGTGTTCTGGATCTCGCGATGGGTGTGGGTGAACTGCACGGGTGGTCTCCTTCGGGTGGTGAAAGCGACGCTCAGACGGCGTCTCGCAAAAACAGGGTCAGGGCGGTGTCGGTGAGTTCGTCCAGCGTGGCGCGGCCGCGCGCATCGAACCACTGGGCCGACCAGTTCAGCGCACCGAAGATCAGCAGGCGGGCCAGGCCCAGGTCACCGCGCAAGGCGCCGCTGGCGTGCAAGGCCTGCAGCACCGGCAGCCACGCGGCCTCGTAGGCGCTGCGCAGGCGATTGACCTCGGCGCGTTGCCCGGCCGAGAGCGAACGCCACTCGTACAGCATCACCGGCACGAAGTCGCTTTGCGGGCCCAGCAGCACATCGAAGTGCGCCCGCACCAGCACGCGCAGGCGCTGGCGGGCGTCCACTTGGCCGGCGGCATCGGCCTGCGCCAGGGCCTGGCGCTGGTGTTCCACCGCGCGCTGCATGCCCTCCAGCATCACCCCGGCCAGCAAGGCCTGTTTGTTCTCGAAGTGGTAAAAGGGCGAGCCCGCCTGCATGCCGGCGGCCGCCGCAATGTCGCGCGTGCTGGTGCCAGCGAAGCCCTGCTGTCGAAAGAGGTGGGCCGCCGCCTGCAGCAAGGCCTGGCGGCGGTTGCCATCGTCGCGCTCGTCCAGCGTCTTGCGCGGGCGACCGCGGGTGCGCCGCGTGGCATCGGGGGCGTCAGGAAAGTCGGTCGGGGGTGTGGCGGGCATACGTGGCCGCACCTTAGCAGCGGCCCCGATTTTCAGCAAGCAAACGCTCGGCAAAAATAGAGGCACCGCTGTCGCGGGGCGGACAACGGGCTGCGGGGACAATACCCCCCATGGATCTTTCTCTCACCTTGCTGATGGGCGCCATCGTGGGCCTGGTGCTCAACCGCGCCGAACAGGCGCGCCGCGTGGCCCTGCTGGGCCGCTGCCTGCAGCCGCTGCAAATCGAATCGCTGCTCGAAACCCTGACCGACGGCTACCTGCGCGCCATGGGCGAAGACGACCCCCAGCGCCGCCAGGCCGTCTGGCAGGTGCTGCAGGGGCATGAAGCCCGCCTGGTGCAACAGCTCGACACCCTGGCCCGCGACGTGGCCCAGCTCGACGCCGCCAGCACCCGCGCCAGCGCCTGGCCCATGGCCCTGCCCCTGATGCCCAAGCTGCTGCCCGGCGCCTGCTTTGACCTGCGCGCCGCGCTGCGCGTGCACGCCGACGGCGTGGCCCAGGTGGCCGCCAACGCCGAGGGCCTGAGCGAGCGCGACCGGGCCTTTCGCCTGAGCGCCGAACTGCTGCTGTTCCAGCACACCTGCCACCGCTTCTGCCGCTCGCGCGGCGTGGCCTCGGCGCGGCTGCTGGCGCGCCACCGCACGTCACTGCAACAGGTGCTGGCCGCCGTGTCGCCCCACACCCGCGACGGCCTGGCCGCACTGGGCCTGCGCTGACGACGGCAACAGGCAGTCAAGCACGCATCAGCCCCAGACCAACGTCAGCACGCCAAACACCAGAGGCCATGCCCGAGCCGTGACCCACTTGGTCCAGTGCTGGCGCAGTTCCTTGAACCAGACTTCGCACGCCCACGGCGACAGATCCACACAGGCGCCCTGACCATCGTGCATCTTGTCCAGCGCCTCCAGCAATTGCTGCTTGGCGGCAGTCAATGCCACACAACTGGACGCAATCTTCGATTTGGCAAATGCCTGAGCTGACATTTGCCAAGGCAAAGCAGCCTCCTTTGCAGCGACCCATGCTTTCAGCTCCCGGGCCACATCGCCAAGCGCTACCTTGAACTCGCACAAACCCAGGTAGGCATCGGACGATCTTAGGGCGTCTGGCACATCGGGGTCGACCACACGCCACTCGATGTCGGCCACGCCCAAATGACGATTCGCGATCTGCTCACGCAATCCCAGGATCAACTGATTCAGCGAAAGCACCAGAGCAGCCGGCCACTGTGCTGACAGCTCCACCACCAGCTTCTGCCTGCCACCTTGCAGCCGAATTCGCTCCAACACTTCGAGCACATCCAGCCATTGCCGATTGGTCAGGCGGGTGGTGTCAGTCAACTGCGGCTCGTTGCGCTCGAACCATCGACAACACCAGTAATTGAGCAACATGTCTCGTTGCCCCTGCGCATCCCGACGTGCGAAGAGAGCCTGATCGGTGTCGTTGTCGTCGTCCGTGGACTCAGTCGCGTCATTTGACTCGCTTGCACCCTGGTCTTGAAGACACAGGGCGTCCGTCGGCTCCGGTGTTGCACAAAACGACAGAAGTGCGGGGCTGCCTCTCCAAGCCCGAAGAAACTCATTGGGCCACCAGACCACGACCATGCCTGGACCGCCTCCGCTGAGGATCCATTGCAGCATCGAGACATCGCGTCCGGGCAAATCGTTCAACAAGGCGCCATGCGCGCGCAGGTCTAGCACCGCCTCGCCAACCTCCAGCTGGCGCAAGACGCAGTCGAGCAGTTCAGACAAAGCAGATTGGCAACGGTCCTCGGAGGCCAGGGTGTGTGGTCCTCGGCCCGCCGGCAAGGCTCTCAGCCCCTGGCGGTAGTGGTCCAGGGCATCGCGACGCCATTGAACCATCTGATCAGCCCGCGAAACAGGTGCAGGCGGGTTGCCAAAGTCTTGGGGCGATGCAGAGAGACAGGGAACACGAGGGTCTTCCATGGTGACAGCTCAATTGACAGGCTCGCCCACCGGCCACCATGGCCGGTGAGCAGCTCCCATGGGTGACCCCGCACAGCGCGGTGTCCCCTCCGAAACTCGCTAGGGCATCCGGCACCAGTGGGCACCAACGGCCCGTTGAGAAAGCGGCGCGCCACCGTTCAAGCAGCATCAGTTGACGAATCATCGCCGGGCCCGCGAGGGGTGCCAGGCTGCGTCGCAGGCGTTCGCCAGCCACCGGGGTCCGCGGCATCTCGCACCAGGCATGTTGCCCATTCCGGAGGCCATCGCACCGGAAGGGGCAGCACGCCAAGGGCATCAAGGTCAGCCAAGCGCCGACGTGCAGCTTGCGTCATTCGGTTGACGACTCCTGAGCAGGCAGTCCAGTCAATGCAATCGCTCTGGCCCTGAACCGCCTCGCGCGCCGTCTGCAGCAGGCGCTGCAGGTCATGGGCAGACCGGTCCAGCAGCAAACGGCGAGCGGTGTCTTCCAATCCATTAGGGCTGGCAGAAAACTCGCGCTCGAGGTCTTGCTGCGCAAATCGGGCCCAGCTCTGCATGGCCTGCTCCCATGTCGGGTTTGTGGGTGTTTGTTCCATCGAAACAGTTCCTTTGATTTCAGCAATGACCAATTCGCCCAGCTTGGGAGACGCCATCGTGGGCGGGCCGGTGCGCGCGATGGACCGACTCAATTGGGGGTGTCATCGGCATCGTCATCTGAAGAGACGTCAAGTTGAACCGCTGGCGCGCCCGCGGGACTCAGATCCTCGGGCCATGCCAGCTGCGTGCCGCCCAGCAGGCCCGATGCTTGAAGAAAGGCCAAGGCGGCACGGGCTCCTCCCGACATCAGGCGGAGCAGCTGCCTGTGCGGGTTGAGGTCAATCAGGGTCGAACCAGATCGCACGTGGTGACGAATCGGTTCGGCCAGCAGATCCCCCCATTGGCAGGCAGGCCGCGAATAGGGTCTTGCTGGTCGTGCGGCGACATGTCCGCGCCGGTATGGGCTACCCAGATATCGAGTGCGGCACGCAGCACGGCCACCGGTTGCTGCGCTGCCGTGGGATCGTCTTGAGGTATCACGTCGAAGGTCCTTCCTGTGGTGGCCGACCAAGCACCGATTGCCTGGACGTCCCCTACGCTTCGACACACGCCGCCACCCGGCGTCCCCTGGTCGACACCTTAAACGAGCCGCCCAGGGGATGGGCTCACACCTTCGAGAAATCGGGCTTGCGCCGCTCCATGAAAGCGGAGAACGCTTCTTTGGCCGCCGGTTCGCGCAGCATGCGGCCAAAGCTCTGGGCCTCTTCGGCCATCACGGCCAGCACCTGCGCCATCTGGCCCTTCTTCATCAGGCGCTTGGTCTCCAGCAAGGCCGACAGCGGCTTGGCCGCCAGCTTGCGCGCCGTGGCCTGGGCGTAGGCATTGGCCTCGGTGGGCGGCACCACGCGGTTGACCAGGCCCACCTCCAGCGCGGCCTCGGCCATGAAGGGCTCGCCCAGCAGCAGCGCCTCGGCCGCGCGGTGGTAACCCAGCATTTGCGGCACCAGCAGACTGGACGCGGCCTCGGGGCACAGGCCCAGGTTCACGAAGGGCATGGAGAAGGCCGCGTTGTCGCCTGCGTAGACCAGGTCGCAGTGGAACAGCATGGTGGTGCCGATGCCCACCGCCGGGCCGCTCACGGCCGCGATCACCGGCTTGGGAAACTGCGCCAGCGCGCGCAGGAAACGGAACACCGGCGCATCGTCGCCCGAGGGCGGCTGGTTCAGGAAGTCGGCGATGTCGTTACCAGCGGAAAAAATGGTTTCGTGGCCCTGAAAGACCACGCACCGCACCGCGCCGTCGGCCTGGGCCGCGTCCAGTGCGTCGGCCAGCGCGGCGTACATGGCGGCGGTGATGGAATTCTTCTTGTCCAGGCGGTTGAAGGTGATGGTGCAGACACCGGCTTCGGTGTGGGCAAGGATGTCGCTGCTCATGGTGTGACGCGGGAAAAGGGTTGGGGATGGGGGGTTGGAAACAGGGCCTGCAAGTTAACACGAAGACCCGGGCGCACAGGCCCGGGAATGCCCGCCAATCGACACACACACGCCCTGTGGGCCGCCCTACACTGGCGCCCTGCCCGCCCCCGTCAACCGCCATGCCTTTGTTTTCCCTTGCGCGCTCGCGCTGCCTGCCCCTTGTCCTGTGCCTCACCTTGACCTGGCTGGCCACCCCCTGGGCGCTGGCCCAGACCGCGAGCCAAGGCACACCCGCCGCCACCCCCGCATCGCCCACGCGGCCGGTGGTGGGCCTGGTGCTCTCAGGTGGCGGGGCGCGGGGTTTCGCCCACGTGGGCGTGCTCAAGGCGCTGGAGGCCGCCCGCGTACCGGTGGACCTGATCGTGGGCACCTCGATGGGCGCCATCGTGGGTGGGCTGTACGCCAGCGGCATGACGGCCGAGCAACTGGAGCGCGAAATCCTGGCGGTGGAATGGGGTGGCCTGTTCAACAGCCGCGAGCCGCGCCAGTTGCTGTCGCAGCGCCGCAAGGAAGAAGACTTCGAGATGTCGCCGGTGCTGCAACTGGGCTTTCGCGACGGCGAGTTCCGCCTGCCGCGAGGCGCGGTGTCCAGCCGCTCGCTGGAGATGCTGCTGCGCCGCTACACCCTGTCCACCCGCCACCTCGACACCTTCGACCAACTGCCCACCCGCTTTCGCGCCGTGGCCACCGACATGGAAACCGGCCAGGCGGTGGTGATGGACCGGGGCGACCTGGCCGCCGCGCTGCGGGCCAGCATGTCGGTGCCGGGCGTGTTCTCGCCACTGGAGATCGACGGCCGCATCCTGGGCGACGGCGGTCTGGTGAACAACCTGCCAGTGGACGTGGCGCGCCAGATGGGCGCGCAGGTGGTGATCGCGGTGAACATCGGCACGCCACTGGCCGGGCGCGACACCCTGGGCAGCGTGCTGGGCATCACCGCGCAGATGGTGAACATCCTCACCGAGCAGAACGTGCAGGCCAGCATCGCCACCCTCACCCGGAACGATCTTCTGCTGGCGCCGCCCCTGGGCAAGCTCACTTCCGCCGATTTCGCGCGTGCCCCCGAGCTGGTGAAGCTGGGCAACGACTACGCCCGCACCGTGCGCGAGGCACTGGCCCGTTTCGCCGTCGAGCCAATGGTCTACACGGCCTGGACACAAACCCGCGCCGATCAGGTGCGCGCCAATTCCGACCGCATCGGTCTGCTGGCCAGCATCCAGTTCGAAGGCGTGAGCGAAGCGCGTGCCGAGCGCCTGGCCACGGCCATCGACACCCAGTTGGGCGAGCGCATCGACATTGGCCGGCTGGAGAAAGACCTGCAGGAACTCTCGGCCATGGGCGACTACGAGCGGGTGGACTACACCCTCACCCGCCGCGCCGGCACCGACCAGGAAGACCTCGCCATTCAATTGCGCGAAAACCATTGGGGCCCCAACTACTTGCGCGTGGGGCTTGACCTGCGCACCGACTTCCAGGGCCAGGGCGGTTTCAACCTGCGCATCAGCCACAACCGCCACTGGCTCAACGACGAGGGCGCGGAGTGGCGCAACCGACTGCAACTGGGCGAGACCACCGGGCTCTACTCCGAGATCTACCAGCCGCTCACCCTGGCCAACGACCGCTTTGTGTCGGCCTACATCGACGCCAGCTTGCGCAAGTTCGAGCTGTACGACGCCGACGGCGCCGCGCGAGCCCTGGTGCAGCGCGCCAGCGCCCGCGTGGGTGTGGACATCGGCTGGCCCATCGGCCTGCGCGGCGTCATTGGCGACATGCGCCTGGGCGTGGTGGGCCAGCAGCGCAGCGCCGAGCCCGAACTGGTCTCGGGCGCTGTGCCCTCCAGCTCGATCTACACCTTGCGCTGGCGCGAAGCGGGCTTGCGCGCGGCCGTCATGGCCGACCAGCTCGACTACGCCAACTTCCCCTCCTCGGGTTACCGGGCACTGGGCGAGGTGGTGGTGGGCCGGCGCAGCTACAACCGCGCGCCCAGTTCCACGTTCTCGCGCGTGGAGGGCGCCTTCACCGGCGCCAAGACCTGGGGCGTGCACACGCTCAACGTGGGCGCCCGCATGGCCTACGCCAGCCAGATTCCCCTGGGCGCGGTGGACGAGTACTCGCTGGGCGGCTTCCAGCAGCTCTCGGGCTACCGCGTGGGCCAGGTGGCGGGCAACTACTTGCTGTTTGGCCGCCTCACCTACTACCAGCGCCTGCCCTGGGACGCGGGCGTGGCGCGTGCGCTGTTCGTGGGCGGCTCACTGGAGGCCGGCAACGCCTGGACCGAGCGGCGCGACATCTCGTGGCGCAGCCTGCGCACGGGCTCCAGCCTGTTCGTGGGGGCCGACACCGGCATCGGGCCGCTGTACCTGAGCATCGTGAGCGCCCCGCGCGGCTACACCGGCCTCTACCTGTTCCTGGGCCGGCCCTGAGGCCCTGGGCCCGGGGCCCGCGCTCAAGACTTGTAATAGACGATCTGGTGGGTGGTGGCCAGCAACTGGCCGGCCTCGTTCCAGAGCTGGGCCTGCTGGTCGGCAAAGCCATGGCGAAACACCTGGGCCTGCGCCTGCCCCAGCAGCCAGCCCGTGCCGGTGCTGGCCATCTCGGCCGCGCCGGCGTGAAAGTACACCGTCATCGACACCGTGCCCACCGGCACCATGGTGGCGCGGCGCAGCCACACGCGAGGAAAGAAGCCATCGGCCATCGAGGCGATGCTGCAGGCATCGAGCGCGCGCGGCTGGGCGTCGCGAATCCACACCTGGGTGCGGCTGCTGCTGCCCGAGCCGTCCCACTCGGTGGGCAACTCGCCTTCGATGAAGCGCATGTCGTAGCGGCTCACCCATTCCACCATGGCGCGTCGCGCCGGGCGGGGCACCGCCTCGGGCGCGGGCACGTCGGGCATGGCGTGGTCTTGCACCGCCCAGGTCTCGCGCTCCACCGCCGTGACCACCGTGGCGGTGGACGCCACCTCGCCCCCCTGGTGCAGCTCCACCACCCAGTGCTGGGTGGAGCGGTTGGTGCGCACCGGGCGCGCCACCACCTCAAACGCGCCATCGGCCACGGCCGCCGCGAAGTTCACCGTGAGGGCCACCGGGTCGCCCAGGCGCTGGGGGTGCTGCATCACCGCGTTGAGCAGCGTGGCCGCGCTCACCCCACCGAAGGGCCCGACCATGTTGGCGTAGGCCGGCGAAGTGGCACCCGCGAAACGGTCACCCCCCAGGGGCTGCAAGGCAATGGCGTGATCGAAGGGATGTGTGCTCATGGCCGAGAGTGTGAAGGGAGGCGAGGCCGGGCGAAGTCGTGTGCGTGACCGCCCGGCCACGGGGCAGGCTCAGACCCGCTCGAAGATGCCGGCGGCGCCCTGGCCCATGCCCACGCACATGGTCACCATGCCGTAGCGCTTCTGGTGGCGGCGCAGGGCGTGCACCACGGTGGCCGAGCGAATGGCACCGGTGGCGCCCAGCGGGTGGCCCAGTGCGATGGCGCCGCCCATAGGGTTGACCTTGGCCGGGTCCAGGCCGAGCGTGTTCACCACCGCTAGCGACTGCGCGGCGAAGGCCTCGTTCAGCTCGAACCAGTCGATGTCGTCCTGGCTCAGGCCGGCGTACTTCAGCGCGGCCGGAATGGCCTCCACCGGGCCGATGCCCATGATGTGCGGCGGCACGCCACGGCTGGCATAGCTCACGAAGCGCGCCAGCGGCGTCAGGCCGAAGCGCTTGACCGCCGCCTCGCTGGCCAGGATCAGCGCGCCCGCGCCGTCGCTGGTCTGCGAGCTGTTGCCGGCCGTCACCGAGCCGCGCGCGGCGAACACCGGGCGCAGGCGGGCCAGGCCTTCCAGGCTGGTGTCGGGGCGCGCGCCTTCGTCCAGGCTCACGGTGCGGGTGCGGGTGCTCACCTCGGCGCTCTCCAGGTTCACCTGGCGCTCGGTCACCTCCACCGGCGTGATCTCGTCGATGAACTCGCCGTTCTGCATGGCGATCACCGCGCGCTGGTGCGACTGCAGCGCGAAGGCGTCTTGCGCCTCGCGGCTCACCTTCCACTGCTGCGCCACCTTCTCGGCCGTCAGGCCCATGCCATAGGCGATGCCGTAGTCGTTCACGTTGTCGGTGTTGGCGAAGATGGCCGGCGACAGGCTGGGCGCGTTGCCCATCATGGGCACCATGCTCATGCTCTCCACGCCAGCGGCGATCATCACCTCGGCTTCACCCACGCGAATGCGGTCGGCCGCCATGGCCACGGCCGACAGGCCCGAGGCGCAGAACCGGTTCACCGTGATGCCGCCCACGCTGTGCGGCAGGCCCGCCAGCACCGCGCCCACGCGGGCCACGTTCAGGCCTTGCTGGGCCTCGGGAATGGCGCAGCCGGCGATCACGTCTTCCACGGCCTTGGGGTCCAGGCCGGGCACCTGGGCCATGGCCGCGCGCAGCGCATGGGCCAGCAACTCATCGGGGCGCAGGTGCTTGAACGAACCCTTGTGGGAACGACCAATGGGCGTGCGGGTGGCGGCGACGATGTAAGCGTCTTGGATCTGTTTCATGGTCGTGTCCTCAGTTCCGCACGGGCTTGCCGGTGTTGAGCATGCCCAGGATGCGTTCTTGCGTCTTGGGGTGGGCGATCAGCGAGCAGAACGCCTGGCGCTCCAGGGTCATGAGGTATTCCTCGCTCACCAGGGTGCCGGGGTCCACGTCGCCACCGGTCACCACACCAGCGATCAGGCTGGCGATGTGGAAGTCGTGCTGGCTGATGAAACCGCCGTCGCGCATGTTCACCAACTGGCCCAGGATGGTGGCCCGGCCGTCGCGCCCGGCCACCGGGAACAGGCGCTTGTGCGGCGGGCGGTAACCGGCCTCGAACATGGCCCGGGCCTGGCCCAGCGCCACGTGCAGCAGCTCGTCCTTGTGGGGCACGACCACGTCGTCTTCCAGCAGGTAGCCCAGCTGGCGCGACTCGATGGCGCTGGTGCCCACCTTGGCCATGGCCGCGGCGGTGAAGCCTTCGGTGAGGAAGGGCAGCAGGTCTTTGCCGGTGGATCGCTCGGCGGCCTCGGCCGCGCGGCGCGCGATGTAGGTCAGGCCACCGGCACCCGGCACCAGGCCCACGCCCACTTCCACCAGGCCGATGTAGCTTTCCATGTGGGCCACGCGGCGGGCGCTGTACACCGCCAGTTCGCAGCCACCGCCCAGGGCCAGGCCGCGAATGGCGCTGACCACCGGCACGTGGGCGTAGCGCAGGCGCAGCATCATCTGCTGCATGAAGCCCTCGGCGTCTTCGATGGCCGCCACGCCCACGGCCATGAAGGCCGGCAGCGTGGCCTGCAGATCGGCGCCGGCGCTGAAGGGCTCGTCGCCCGACCAGATCACCAGGCCCTTGTACTCGGCCTCGGCCAGGTCGATGGCGGCCATCAGGCCCTCGCAGACCTCGGGGCTGATGGCGTGCATCTTGGTCTTGATGCTGGCGATCACCACCTCGTCGTCCAGCGTCCAGACGCGCACGCTGTCGGTTTCCTCCAGCGTCTTGCCCGCCGTCTGGAACACGGGGCCGGCCTCGCCCAGCAGGCGCTCGGGGAAGCGCTGGCGCGCGTACACCGGCAGCTCGCGGCGCGGCTCGAACACGCCCTTGCCCGGGTTCCAAGAGCCCTGCGCGGTGTGCACACCGCCGGCCTCGGCCACCGGGCCCTTGAACACCCACTCGGGCAGCGGCGTGCGGCACAGCGCTTTGCCGGCGTCGATGTCTTCCTGAACCATCTTGGCCACGTCCAGCCAGCCCGCTTCCTGCCACAGCTCGAAGGGGCCTTGCTTCATGCCAAAGCCCCAGCGCATGGCCTGGTCCACGTCGCGCGCGGTCTCGGCGATGCTGGCCAGGTGCACGGCCGCGTAGTGAAAGCTGTTGCGCAAAATGGCCCACAGAAACTGGCCCTGCGGCCCTTCGCTGTTGCGCAGCAGTTGCAGGCGCTGGGCGGCGGGCTTCTTGAGCATGCGGCCGTACACCTCATCGGCCTTCTGGCCGGCGGGCACGTAGTCGCCGCTCTCCAGCTCGAAGCGCATCACGTCGCGGCCCACCTTCTTGTAGAAGCCGGCCTTGGTCTTCTGGCCCAGGTGGCCCTTCTCGATCAGGGCCTTCAACACGGGTGGCGTGCCGAAGCTGCCATAGAACGGGTCGGTCTCCAGGCTCAGGTTGTCTTGCAGCGTCTTGATGACGTGGGCCATGGTGTCCAGGCCCACCACGTCAGCGGTGCGGAAGGTGCCACTGCTGGCGCGGCCCAGGCGCTTGCCGGTGAGGTCGTCCACCACGTCAAACGTCAGGCCGAAGCGGTCCACCTCTTGCATGGTGGACAACATACCGGCGATGCCGATGCGGTTGGCGATGAAGTTGGGCGTGTCCTTGGCGCGCACCACGCCCTTGCCCAGGCCGGTGGTCACGAAGGCCTCAAGCTGGTCCAGGATCTCGGGCTGCGTGGCGGGCGTGGCGATCAACTCCACCAGCGTCATGTAACGCGGCGGGTTGAAGAAGTGGATGCCACAGAAGCGCGGGCGCAGCGCCTCGGGCAGGGCCTCGGACAACTGCGTGATCGACAGGCCCGAGGTGTTGGACGCCAGGATGGCGTGCGGCGCCACGTGCGGCGCGATCTTCTGGTACAGGTCGCGCTTCCAGTCCATGCGCTCGGCAATGGCCTCGATGATCAGGTCGCACTCGGCCAGTTGCGCCAGGTGCTCTTCGTAGTTGGCCTGGCCGATCAGCTCGGCGTCGCGCGCCACGCCCAGGGGCGAGGGCTTGAGCTTCTTCAGGTTGTCGATGGCCTTGGCCACGATGCCGTTCTTCGGGCCTTCTTTGGCCGGCAGGTCAAACAGCACCACCGGCACCTTCACGTTGACGAGGTGGGCCGCGATTTGCGCGCCCATCACGCCCGCGCCCAGCACGGCGACTTTTTTCACTTGGAATCGTTTCATGGAAAGTCCAGACAGATAAGGGGCCGAGCGTTCAGTGAACGCGCTGCCAGACCTGGGTTCGGTAGAAAGGGCCGATGTAGCCACGCATCTCCAACTGCTGCCCGCCGTTCACGGGCTTGAGCCGGGTGCGGTACACCTTGCCGTTGTTCGGGTCAACGATGTCGCCGCCATCAAACACGGCCGGGTCGCTGCTGCTCTGGCGCAGGTTGCGCAGGATGGTCAGCCCCACCAGGGGCTGGTCCCGGCGCTCGTCGGTGCACTTCTCGCACACCGCCTTGGGGTCGGTGGTCGGGTCGAGCAGCTTCTCGATGCGACCGCTGAACACGCCGTCGGCCTCGCTGATGCGCACCAGCGACTTCTCTTTCTTCGAGTCGTCGTCGATGGTCTTCCACAGGCCCACCGGGCTCATCTGGGCCTGCGCCGGCAGGCACAGGCCCAACAGCAGCCAGGCGCTTGTCGCGATGAGCGCCTTCATGCTCAGGCCAGCGCGGCGTCGGTGTCCATCAGCACGCGGCTGCCGGCGCGGGCCTGGCGCATCAGCGTGGCTGTCTCGGGGAACAGGCGCGCGAAGTAAAAGCGCGCGGTCTGCAGCTTGGCGGTGTAGAACGGGTCGGTGCTGCCAGCGGCAATGGCGCGGGTCGCCACCTGGGCCATGCGGGCAAAGAAGTAGCCGAACACCAGGTGGCCCACCACGCGCAGGTAGGGCACGGCGGCGGCGCCCACCTCGTCGGGGTTCTGCAGGCCCTTGAAGCCCACTTCCATGGTGAACTTGGTGATCTGCTCGCCCAGGCCCGCCAGGGGGTTGATGAACTCGGCCATCTTCTCGTTCACGCCCTCTTCTTCCACCAGCGCGGCCACGAGCTTGCCGAACTTCTTGAGCGTGGCGCCCTGGTTGCCCAGCACTTTGCGGCCCAGCAGGTCCAGGCTTTGCACGGTGTTCGTGCCCTCGTAGATCATGTTGATGCGGGCATCGCGCACGAACTGCTCCATGCCCCATTCCTTGATGTAGCCGTGGCCGCCGAACACCTGCTGGCAGTGGTTGGTGGCCTCAAAGCCGTTGTCGGTGAGGAAGGCCTTGGCGATGGGGGTGAGCAAGGCCAGCAGCTCGGCACTGTCCTTGCGCACCTTGTCTTCGGGGTGGTTCAGCTCCTTGTCGAGCAGCAGGGCACAGAAAGTGAGCAGCGCGCGGCCACCTTCGGCATAGGCCTTGGCGGTGAGCAGCATCTTGCGCACGTCGGGGTGCACGATGATCGGGTCGGCCGGCTTGTCCTTGGCCTTGGTGCCCGAGAGGCTGCGCATCTGAATGCGGTCTTTCGCATAGGCCAGTGCGTTCTGGAAAGCCACTTCCGTCAGGCCCAGCGACTGGTTGCCCACGCCCAGGCGGGCGGCGTTCATCATCACGAACATGGCTTGCAGGCCCTTGTTGGGCTGGCCCACCAGGGTGCCCACGGCGCCGTCCAGCACCATCTGGCAGGTGGCATTGGCGTGAATGCCCATCTTGTGCTCCAGGCCGCCGCAGTAGATGCCGTTGCGCTCGCCCAGCGAGCCGTCGGCCTTCACATGGAACTTGGGCACCAGGAACAGGCTGATGCCCTTGCTGCCCACGGGCGCGTCGGGCAGGCGGGCGAGCACCAGGTGCACGATGTTCTCGGCCATGTCGTGCTCGCCGGCCGAAATGAAGATCTTCTGGCCGGTGAGGCGGTAGCTGCCGTCGGCCTGGGGCTCGGCCTTGGTGCGCAGCAGGCCCAGGTCGGTGCCGCAATGGGGCTCGGTCAGGCACATGGTGCCGGTCCATTCGCCGCTGGTGAGCTTGGGCAGGAAGGTGGCCTTCTGCTCGGCCGAGCCGTGGGCGTGCAGGCACTCGTAGGCGCCGTGCGACAGGCCGGGGTACATGGTCCAGGCCTGGTTGGCGCTGTTGAGCATTTCGTAGAAGCACTGGTTCACCACGAAAGGCAGGCCCTGGCCACCGTAGTCGGGGTCGCACGAGAGGGCCGGCCAACCGCCCTGCACATACTGGGCATAGGCCTCCTTGAAGCCCTTGGGTGCCTTCACCTCGTGGGTGGCGCGGTCCAGCGTGCAGCCTTCCTCGTCGCCGCTGATGTTCAGCGGGAAAGCCACCTCGGCGGCGAACTTGCCGCCCTCTTCCAGCACCGCGTTGATGGTGTCGGCATCCACCTCGGCGTGCTTGGGGCAGGCCTTGAGTTCGTCAACGACGTTGAACACTTCGTGCAGCACAAACTGCATGTCGCGCAGCGGCGGGTTGTAGGTGGGCATGTGTGTCTCCTGAAGGGTGGTGGTGATGGTGAAAGAAATGTCAGGCCGTTGGCGCCTTGGGCGCGGCCTTGGCGGCGGATTTGCGAGCGGGCTTGGGCGCTGGCGCGCTCTGGCGCTCGACGATGCTCTCGAACGCGCGCACGGCACGCTGCAGCGAGCCGGGCGAACGCAGAAAACGAACCTCGTAGTGCAGGGCCAGGATCAGGGCGTGCACCTCAAACGCCACCTGGGCGGCGTCGGTGTCGGCCCGCAGGTGGCCCTCGGCCACGGCCATCTCGACGGCGCGCCGCATGGCCGCCAGCCAGGTGCTCACCGAGCTGGCCAGCGCGTCGCGCACCGGGCCGGGCCGGTCGTCGAACTCAACCGCGCCGCTGATGTAGATGCACCCCGAGTCCAGCTCGACCGAGGTGCGCTTCATCCAGTTGCCGAACAAGGCCCGCAATCGGGGCAGACCCCGCGGGGCCAGCAGCGCCGGGTAGAACACCTCGTCTTCAAAGCGGGTGTGGTACTCGCGGATCACCGAGATCTGCAGCTCTTCGCGCGAGCCAAAGTGGGCAAACACGCCCGACTTGCTCATCTGCATCACCTCGGCCAGCGCCCCGATCGACAGGCCTTCCAGCCCGATCTGCGTGGCCAGCCCCAGCGCAGCGTCCACGATGGCGGCCTTGGTCTGCTGGCCTTTCTGCAAGGGCTTGCTGGCAGTGGAATCTGCCGCAGCGTGGGAGCGTCGGTGCACGGACATGCGAATGGAGGGAGTGAAGAGAAAACCGCCAAGCGGCAAAAATCGAACGACCGTGCTATTTTTACCCAAAAAAATGCCCACGAAAAATCGTGGGCACTTCGTGGGGGCATTTTCTGCACAAGATGCGCGCAAAAAACCACAAATGGCGGCTGGCCAGGCATCTTTGCCGGCGACTGGCCACCAAGTTACCCTGGGGGGTATCAGGCGCGCAAGACGGGCAGCAGCACAGCCAGGCCGTGGTCCAGGTTCTCGCTGGGCAGGCGCTTGAAACCGCTGCGGGCAAACCGCTGAAGACGCCCGACGCAGAAGGCCGTGACAACCGACGCGTCAGCGGCTGCGTCCACGGTGGGCGTGGCCGTGCCGTTGAGCACCGCCACCTCGCGCAGGTTCTGCCGCAGGGTGGACTCGACCTTGTCGAAGAAGAGGTTCATGCGCTGCTGCAGGCGCTCGTTCTCGTATACGAGCGCGTCGCCCACCATGACGCGCGCCATGCCGGGGTTCTTCTCGCCAAACTGCATCAGCAGGGTCACCAGGCGGCGCGAGCGCAGCACCGGGTCGGGCTCGCGGTCATTGAGCTGGTGGATGAGCCCGAACACCGATTGCTCGATGAACTCGATCAAGGCCTCGAACATCTGGGCCTTGCTGGCGAAGTGGCGGTACAGCGCGGCCTCGCTCACGTCCAGGCGCGCGGCCAGGGCGGCGGTGGTGACGCGGTCGGCGCCGGGCTGCTCGAGCATGGTCGCCAAGGCCTGCAGTATCTGCACCCGCCGCTCACCTGGTTTGGGGCGTTTTCGGCCCGCCGGCGCCGAGGCATCGGCGGCGTCCAGAACGGCATCGCTCGGGGCTGAGGACTCGGGCAAGTTCGAGGTCATGGGCGGTCGGTCCAGGGGAAAAATCGAGGCATCCGACATACCGGCTCCCGGTATGCCGCGGCATTCTCGCACACGCGGAAACATCCATTTACGGTCGACACAGCGGCGACATGGGCTCACGCCATGGCCGACTGAAAGCTCACGCGCACCCGAAGGCCCACGCCGCCAGACCCCACATCAAATTGCAATTGCGTGCCGTGTGCGCGGGCGATGCCGTCGGCGATGGCCAGGCCCAGGCCATTGCCCTCGCCCAGCGTGCCCGGCACCCGGTAGAAGCGCTGCAACACCCGACCACGCTCGGAGGGCGCGATGCCCGGGCCGTTGTCTTCTACCTCCAGCCAGACCTGGCGCGGCGAATCGGCACCGCAGCGGATGGTGACGTGCCCGCCAGCGGGCGTGTACTTGATGGCGTTGTCCACCAGGTTGATGAGCAACTCGCGCAGCAACCAGCCCTGGCCTCGGGTTTGGGTGGGCACGGTCTGCAGGCCAATGTCGATGGACTTGGCCGCGGCGGCGTCAAGTTGCTGCGCCAGCACGTCCTCGCACATGGCCTCCAGGTCAATTTGCTCGGGTGGCTGGTTGTCCAGCCGCAAGGTGTCGGTGCGCGAGAGCGCCAGCAACTGATTGGCCAGCTGCGAGGTGCGGCGGGCCGCGTCGCGCAGGCGGCGCACCTGGTCCACCGGCAGGCTGACGGCATCGCGGCCGTCGAGCTGGCGTGCGGCCTGCGCCCAGGCCTCCACCTGGGCCTGCACACCGGCCAGCGGCGTGCGAAGCTGGTGGGCCGCGTCGGCCACGAAACGGCGCTGCGCCTGGGTCTGTGCGTTCACGAGGTCAAACAAGCGGTTCAGCGCCTCCACCAGGGGCCGCACCTCCAGCGGCGCCGAGCGCACCTCGATCGGGCTGAGGTCCCGCGGCGAGCGGTTCTCCACCGCCTGCCGAAGCTCCATGAGCGGGCGCAGGGCGCGGTTCACCCCCCACAGCAGCAGGCCGGCCGCCACGAAAAAGAGCAGCAGGTTGGGCAGCAACACCCGCTCCAGCACGTTTTGCAGCCAGCGCTGCCGGCCATCGGTGGCGGCGGCCAGCATCACCACCACCTCACCCGCATCGGTCTGCACGCGCTGCGCCACCAGGCGATAAGTCATGCCACTGTGCTCAAGGCTCTGGAACTCGGGCTCGTTGGACGATGGAAGGACCACCGGCAACCAGGCGTCGCCCGACAGCCGCTCGCCCAGGGCGTTGAGCACCCCGTAACCGGCCGCCTCCTGCGCCCCTTCCAGAAATTCCACCAATGGGGGCGCGAGCAACACCAGAATGCCGGCCCTCGGGTCATCCAGATTGGGTGTGGGGCCCTCGTTGTCGGGCCGCCGCGCGGTGGGGCTTTTGACCACCGAGCCCGACATCAGGGGCAAGAGGCGCAGCAGGCGCTGGTCTTGCTCAAGGGCGGCGTCGCCTGCGCTGCGCTGGTTCACCACCACGCTGATGGCCACCGTGAACAGCAAGGCCAGCAGCAACGGCACCAGCAAGCGGCGCTGCAGACCGGCGATGCCAGGTGCCAGCGGCATGGCGTCAGGCCGGGGGGGCCAGGTCACTGTCGGGGGCCATTTCCAGCCGATAGCCGAACCCCCGGATGGCGCGCAAGGCCACGCCGGCGGGCTCCAGCTTGGACCGCAGGCGCGAGACGTACACCTCGATGGCGTTGGGCGTCATTTCCTTGTCCCAGCCAGTGAGCGCCTGCAGCATGCGGTCTTTGGCCGCGGGCTTGGGCGCCTGCAGCAGCAGGTACTCCAGCACCGACCACTCGCGCGGCCCCAGGTCGACCGGTTGCCCGGCCAGCGTGACGCGTCGCAAGGCCGTGTCCATGGCCACCGGACCGAAGGCCAGCACCGCCGAGGTGGCGGCCTGAGAACGGCGCAACAGCGCGCGCAGCCGCGCCAGCAGCTCGGGCAGCTCAAAGGGCTTGACCATGTAGTCGTCGGCCCCGAGGTCCAGGCCCTGCACGCGGTCGCGCAAGGCATCTCGCGCGGTGAGGATCAGCACCGGCATGGTGTGGCCATCGGCGCGCAGGCGCCGCGTCAGCTCCAGGCCGTCGGCGCCGGGCAGGCCGATGTCCACGATGGCGGCGTCGAAGCTATCGGTGCGCAGGGCTTGCTCGGCCTGCTCGGCACTGGGCAGGCAGTCCACCGTGTAGCCGGCCTGCATCAGGCCGAGCTTGATGCCGCTAGCCACCATCACATCGTCTTCCACCACCAGCAGCCGCATGGCAACTCCCTGCGCGAACTTGAGGTCGGGCTTAGTGCGATCGGATCATGGTGCCGAAGGGCTCGTTGCCGAGCACCTCCAGCAGCAGGGCGTGAGGCACGCGGCCGTCGATGATGTGCACCGCGTTCACGCCACTCTTGGCCGCGTCCAGCGCGCCAGCGATCTTGGGGATCATGCCGCCGGAGATGGTGCCGTCGGCCACCAGCTCGTCGATGCGGCGCGGGGTGAGTTCGCTGAGCAACTGGCCTTCCTTGTCGAGCACGCCGCGGATGTTGGTGAGCATCAGCAGCTTCTCTGCCTGCAGCACGGTGGCCAGCTTGGCGGCCACCACGTCGGCGTTGATGTTGTAGCTCTCGTTGTGCTCGCCAAACCCGATGGGACTGACCACCGGGATGAACTGGTCGTCTTGCAGAGCCTTCACCACCGCGGGGTCGATGCCGATGATGTCGCCCACTTGGCCCACGTCGTGCTCGCGGCTGGGGTCTTGCTGGTCGGCCAGGCGCAGCTTGCGGGCGCGGATCATGGCGCCGTCGCGGCCGGTAAGGCCCACGGCCTTGCCGCCGGCCTGGTTGATCAGGCCCACGATGTCTTGCTGCACCTCGCCTGCCAGCACCCACTCGACCACCTCCATGGTCTCGGCGTCGGTGACGCGCATGCCCTGAATGAACTCGCCCTTTTTGCCCAGGCGCTGCAGCAGGGTTTCGATCTGCGGGCCGCCGCCGTGCACCACCACCGGGTTGATGCCCACCAGCTTGAGCAGCACCACGTCTTCGGCAAAGGCGGCCTGCAGGGCCGGGTCGGTCATGGCGTTGCCGCCGTACTTGATGACCATGGTCTTGCCGTGAAAGCGGCGGATGTAGGGCAAGGCCTGCGCCAGGATGGCCGCCTTGTCACGCGGGGCAATGGTGCTCAACTCGGAAGGGTTGCTCATGGGGAGTGTCCAGTGGGGTGGCGCAGACGGGGCCGAATGGCCCCGACGAAAAACCTCGGATTTTAGGCGCGCACCAGTGCGGCAACCCTGCTCAGCCCCACCAGGGCCAGCCCGCCAGGGCGCGACTCAGTCGCGGCTGACGGGCGCCTTTTTGGCCGGTGCGCGCCGGGCCTTGGCGGCGGGTGCTGGCGCAGCGGCCCGGGCCGGCGCCTTCTTGGCGGGGGCCTTCTTGGCGGGGGCCGCCTTCGCCGACGGGCGGGCCATGCCCATCACCTGGGCATTCAAGGCGTGCACCTGCTCCATCAGCGCCTGCACCTCACGGGCCGAGGGCACACCCAGGCGCTTCAGCGCACTGGACACCCGCTCCTCCACCATGGACTCGATCTTGTCCAGGCGCCCGACCGCCTTGCTGGTGAGCTCTTGCGCCAGCTCGTTCACCCGGCCGCTGGCCTCGGCGATGCGTTCCTCGGCCACGGCCTGCGTCTTGCGCTGCAGCGACAGCCCTTCCTGCACCAACACATCAAAGGCCTTGCCGCCCTCTTCCTGCGCCTTGGCGAAAGCGCCCAGGCCCGCGAGCCAGATCTGCTGCGCCGACTCGCGAACCGCTGCCGACAAGGACTCGTCGGTGGACTGCGCCGACTTGGGGGTGGGTTTCTTGGCCATGGCAATGCTCCTGCGAAGGGAATGAAAAGGCGCGGCCGATGGCCACACCGCTCAGGTGGTGGCGGTTGGGCGCGGCCCGGCCAGCCAACGCTGCACCAGGCGCACCCAGTAGGTGGCGCCCAGCGGGATCAGGTCATCGTTGAAGTCGTAACTGGGGTTGTGCAGGGTGCACGGCCCGCCACCGTGGCCCATCTCGCGGTGGGCACCGTCGCCGTTGGCGATGAACACGTAGCAGCCAGGGCGCGCCTGCAGCATGTAGGCGAAATCCTCGGCGCCCATGGTCGGCTCCTGGTCGAGCACGTGCTGCGCCCCCACGATGTCGGTCATCACCTCGCGAGCGAAGGCCGCCTCCACGGGGTGGTTGATGGTGGGCGGGTAGTTGCGGTGGAACTCGAACTCGCAGGTGGCGCCGAAGGCCTCGCAAATGTGCTCGGCGATCGCGCGCATGCGGGCCTCGATCAGGTCCAGCAACTCAAAGGTGAAGGTGCGCACCGTGCCCTGGATCTCGCAGCTGTCGGGCACCACGTTGGTGGCCTCGCCGGTGTGGATCATGGTCACCGAGATCACGCCGGCCTCCACCGGCTTCTTGTTGCGCGAAATGATGGTCTGGAAACCCTGCACCATCTGGCAGGCAATCGGCACCGGGTCCACGCCCATGTGCGGCATGGCGGCGTGCGAGCCTTTGCCGCGAATGGTGATGAGGAACTCGTTGCTCGACGCCATCACCGGCCCGGCGCTGGCGGCCATGGTGCCGGCCGGCATGCCGGGCCAGTTGTGCATGCCGAACACCGCCTCCACCGGAAAGCGCTCGAACAGGCCGTCGCGAATCATCTCGCGGGCGCCACCGCCGCCCTCTTCGGCGGGCTGGAAGATCAACACCACCGTGCCATCGAAATCGCGGTGGCGGGCTAGGTGCTGGGCCGCGGCCAGCAGCATGGCGGTGTGGCCGTCGTGCCCGCAGGCGTGCATCTTGCCGGCGTGGCGGCTGGCGTGGGCAAAGGTGTTGTGCTCTTGCATGGGCAGCGCGTCCATGTCGGCGCGCAGGCCAATGGCCCGCCCGCAGGCACCGCCGTCGCGGCCGTGCACCAAGCCCACCACGCCGGTGGTGCCCAGGCCCCGGTGCACCTCGATGCCCCACTCGGTGAGCTTGGCTGCCACCAGGTCGGCGGTTCGCACCTCCTGGAAGCACAACTCGGGGTGGGCGTGAATGTCACGGCGCAAGGCCGCGATGCTGGCGGCCTGGGAAACGATGGAATCGATGAGCTTCATGGGTCGCGGCACCAAAAAGGCCATGGTACCCAGACCGCCGCCCTATGGGCAGACCACTGCGGGGAAATCCCTGAGGGCCAGACTGGTGGCAGGCCCTGCCGCGCCCGCGCAATCCATCGCCTCGGCGGCGTGAAAGGGGGCCGTCCTGCTATGCTGGTCCGGGCATTGGGGCGCACGTCTGCCGGCCGCACTGGCCAATGCCGTGCGCACCATTGGATTGCCCCCCATTTTTCCGATTCCCACCGGCCTTTTCACCATGACCCCCGACGCCCACCGCGTGCTTGGCGCCTGTCCTCACGATTGCCCTGACACCTGTTCCCTGGTGACCACCGTGGAAAACGGCGTGGCCGTTCGGGTGCAGGGCAACCCCAAGCACCGCCACACCGATGGCGTGCTTTGCGCCAAGGTCTCGAAATACACCGAGCGCACCCACCACCCCGAGCGCCTGCTCACCCCGCTCAAGCGCGTGGGCCCCAAGGGCAGCGGCCAGTTCGCGCCCGTGTCCTGGGACGAGGCGCTGGACGACATCGCCCAACGCCTGAAAGCCATTGCCGCGCGCGACCCGCAAGCCATCCTGCCCTACAGCTACGCCGGCACCATGGGATTGGTGCAGGGCGAAGGCATGGCCGGGCGCTTCTTCCACCGCCTGGGCGCCTCGCTGCTGGACCGCACCATCTGCGCCTCGGCCGGCGCCGAGGCCCTCACCCAGACCCTGGGCAACAAGGTGGGCATGAAGGTAGAGCACTTCGCCGAGGCCAAACTCATCCTCATCTGGGGCAGCAACGCCATTGGCAGCAACCTGCACTTCTGGCGACTGGCCCAGCAGGCCAAGCGCGACGGCGCCCGCCTCGTGTGCATCGACCCGCGGCGCACCGAAACGGCCGAGAAGTGCCACGAGCACCTGGCCATCCGCCCTGGCACAGACGCGGCGCTGGCCTTCGCGCTCATGCACGAATTGATCGTGCACAACTGGATAGACCACGATTACGTACAGCGCCACACCCTGGGCTGGGACCAGCTTCGCGAGCGCGCACTGCAGTGGCCGCCCGCGCGGGCGGCCGAGGTGTGCGGCATTCCGGTGGAACAAATCACCCAGTTGGCCCGCGATTACGGCACCACCAAGCCCGCGGCCATTCGCCTGAACTACGGCATGCAGCGCGTGCGCGGCGGCGGCAACGCCGTGCGCGCCGTGGCCTGCCTGCCCGCGCTGGTGGGCGCCTGGCGCCACCGGGCTGGTGGCCTCCTGCTGTCCAGCTCGGGGCACTTCCCGGTGAACCGCGCCGCCCTGCAGCGCCCCGACCTGCTCGGCGAGCGCCGCCCGCGCACCATCAACATGAGCACCATCGGCGACGACCTGCTGCGCCCGGCCTCGCCTGAGTTCGGCCCGGCCATCGAGGCGCTCATCGTCTACAACAGCAACCCGGTGGCCGTGGCCCCCGATTCCAGCAAGGTGGCACAAGGCTTCCAGCGCGACAACCTGTTCACCGTGGTGCTGGAGCAGTTCCAGACCGACACGGCCGACATGGCCGACTACGTGCTGCCCGCCACCACCCAGCTTGAGCACTGGGACATCCACACCAGCTACGGCCACACCGACGTGCTGCTGAACCGCCCGGCCATCGAGCCACTGGGTGAAGCGCGCCCGAACACCGAGGTCTTTCGCCAACTGGCCCGCCGCATGGGCTTCACCGACGCCTGCTTCAACGACGACGACCTCTCGCTGTGCCGCACCGCCTTGGGCGAGCAGGTCGATTTCAACGCCCTGCTCGAACACGGATTTGCCACGCTGGCGCTGCCAGAGGCCCCCTTTGCCGATGGCCACTTTCCCACCCCATCGGGAAAATGCGAGTTCTTCAGCCAGCGCCTGGCCGACCAAGGGCTGGACGGCCTGCCCGACCACCTGCCCAATGCCGAGCTGGCAGGCACGTCCGAGCGCTACCCCCTGGCCATGATCTCGCCACCGGCGCGCAACTTCCTCAACTCCAGCTTCGTCAACGTGAAAAGCCTGCGCGACATCGAGGGCGAGCCGCTGCTGGAGATTCACCCGCTGGACGCCAAGGCCCGACACATCCGCAGCGGCGAGGTGGTGCGCGTCTTCAACGACCGCGGCGAGTACCGCTGCACCGCCCGCGTGTCGGAACGCGCCCGCCCTGGCGTGGTGAACGGCCTGGGCATCTGGTGGCGCAAGCTCGGCCTGAACGGCACCAACGTGAACGAGCTCACCAGCCAGCGCCTGACCGACCTGGGCCGAGCCCCCACCTTCTACGACTGCCTGGTGGAGGTGGCGCCCGCGGAGGCCGGCTGATGGCCCGATGGCGCCTGGCGGCCACCCTGGCCCTGGTGGGCCTGGGCTCGGCCGGCTGCGCGCAACACACCCCAGGCCTGGGCTACTACTGGCAATCCGTCACGGGCCACCTCAGCCTGATGCAATCCGCCCGTCCCATCGACGACTGGCTGAACGACACGCAAGCACCCGATGCGCTGAAGCAGCGCCTGGCCCTGGCGCGGCGCATCCGCGCCTTCGCGGTGAACGAACTCGCCCTGCCCGACAACGCCAGCTACCACCGCTACGCCGACCTGGGGCGACGCGCCGCTGTCTACAACGTGGTGGCCGCGCCCACGCTGTCGCTCACCTTGAACACCTGGTGCTTCCCCGTGGCCGGCTGCGTGGGCTACCGGGGCTACTTCGATGAAGCCGATGCCCGCGCCTTCGCCGACACCTTGCGCACCGACTGGGAGGTGGCCGTCTACCCGGTACCCGCCTACTCCACCCTGGGCTGGACCAACTGGCTCGGCGGCGACCCTTTGCTCAACACCTTCATCGGCTACCCGGAAGGCGAACTGGCGCGCATCGTGTTCCACGAACTCGCGCACCAAGTGGTCTATGCGGCAGACGACACCGCCTTCAACGAATCGTTCGCCACCGCTGTGGAGCGCATCGGCGGCGAGCGCTGGTTGCAACGCATGGGCACGCCAGAGGCGCGCGCCGAGTACGAGCGCTTCGACACCCGCCGCCGCCAGTTCCGCGCGCTCACGCAAGCCACTCGCCAGCGGCTGCAGGGCATCTATGCCGACGCCGCCTCAGACCCGCGAGACCGCCTGGCCCGAAAGGCCGAGGTGATGCACGACTTCCGCCGCGACTACGCCGGCCTCAAGTCCGAATGGGGTGGCTACGCCGGCTACGACGCCTGGGTCGCCCAGGCCAACAACGCCAGTTTCGGTGCGCAAGCCGCCTACGACGACTGGGTGCCCGCCTTCATGGCGCTGTACCAGCAACAGGGGCAAGACTTGCCGCGCTTTTACGAGGCGGTGCGCCAACTGGCCAGACAAGCCAAAGACACCCGCCACGCGGCACTTCGCGACCTGATGCCTCTCTCTCCATCAGTGGCCCGACAAGCCCCCCAGACCACCCTTCCCTGACCCCCGCATGTCCGACATCCACATCCACCGACAACACCACCTGGGCCTCAAGGCCGCCCTCGACATTGCCCAGCAATGGGCCGGGCAGGCCGAGCGCGAGTTCGACATGCGCTGCGCCTTCGCCGAAAGCCCCACCGGCCACGAAGTGAACTTCTCCCGCTCCGGCGTGAACGGCACCCTGAAGGTCACCAAGGACAGTTTCGAGCTCAATGCCAAGCTCGGCTTTTTGCTGGGCGCCTTCAAAGACCGCATCGAAAGCGAGATCGCGAGCAACCTGGACCGCTTGCTGGGCGCAGAGGGCAAGCCGCCCAAGCAGCGAGGCTGAACAGGCGAAAAAAAGCCCGGCGGTGCCGGGCGCGTCAGATCAGGACAGGCTCTGAATCAGGTCGATGTATTGCTGCATCGCGTCGTCGGTGGACGTGCCCTTGACCTTCTCCCAGGCGTCCCATTTCGCACGCCCCACCAAGTCGCTGAAGCCGGGCTTCTTCTCGCTGTTGTCGCCCTGCGTGGCTTGCTTGTAGAGGGCGTAAATCTTCAACAAAGTGGCGTTGTCTGGGCGCTCGCTCAGCTTGGTGGAACCGGCAACCGCAGCCTCAAAGGCGGCTTTCAAATCGCTCATGGGGAACTCCTGGGAAACGGAACAAGAAAAATACCCCCGGTCTGTTCGCCGGGTGGCTTGGACAAGGCCCCGCCGGTCTCAACGGGCAGGGGCGAGCGACGGGGCCCAACGCCGCTGGGCAATCTCCAGCAAGCCATCGAAGATCAGGCTCTCGACCAGCTCGCAGGGCGTGGACATGCTCGGCGCCATCTTCCAGCCGGCGCCACCGGTCATGAAACAGACCGGCTCTTCGCCGCAGTGGCGCCGCAGGTTCTCGAACATGCGCTGCACTGCGCCGGCAATGGCAAACGTGCCGCCGCTGGTGAGCGCGTCACTGGTGTTGGTGGGGAAATCGCGCACCTCGCCGGTGGGCACGTGCAATCCTGCCGTGCCCGATTCCAACGCGCGCAACATGATGCCGTGCCCCGGCAGGATGATGCCCCCCAGGAAGCGGCCTTCGGCATCAATGGCCTCCACCGTGACCGCCGTGCCCACCATCACCACCACGCAGGGACGCTGGCGACCGCGCGCCAACAGGCGGTGGCGGGCGCCGATCATGGCCACCCAGCGGTCGGAGCCCAGCCGGGCCGGGTGGTCATACCCGTTGGTCAGCCCGGCCTCGGCCGCACTGGAGACCACCCACTGCGGGGTGACATCCCACATTTCCAGCTGTTCCTCAACCCGGCGCTTCACCGCGTCGCCGGCCACCACACAGCCCAACACACGCTGAGGCGGCGCCAGGCGACTCCAGTCGCCCTCTTCCAGGGTCTCGATGTTTTCGAGGAACTGCGCACCGTGCGCGAGCAGACGCGCGCCCACCCGGGGGGTGTCGTAGAGCGCCCACTTCAGGCGGGTGTTGCCAACGTCGATCGCCAGAAAACTCATGGCGGCATTATCACCAGCACAGCGCTGTCGCCGAAGCGACTCAGATCAACCCAATCCAGCAGGCGCGCTGCACTGCGGCCAGCTTGTTGTCGGTGCGCAGCTTGGCCATGGCGTTGGCCAGGTGGTAATTCACCGTTCTTTCAGAACAGTCCATGCGCACCGCCGTCTCGCGCGCGGTGAGGCCTTCGAACGCGAGGTTGAGGCTCTCCAGTTCGCGCGGGCTCAGGCTCACGCGCTGCTCGGCAATGGCCCGCCGCAACATAGGCCAGATGTTGAAGGCCGACCAAGCCAGCGCCGCGGCATCGGCCCGCCCCGAGAACACCCGCGGGCTGAACATGAAGCACTCAAAAGCACGGCCCGCCGGCAGGCTGAAGGACACGCGCACAAAGGTCTGGTGGCCATGGGCCAACCACAGGCGGCGCCAACGCCCCGACTGCTCCAGCGCCGATTTGGAGATGTCCTGCCAGGCCACCAAAGGGGCGTCGCTGTCGCGCCAACCGGCGCCGAAATCGGTGCTTTCCGCCAAGGCCTGGGCTGCCCCCACGAAACGCGGAGGATGCACGGCCAGCACCTCCCGCTGCTCGCGGGTGCCGGTGGGCACCGGTCCTAGCACCACGACCGCATCCACACCCTGTTCCTGCAACGCGCATACCCAATCGGCGAGGATGGCGTCCACGCCCATGCTGTCAAAGTTGACAGGTAGCGTCATGGTTTGAAACAGCTTGTTGCCAGCACAATGGCCGTCCCCGGCGCCCGCTCTGGATGCCCTGGGGTAGCAAAGTATTGAAAGGGGGTCATGTGCCGTTGGACCGGTTGTGGTTGCACAGCGCTAGGGGGCGCTTTTGGCGATGGCTGCTTGAGGAAGTCGTCCACGCGCCACTTGAACCTATTTTGCACCCATCGCGCATGCGATTGCTGTGGATTGGGGTCTTTAGCGTTGCAGGCCATCTGTTGTTTTATTTCATATGGGCTCGCTGGATTCCTCAGCCCTACGAGAACCCATGGATGCGCGCCGCGATGGCCGTGCTCGCATTGATCTACCTTCTGCCCCGTCTGCGCCTGGATCCCGGTTCTGCCTTGAGCGGGCGATTGTTTGGTCTCGCCACTTGGATACAACTCCCCTGGTTTTTCACCTGGATGTACTGGATGAATGGCGGAAACCCGGTCTGGCTGGCCAGCGTCGCAGCCATGATCCTGATTTACTTTCACGCCACCGATTGGCGCCTGGCCACGCTGGGCCTGCTCTCCGGCAGTTCGCTGGGCTGGCTGACCGCAATCTTGTTTGGCGCCGATCCCAGCAGCGTTGCCCACCCTGAAGCCAGTCTGGTGGTGGTGGCCTTTGCCTTGGTGATGGGCTTGATGCTCGGCATGTCCAGTGCCAACCTTCGACGGGCACGACTGATCAATACCTTGAGCACCATGGGCGTGATGGCGCATGAATTGCGCACGCCACTGGCGACCGTCAACCTCATGGGCGATGTCATCCGCAACCTGGCGCAAACCGATGTATCGGAGAGCAAACAAAAGCGACTGGAAGACCTGGCCACTCGCCTGCAGAACCTTGTGCGCAGCATGAACCGCCAGATTGACACTCAAATTTCAAACGCCCAATTGCTGCGGCTACCACGCGAGCAAAGCCATATTTCGGCCGCCGAACTGGTAAAGGATGTCGTCGAGCAATACCCGTACCGATCTTCTCGTGAGCGCGAATGCGTACAGGTGCACATCCAGCAGGACTTTCACTTTGAAGGATCGCGACAACTGTTTGGTCAGGTGTTGACTAACCTCCTCAAGAACGCATTGCATGCGCTGGCAGCCGCAAGCAATGCGCCCCAGCCCGGCGACTTGCGCCTGGACGTGGGGATTCACCACGGAAAGGGACGAATTGCGGTGTCCGACGATGGAACAGGCATCTCACATGATCTGCAAACGCGGATTTTCGAGCCGTTTTATTCCACTCAAGCAGGCGCTGGCAATGGCTTGGGGCTAACGTTCTGCAAAAACGTGGTGGAGTCCGCCCACGGACGCTTGAGCGTACATTCCGAGCCAGGACTTGGCGCCGTGTTCATGATCGACCTTCCACTGGTCTCTGCGCCGCCTTCGACCGCATCTGCCAGATGACCCCGACACAATGGCACTGACGATTCCTCTCTTTCATCGACCCGGCAGCATCCTGTTTCTGGACGATGACACCGACTACCTTGAAATGCTGGGGATGGTAATTCCCGCCCATTGGCAAGCAGAGCTCTTTTCTCGCCCGGCACGTTTCGCGACGCGCATGCAAGAAGAGCCCGCTCAATGGGAGGCGGACGCACAACGGCAGGTGCAAATGGTGGAAGCCTGGCGTCAAGGTCAGGCACTGGTGCCACAGGTGCTGCGTTATTGGGCCAACCACCCGGAGCGCTATGCCCTGGCCCGTACCTGCGTGGTGGACTACGCCATGCCTGGAAACAATGGCCTGAATGTGCTCAACAACATGCTGGATTGGCCCGGTTCGCGTGTTTTGCTCACCGGGCAGGCGGACGAACAAATCGCCGTGCAGGCGTTCAATGATGGTCTGATCGACCAGTTCGTTCCCAAACAAGTCACTGACATCACCCGCCATTTGCTTGGCGTGCTGCGAAAACTGGGGTTTGCCGCTCACCCTCGCCTGAACGCCATCTGGCGCGGCACATTACGGCCCGCACAGCAGTCCCTGCTTCAAATCCCGTCGGTGGCCAAAGCACTGCAACACCACACCCAGCAGAACTGGGTCGAGTACGTTGTGCTGGGTGAACCATTCGGACTGCTGGGACTCGATGCGCACGGAAGGGCCCACTGGTTTCAACTGGAAATGGCAGATGGCCTTCACGATCTGGCCGAATTGGCCGCTGCGGTTGGCCTTCGCCACGACGTGACGAAGGCCATCGAAGCGGGGCAGTCTCTCGCGGCCGTTGAACTGCATCAGCAACTTGGCCTCAGCGGACCCGTACGCACCGCCCCCGCGCACGAAGTGGGCGATGATGGCGTGCTGTTCGGTGCCCATTTCGCTCTAGACGAGGCAGAGCTGCCGGCCCCGATCCTCGGGTACCGGTCCCATCTTCTGCAACACGACCACCGCCGAGTTCAAGACTCCTGAGCTGCGCCCATGCGCGCGCGTCGAGCGATGGGCCAGTCCCACGGCTTGACGATGGGCGCGATCTCACGGGCAACGTTCTCCACGTGTGCGATCTCTGCCTCGGTCAGCGAAGCGCTAAGGGTCAGGCGCACCATGGCGCGGTTGCGGCTGGTGGCCGGTGCGCAGAAGATGGCGCCGAACACACCCCGCTCTTCCAGTGCATCGCGCAGGCGCATGGTTTCCGGCTCGGTGCCGGCTTCCAGGGAGATGATCTGCTCGGTGCCCTGGTGGATGGGGTAGCCCATTTCGGTGAGCGAATCGCGCAGGCGGCGGGTCACCTGGCGCAGGCGATCGCGGGCCGAATCGGCCTTCTGCAGCACGCCCACCGTGGCTTTCAAGCCCGCCACCTCGTGCGGCAATAGGCAAGAGCTGAAGATGTTGGGGTAGCTGGAACTGAGGATGTAGTAGCGCATGCTGGCCGGCGCGGTGAAGAAGCCCGCGCGTCCAGCCACTGCCTTGGCCAGACTGGCCGAGATGAAATGCACCCGGTCGGTAAGACCCAGCTCGGCGCACAGGCCAGCACCGCCGGGGCCGTGCGTGCCCAGGGAATGCGACTCGTCCACCAAGATCATGCTCTGGTGCTTCTCGACCACTTCAATCATGGCCTCCAAAGGGCAAAGGGCGCCCGTGGTGCTGTAAACAGAATCCACCACCACCACACCAGGGCCTTTCTTGGCCAGCATGCGGTCCAGGTGGTCGGGGTCGTTGTGGCGGAAGGCATAGGCCGGGGCACGCGCGGCATGAGCCCCTTCCCACAAGGAGGTGTGCGCCATGGTGTCCAGAAACACCGGGGTATTGGCGTCGGCGATGGCCTGAAGCAGGCCGACGTTGGCCGAGTAGCCAGACTGGCACACGAAGGCGTCTTCTTTGCCCACCCAGTCGGCCAGGGCCATCTCCAGCGCGCGGGTTGGATGTTGTTGCAGAAGAAACACGCCCGATTGCACAACAAACTCATTGTTACGGGTCAGGGCATCCACCTGCGCCCCCACGATGTCGGGGTGGCCGGTCACGCTGAGGTAGTCGTTGCCGTCAAGACGCACCGCATTGGGGCCTGGCTGGCGGCCGTGCAAAACGAACTTGCCACCCCAATTGGCTTGCCAGCGGGGCTGGAAATCCCTCTCGATGCGCAGCTGCAAAGTCGCGGCCAGGGTGGGGTTGCGGCGAGCGACGACAGGGCTGTGTTCCAGCGTTTCCATGGAGATCTCCTTCTAAAAAAGAAGACCCCATTGAAAAAAGAAATGCGTGACAAGCCACACCGCCCCTGTCAGTTCTGACAGGGGTTGTCACGCTTTCGACTCAAGTTTGACGCAGGAATACCGACAGGCGGCGCCTTCAGTTCTGGCGCCAGGGCAGACCGTGATAGCGCCAGCCGCCGCGACATCCCCGGTGGGCATGGGTGTCAGGGTCGCCTTCAAAGCCCTCCAGAATGTTGTAAGCCTCGATTCCTAGTTCAGTAGCCCGTTTGGCCGCAGCTACCGAACGTACCCCACTGCGGCACAAGAGCACCACCTTGCGGCCCTGGGCCGCCGCCTGGATCTGGGCGTCAAAGGCGGGGTTCAGGGCCATGCCGGGCCACTGCTTCCAGGCCACAGGCACCGCTTCGGGGACAAAGCCCACCCACTCGCGCTCCGCATCGGTGCGCACGTCCACCAGCACCGCCTCACCGCTTTGCACCCATTGCCAGGCCAGCTGGGGTGAAACATCGCCCGCGTAGGCCCCGGCGCCAACCGCAGGGGCGCGAGGCACCATCAGCAGCGCGCCCTCGGCATCGTGGCGCAGCCCCGACGTGAGGTTGGCGGGGACGGCCTCGTCGATGCGGCGGGGCTTGGGCAGCTGCAGCGCGTCCATGATGGCCACGAACTCGACCTCTGACTTGCCTGCCACACGGGCATTGGTCGCCTTTTCCTGCACGATGCTGGAATGGGTGCGCCCCTGGTAATCGTGGCCAGGCCAGACGGTGGTGTCGTCGGGCAGGGCAAACAGCACCTGCGTCAGGCTGCGGTAGAGGTCGTGCGCGCTGCCTGACTGGAAATCGGTTCGCCCACAGCCATTGATGAGCAGCGTGTCACCGGTGAACACGTGGTCACGCCAGACATAACTCATGCTGCCCGCGGTGTGCCCGGGCGTGTGCAGGGCTTTGAGCATTTCCGCGCCAAAGCTCAGCGTGTCGCCGTGTTGCAGTTGCACAGCGGCGGTGCCAATGCCGCAACCAGCCGGGGCAGCCGTGCGCGCACCCGCCAGCTCGGCCAGCTTGCCAGCACTGGTGATGTGGTCGGCGTGGGCATGGGTCTCCACCGTCCAGAGCAGGCGCAGGCCGTATTCCCGCAGCGTGGCGAGATCGCGCTCTATCTGCTCGTCCACCGGGTCGATGATGACAGCCTCGCGCGTGGCCTGGTCGAACAGCACGTAGGTGTAGGTGCTGGAAGCGGGGTCGAACAACTGCAGCGGCTTCATGGCGTGGTCTCTCAGGAAAAACGGGTCAGCATGTCGGCCACGTCGTCGGCGGGCACCTCGCCCTGCGCAATGACACAACCCACCAGGCTGAAGAAAGTCTTGTCCAGGGCCTTTCGCGCGGCGGCCAGTTGCTGGGCCACCTTCTCGCAATCGGCGTCGCTTTCAATGAGCTTCTGGATGCCGCGAAGCTGGCCTTCAGCGCGCTTGAGGCGCAAAAGCAAGGCGCGCTTGCGCTCGGGATCGGTGACAACGGTCATGCTGAACTCCTGGGGCCACAAAGGCCACAACATACTCCGTTCAGTATTTTAGGTAAGCACCCAAAAATCCACATCATTCGGACGTAAGACCCACCAGGCCCAAAAAATTCACTGCTCTTTGAAGCAATTTTCAAATGCCTAGGGGTGCACCCGAATACCCCTGGCAGTTTCCTGACACGTTCGTCGCGCAGGCGCCTCGAACCTCGTAAAAACCCTGCCGCGCCGAGGCGCTCGAGGGCGCATCATCTTCTTCGGGTCTGTTCCCCACACCACATTCGGAGACACACATGACAGAAAAGAAGACCATTACGTCCCGCCGCGGCATGCTCAAGGGTGCAGCGGTGGCCGCTGGCGCCATGTCGGCACCGATGATTGCGTCGGCGCAGACCACCACGCTGCGCTTCCAGTCCACCTGGCCTTCCAAGGACATCTTCCACGAGTACGCCAACGACTTCGCCAAGAAGGTGAACGACATGGCGGGTGGCCGCCTGAAGATTGAAGTGCTGCCGGCTGGCGCTGTGGTGCCCGCCTTCCAGTTGCTGGAAGCCGTGGCCAAGGGCACGCTGGACGGCGGCCATGGTGTGATCGCCTACCACTACGGCAAGAACTCGGCCCTGGCGCTGTGGGGCTCGGGCCCGGCCTTCGGCATGGACCCGAACATGGTGCTGGCTTGGCACAACTATGGCGGCGGCAAGGAGCTTGTGGCCGAGATCTACAAGTCGCTGAACATGGACGTGATGTCGTTCATGAGCGGCCCGATGCCCACCCAGCCGCTGGGCTGGTTCAAGAAGCCGGTGGCCAAGGTCGAAGACATGAAGGGCCTGAAGTTCCGCACCGTGGGCCTGGCCGTTGACGTGTTCACCGAACTCGGCACCGCGGTGAACCCGCTGCCGGGCGGCGAAATCGTGCCCGCGCTGGACCGTGGCCTGATCGACGCCGCCGAGTTCAACAACGCCTCCAGCGACCGCGTGCTGGGCTTCCCCGACGTGGCCAAGAACTGCATGCTGCAGAGCTTCCACCAGTCGGGCGAGCAGTTCGAGATTCTGTTCAACGGCGCCAAGTACCGCGCCCTGAACCCCGAGCTGAAGTCCATCATCGACTACGCCGTGCAGGCCGCCAGCGCCGACATGAGCTGGAAGGCCATCGAGCGCAACTCGCAGGACTACATCGAACTGAAGAAGCAGGGCGTGAAGTTCTACAAGACGCCTGACTCCATCCTGCGCGCCCAGCTCGCCGCCTGGGACAAGACCATCGCCAAGAAGTCTGCCGAGAACCCGCTGTTCAAGAAGGTGCTCGATTCGCAGCGTGCCTTCGCCCAGCGCGCTGGCCAGTGGCAGAACGACTACATGGTCGATTTCAAGATGGCCTACAACCACTACTTCGGCCGCGGAGCCAAGAAGTCGTGATGACCGGCTGTTGAATGGGGGCGCCTGCGGGCGCCCTTTTCTGTTTCGGGAAATCTCATGCAAAAACTATTACTGACCGTGGACCGGGTCTCGACCTGGTTCGGCAAAGCGTGTGCGTGGAGCGTCGTTGGGCTCACCTTGCTGATCACCTGGGAAGTGTTCTCCCGCTACGCGCTGAACAAGCCCCACGCCTGGGTGCTGGACGCGCAGATCATGATGTACGGGGTGCTCTTCATGACCGCCGGGGCTTACACCCTGGCCAAGAGTGGCCATGTGCGCGGTGACGTGCTGTACGGCTTCTTTCAGCCGCGCACCCAGGCCTGGATCGACCTGATCCTGTACCTCATCTTCTTCCTGCCCGGGATCATCGCCCTCACCTATGCGGGGTGGGGCTTCTTCCAAGACTCCCTGGCCATTCGCGAACAGACGTTCAACGCCGACCCGCTGCCGGTGTACCCGTTCAAGTTCGTGGTGCCTCTAGCCGGCGCGTTCCTGCTGCTGCAAGGCATCGTCGAAATCATCCGCTGCGCCATTTGCATCAAGACTGGCGAGTGGCCTTCGCGCGAGGAAGACGTGGAAGAGGTTGACGTCGACAAGCTCAAGGAAATGGTTCACGTGAAAGACACCGACATCGAAGCGCTGGACAGCCTCGTGGTGAAGAAAGGCGGCCAGTGATGAAGATTCGCAAGGAGTTGTATTTCGGCTTCACCCTGATGGGCCTGATCGTCGCGGCGGCGCTCGCGATGGTCTTCAGCGTGGACACCATGACCAACGGCCACTACGGCCTGCTCATGCTGTCGCTGGTGGTGGTGGCCATCATGCTGGGCTTCCCCACCGCCTTCACCCTGATGGGCATGGGCATGCTGTTCGCGTTCTTCGCCTACCACTCGGGCGACCAGACCGCGGCCGGTGCACTGAAGCAGACGCTGGACCTGATGGTGCAGCGCGCCTTCTCGGTGATGGGCAATGACGTGCTCATCTCCATCCCGCTGTTCGTGTTCATGGGTTACCTGGTCGAACGCGCCAACCTGATCGAGAAGCTGTTCCGCAGCCTGCACCTCTCGCTGGCGCGTGTGCCGGGTTCGCTGGCCGTGGCCACCCTGGTGACCTGTGCGGTGTTCGCCACCGCCACCGGCATCGTGGGCGCGGTCGTCACGCTCATGGGCCTGCTGGCGCTGCCGCAGATGCTGCGCGCCGGCTACGACGTGCGCCTGTCGGCCGGTGCCATCACCGCTGGTGGCTGCCTGGGCATCCTGATTCCGCCCTCGGTGCTGCTGATCGTGTATGGCGCCACGGCTGGCGTGTCGGTGGTGCAGCTGTACGCGGGCGCGTTCTTCCCCGGCATCATGCTGGCCGGTCTGTACATCGTGTACGTGATCATCATGGCCAAGATCAAGCCGGCCTGGGCCCCGCCCCTGACGGCCGAGCAGCGCGCGGTGCCCCTGCCCTCGCCGCTAAAGGCCATTGGCGCCACCTCCCAGGCCTGGGCCCCGGCCAGCCTGGTGCAAGCCCTCAAGGGCAAGAACAACCAGGCTGTGTCCACGCGCTTTCTGCTGGGCCAACTGGGCATCTTGCTGATGCCGCTGGTGTTGTTCGTGGCGGCGGCTGGCCTGAGCTACCAGAGCGTGACCACGGTGCCCACCGTGGAAACCTTTGACGCCTTGCAGCCCATGGGCGCCGGCCAAGACAGCGAGACGAGCAGCGAAGACGGCCTGGCCGAGCCTGGCCAGGAGGAAGGCGGCCTGAACGAGCCCGAAGGCGCGGACGGCGGCGTTGCCGCACCGCCCGGTGCCGAAGAAGAAGCCGCCGAGAAAGCCGAAGCCCCCGCCAGCCCCTCCGACAGCGTGGCCCTGCCACCGGGTGCCACCCCAACGCCGGCAGGCGAGCCCGGCGCCACCAGCAAACCCGCCCCCATGGGCTACTGGATCGGCTTGGGCGTGGGTGCCCTGGCACTGGCCGTGTTCTATGCCCTGATGAGCTATGCACGCCTTGAGGTGTTCAAGATGCTGCTGAGCAGCTTCTTCCCGCTGCTCATCCTGATCCTGGCGGTGCTGGGCTCCATCGTGTTCGGCCTGGCCACGCCCACCGAGGCGGCAGCGGTCGGCGCCTTTGGCGGCTTCGTGCTGGCGGCGGCGTACCGGCAACTCACGTTCGGCGTGGTGAAGGAATCGGTCTTTCTCACGGCCAAGACCAGCGCCATGGTGTGCTGGCTCTTCGTGGGCTCGGCCATCTTCTCGGCGGCCTTCGCGCTGCTGGGCGGCCAGGAACTGGTGGAGCAATGGGTGCTGGGCATGAACCTGTCCAAGACCGAGTTCCTGATCCTGAGCCAGGTGATCATCTTCATCCTGGGCTGGCCGCTGGAATGGACCGAGATCATCGTGATCTTCATGCCCATCTTCATCCCGCTGCTGGACAACTTCGGGGTCGACCCGCTGTTCTTCGGCCTGCTGGTGGCCCTGAACCTGCAGACCGCCTTCCTGAGCCCGCCCGTGGCCATGAGCGCGTTCTACCTGAAGGGCGTGGCGCCGAAGCACGTGACGTTGAACCAGATCTTCGCGGGCATGCTGCCCTTCATGGGGATTCAGATCATCGCCATCATCCTGCTGTACCAGTTCCCGGGCATCGGCCTGTGGCTGCCGGAGGTGCTGTACAAGTAAGAACCGGTCGCGCGGGTCGCACTGGCCCGCCCCCCGGAAACCCCAAGGGGCGCTGCGGCGCCCCTTTTTTCATGGCCGAAACGCGCTACCATTGACGTTTACGTTAACGTCAATCTGGTACAACCCGGTTAGGGTATTGAACCGCCGCCCAAGGAGACGCGATGCCAGGCCCCAGTGACGCCCATCTGCCATTCCCCGAGGCCGCCCTGCGCGCGCCCAAGGGCAGCGCATGGCGCGCCTGGCAGATCACGCCCTCGGCCCGCGCGGTGTCGCTGGCCGACCTGAGCCCCGCGGCCAAGCCTTTCTCTGGTGGCGACAAGGCCGCCGACAAGACCGCGGTGGAGTCGCTGGCCACCCAGATCGACGAGCTGCAAGAGCTGTTCTACGCCGACGCCCGCTACCGCCTGCTGGTGGTGCTGCAGGGCATGGACACCTCAGGCAAGGACGGCACGTTGCGCGGCGTGTTCTCGCGCACCAGCCCGCTGGGCGTGCACACCGTGGGCTGGAAGGCCCCCACCGAGCCCGAGCGCGCGCGCGACTACCTCTGGCGCATCCACCAGCGCGTGCCGGCCAACGGCGAGATCGTGTTGTTCAACCGCAGCCACTACGAAGACGTGCTGGTGCCGGTGGTGAACCACTGGATCACGCCCGAGCAGACCGAGCAGCGCTACGCCCACATCAACGACTTTGAGCGCCTGCTGGCAGAAACCGGCACGGTGATCCTGAAGTTCATGCTGCACATCAGCCGCGACGAACAGCGCGAGCGCCTGCAAGAGCGCGTGGACGACCCGCGCAAGCACTGGAAGTTCAGCCACGGCGACCTGGAAGTGCGCAAGCAATGGGACGACTACCAGCGCGCCTACGAACAACTGCTGGCCAAGACCAGCACCGACTGGGCACCCTGGACGGTGGTGCCCGCCGATTCCAAGACCCACCGCAACCTGATGATCGCCACCATCGTGCGCGACACGCTCAAGGCGCTGGACCTGCGTTACCCGCCCGAAGACCCTTCCCTCAAGGGCCTTCGCATCGACTGACACCCACCGTAGAGAGAGACAGACCATGACCAACCTTGCCGCCGACTACCAGGCACTGGCCAACTACCGCCCCACCCACAAGGTGCGCTTCGTCACCGCCGCCAGCCTGTTCGATGGCCACGACGCCGCCATCAACATCATGCGCCGCATCCTGCAGGGCATGGGCGCCGAGGTGATCCACCTGGGCCACAACCGCAGCGTGGACGAGGTGGTGAGCGCCGCCCTGCAGGAAGACGCGCAGGGCATCGCGGTGTCCAGCTACCAGGGCGGGCACAACGAGTACTTCAGCTACATGGTCGATCTGCTGCAGCAACGCGGTGGCGAGCAGGTGCAGGTGTTTGGCGGCGGCGGCGGCGTGATCGTGCCCGAAGAAATCCGCATGCTGGCCGAGCGCGGCGTGCGCATCTACAGCCCCGAAGACGGCCAGCGCATGGGCCTGGCCGGCATGATCGGCGAGATGGTGATGCGCTGCGACAAGAGCCTCTCGGCGCTGGCGCCCAAGAGCCTGTCGGCCATTCAGCCCGACGCCACCGACCCCACCCGCCACTGGCGCGCCCTGGCGCAGTTCATCACCACGCTGGACAACGGCGACGCCGACCCGGCCCTGGTGACGCAGTTGCGCGAGGCGGCAGCGCAGGTGAAGACGCCGGTGCTGGGCATCACCGGCACGGGTGGCGCGGGCAAATCGAGCCTCACCGACGAACTCATCCGCCGCTTCCGCCTGGACCAGGACGACCGCCTGCGCATCGCGGTCATCAGCATCGACCCCTCGCGCCGCAAGAGCGGTGGCGCCCTGCTGGGCGACCGCATCCGCATGAACGCCATTGGCCCGTGGCAGAGCGGCCAGCGCGTGTACATGCGCAGCCTGGCCACGCGCGACACCGGCAGCGAGATCAGCGCCGCCCTGCCCGACGTGGTGGCCGCCTGCAAGGTGGCGGGCTTTGACCTCATCATCGTGGAGACCTCGGGCATCGGCCAGGGCGACGCGGCCATCGTGCCCTACGTGGACGTGCCCATGTACGTGATGACGCCCGAGTTCGGCGCGGCCAGCCAGCTCGAGAAGATCGACATGCTCGACTTCGCCGCCTTCGTGGCCATCAACAAGTTCGACCGCAAGGGCTCGCTTGACGCCCTGCGCGACGTGGCCAAGCAGGTGCAGCGCAACCGCGAGGCCTGGATGACGCCAATCGAGCAGATGCCGGTGTACGGCACCATGGCCGCGCGCTTCAACGACGACGGCGTCACCTCGCTCTACCAGGCCCTGAAGGCCAAGCTGGGTGAACTGGGCCTGCCGCTCACCGAAGGCCGCCTGCCCGCGGTGAACGTGCGCCACAGCACCAACCAGACCCCCATCGTGCCGGCCGCGCGCACCCGCTACCTGGCCGAAATCAGCGACACGGTGCGCGGCTACAAGCGCCGCGCCCATCAGCAGGCCAAGCTGGCCCGCGAGATTCAGCAGTTGCGCGCCGCCGCCGCCATGCTGGCGGTGGACAAGCCCAACCGGCCCAAGGCGTCCGAGGCCGCCATTGACCTGGCCCAGCAGCGCGAACTCGACCAAGACCCGACCGCCCGCAAGCTGCTGCAGCAGTGGCCGGACATGCAGAAGGCCTACGCCGGTGACGAGTACGTGGTGAAGATCCGCGACAAGGAAATCCGCACCGCGCTCACCACCCGCAGCCTCTCGGGCACCGTCATCCGCAAGGTGGCGCTGCCCCAGTACGAAGACCACGGCGAACAGCTCAAGTGGCTGATGCTGGAGAACGTGCCCGGCAGCTTCCCCTACACCGCCGGCACCTTTGCCTTCAAGCGAGAAGGCGAAGACCCCACCCGCATGTTCGCGGGCGAGGGCGACCCCTTCCGCACCAACAAGCGCTTCAAGCTGCTCTCGGAAGGCATGCCGGCCAAGCGCCTGTCCACCGCCTTCGACTCGGTCACGCTCTACGGCAACGACCCCGACCCGCGCCCGGACATCTACGGCAAGGTGGGCAACTCGGGCGTGAGCATCGCCACGCTGGACGACATGAAGGTGCTGTACAGCGGCTTTGACCTGTGCCACCCGGCCACCTCGGTGTCCATGACGATCAATGGCCCGGCGCCCAGCATCCTGGCCATGTTCATGAACACGGCCATCGACCAGAACATCGAGAAGTTCAAGGCCGACAACGGCCGCGAGCCCACCGAGACCGAGGCCGCCAAGATTCGCGAGTGGGTGCTGTCCAACGTGCGTGGCACGGTGCAGGCCGATATCCTGAAGGAAGACCAGGGCCAGAACACCTGCATCTTCAGCACCGAGTTCAGCCTGAAGGTGATGGGCGACATCGCCGAGTACTTCGTGCACCACGACGTGCGCAACTTCTACTCGGTGTCCATCAGCGGTTACCACATCGCCGAGGCCGGCGCGAACCCGATCTCGCAATTGGCCTTCACGCTATCGAATGGCTTCACGCTGGTCGAGGCTTACCTGGCGCGCGGCATGCACATCGATGACTTCGCGCCCAACCTGAGCTTCTTCTTCAGCAACGGCATGGACCCGGAGTACACCGTGCTGGGCCGCGTGGCGCGCCGCATCTGGGCCGTGGCCATGAAAGAGAAGTACGGCGCCAACGAGCGCAGCCAGAAACTCAAGTACCACATCCAGACCAGCGGCCGCAGCCTGCACGCGCAAGAGATTCAGTTCAACGACATCCGCACCACGCTGCAGGCCCTGATCGCCATCTACGACAACTGCAACAGCCTGCACACCAACGCCTTCGACGAGGCCATCACCACGCCCACCGAAGACTCGGTGCGCCGCGCCATGGCGATCCAGCTCATCATCAACCGCGAGTGGGGCCTGGCCAAGAACGAGAACCCGAACCAGGGCGCTTTCATCATCGACGAGCTGACCGAGCTGGTGGAAGAGGCGGTGCTGGCCGAGTTCGAGAAGATCGCCGAGCGCGGCGGTGTGCTGGGCGCCATGGAGACCGGCTACCAGCGCAGCAAGATTCAAGACGAATCGATGCACTACGAGATGCTCAAGCACACCGGCGAGCTGCCCATCATCGGCGTGAACACCTTCCGCAACCCCAAGGGTGACCCCATCCCCGAGGCGCTGGAACTGGCCCGCTCCACCGACGAAGAGAAGCAGAACCAGCTCAAGCGCCTGCAAGACTTCCACACCCGCCACGCCAACGAAGCGCCGGCCATGCTGGCGCGCCTGCAGCAGGCGGTGATCGAGAACCGCAACGTGTTCGAGGTGCTGATGGACGCGGTGCGCGTGTGCTCGCTGGGCCAGATCACCTCGGCCCTGTTCGAGGTGGGCGGTCAGTACCGCCGCAACATGTAAGCGCGCGAGGCGGGGCTCACTGCCCCGGCGCCAACGGCAGGTTCAGCAACAGGTTCTGCGGCTTGAGCTTGAGCTGGCCCTGCGGGTTCATGGCCAGGCCCAGGTACACCGGCTTGCCGCGCAGGTCTTCGCGCTGCTCGGCCGGGTTGTCAAAGCGCAGGCGGAACAGGCTGATGAGGCGGCCCAGGCGGGCCTCGTCCACCGGCTCGCCCTCGTACAGGTCGTTGAGCAGCGCGCTGGCCTCCACGTCCAGCCCGATGTGCCAGCGCCAGGCCGGGTCGTCCACCCGGGGCTCGGGCGTGATGTGCACGCGCACGCCCTGGGTGTGCAAGACCCAACGCTCCAGCACCGATGCCAGGGCCTTGAGGCCCGATTGGCTGCGGGTCATGGTGAGGGTGAGGCCGTGCGACAGGTGCTGCTGCACCTCGTGCGTGAGGTCCAGCACAAAGGGGTGGTGGTCGTCGATGGCGCGGCTGGCCAGGTAAGCGCCGCCGTTGTCGGGGCCCAGCACCTGCACCTGCGCCTCGGGCAAGGTGGCGCCGGCCTGGCGCAGCAACTGGCCGATGCTGCCCAGCCCGCCGGTCTGCTGCAGGCGGTCCAGCGTGTCGGCGTCGGCGCTCAGCACGCGCCCTTCCTGCACCTGCACCCGCTGGCGGCGAAACAGCAACTCGGCCGCGCGCCATTGAAACGCGTCATCGACATCAGCCAGTGCACGCGCCGCGATGGCCTGGGCCAGCAGGTCGAGGAACAGCGGCGGCACGCGAATCTCACCGGCGCGGAAGAAGCCGGCCCAGGCGGCCTCGATGGTGCCGGCGCGCTGCACGGCGTCACGAAAGCCCAGAAACAGCCGGTAGTTGTCGTGCACGTCGGGGTCGCGCATGGCCTCGATCTGGCCGGCCATCACGCTGCGCAAAGGGTCGTCCAGCAGGGCCTGGTGCAGCGCACGCTCGGCCACGCACGACTCGTCCACCGGCGCCAGCTCGGGCCGGTTCAGCCACACGCGCCAGTAGCCCGGCGTGGGGCGCGAGCGGCCGGGGCCGTCGTCGATCAACAGGGCGGCACCGCTGCCGGGCCAGACAGCATCAAGGGATGGGGGCGCAAGGGGTTCGGACATGGGCGGCGATTGTGCGCCAGCGCCTTTGCACCCACGGGGCGCGTGGACACAATAGCGGCCATGACTTCACACCTTGCCGTCAGTCTGATTGGGGCCCCCACCGACGTGGGTGCGGGCGTTCGCGGTGCCTCGATGGGGCCGGAGGCCCTGCGCGTGGCCGACCTGGCCCAGGTGCTGCAAAGCCACGGCCTGGACGTCGTCGACCGAGGCAACCTGAGCGGCCCGCCCAACCCCTGGCAATTGCCCGTGGGCGGCTACCGCCACCTGCACGAGGTGCTGGCCTGGAACCTGGCGGTGCACGAGGCGGTGCACGCCGAGCTGGTGCAAAACCGGCTGCCCATCCTGCTGGGGGGCGACCACTGCCTGGGCCTGGGCTCGATCAGCGCGGTAGCGCGGCACTGCCGCGAGCGCGGCAAGCGCCTGCGCGTGCTCTGGCTGGACGCCCACGCCGACTTCAACACCGCCGCGCTCACGCCCAGCGGCAACCTGCACGGCATGCCGGTGGCGCTGCTGTGCGGCCTGGGGCCGGCCCAGCTCACCGCCATCGGCGGGCACACGCCGGCGATTGAGCCGGGGGTGGTGCGCCAGATCGGCATTCGCAGCGTGGACCCGGGCGAGAAGCGCCTGGTGCACGAAATGGGGCTGGAGGTGTTTGACATGCGCTACATCGACGAGATGGGCATGCGCCAGACCATGGAGCAGGCGCTCATGGGCCTGGACGAGCACACCCACCTGCACGTGAGCTTCGACGTGGATTTCCTCGACCCGGAAATCGCGCCCGGCGTGGGCACCACCGTGCCCGGCGGCCCCACCTATCGCGAGGCGCAACTGTGCATGGAGATGATCGCCGACACCGGCCGCCTGGCCTCGCTCGACGTGATGGAACTCAACCCGGCGCTGGACGTGCGCAACAAGACCGCCGAGCTGGCGGTGGACCTGATCGAGAGCCTGTTCGGCAAGTCCACACTGATGAGGAAAAGCTAGGCTCAGCTCTTGCTGACCAGCTCGAAGTGCTCCACCACCGGCGGCTGCAGGAAGAAGGGGCCGACGATGGCGCGCCACTGGGTGAACAGATCGGAGCCACGGAAGGTGACGGTGTGGTCTTCCAGCGTTTCCCAGTAGATGGTCAGCACGTAGCGGCCGGGGGATTCGATGCTGCGGTTGACCTTGTAGCCCTTGAAGCCCTTGGACTGGGCGATCACGGTGCTGGCGCCGCGCTGAATGGCGGCCTCAAAGTCGGCGGCCTTGGCGGGGTCGATGCGGATGTCGGCGTGTTCGAGGATCATGGTCTTGTTCTTGGGCTGGGGTTGGGAAGTCAGGTCGCGGCGCGGCGGTCTGCTCTGATCATATCGACGGCCTTCTCCGCCACCATGATCACCGGCGCGTTGGTGTTGCCGCCCACCACGCGGGGCATCACCGACGCGTCCACCACCCGCAGCCCGGCCACACCGTGCACGCGCAGGCGGGCATCCACCACCGCCTCGGGGCCGGGGCCCATCTGGCAGGTGCCCACCGGGTGGTAGATGGTGTCGGCGTGGCGGCGCAGGAACTGCTCAATTTGCTCGGGGGTTTGCGCGTCGGCCGAGGGGGCGGTTTCGCGCCCGCCGTGGCGGGCCAGCGCGCTCTGGCCCAGCAGGTGGCGCATGTGTTGAAAGCCACGCGCCAGGCGGGCCACGTCGTCGGGGTCTTGCAGAAAGGCCGGGTCGATCAGCGGCGCCACCTGCGGGTCAGGGCTGGCCAGGCGCAGGGTGCCCCGGCTGCGCGGGCGCAGCAGGCACACGTGGCAGGAATAGCCATGGCCCCACACGGTCTGGCGGCCATGGTCCACCAGTTGGCCCACCACGAAGTGCAGTTGCAGATCGGGGATGGGCTCGCCCGGGTCGCTTTTGATGAAGCCCCCGGCTTCAGCAAAGTTGGTGGTGAGCGGCCCCGTGCGCTCGCGCTTCCACTGCCAGGCGCCGCGCGCCAGGTGCCAGGCGCCCTTGGCGGACAGGCCAAACAGCTCGGTGAGGCGCGGGGCGCGCACGACCATCACCGCGTCGATGTGGTCGTGCAGGTTGGCGCCCACGCCGGGCAGGTCGTGCTGCACCGCAATGCCGTGCTCGGCCAGGTGCTCGGCCGGGCCGATGCCCGAGAGCATGAGCAATTGCGGCGAACCGAAGGCGCCCGCGCTGAGCAGCACCTCGCCGCCCGGGTTCAGGCGCAGCGCCTGCAGCGGACCGCGCCCGCCACGGCCCCGGAACTCAATGCCATCGGCGCGCAGTGGCCCGCCGTCGTCGCGCGAGGTGAGCACGCGCGTCACCAGCGCATCGGTGAACACCTGCAAGTTGGGCCGGCCCAGGTGAGGCGTGAGGTAGGCCTTGGCGGCGCTGAAGCGCTCGCCATCGCGGTGGGTCACTTGATACGCGCCCACGCCTTCTTGCTGGGCGCCGTTGAAGTCGGGGTTGAGGGGGTGACCGGCTTGCTGGGCGGCCGCGAAGAAGTCGGCCAGCACTGGGTTGGGGCTTCGCAGGTCGGCCACGTTCAGCGGGCCACCGGTGCCGTGGAAGGCATCGGCGCCGCGCTCGTTGTGCTCGGCGCGCTTGAAGTTGGGCAGCACGTCCTCAAACGCCCAGCCGGGGTTGCCGCGAGCGGCCCAGTCGTCGTAATCGCTGGCGTGGCCGCGGGCATAGATCATGGCGTTGACCGAGCTGGAGCCGCCCAGCACCTTGCCGCGCGGCTGGTACCCGCGCCGGCCCAGCAGGCCCGCTTGCGGCACGGTCTCAAAGCACCAGTTGGCCTGCCCGGTCTTGGCCATCACCGCCAGGCCGGCGGGGCAATGAATGAGCACGCTGCTGTCGGGCGGGCCGGCCTCGACCAGCGCCACGCGCAGGGCCGGGTCTTCGCTCAGGCGGCCAGCCAATACGCAGCCGGCCGAACCGCCGCCGACGATGATGCAATCGAACATCGGGTGTCTCCGGGGTGAGCCGTCCACACCGGTTCGGTGCGTGACAATGCGGGGCCACTGTACACAGGTCAAGCCGCATTGGTGCGGCCAGCCACCTGCGCGCGGGCCCCGGCAGGCGCCGGGTTTTCACCGATTCATCCGTCACGAGGTTTTTTTCATGAGCATCCAGACTGTGGGCATCATCGGCTCGGGCACCATGGGCAACGGCATCGCGCAGGCTTGCGCCACCAGCGGCATTCGCGTGGTGATGGTGGACATCGCGCAGGCCGCCATCGACAAGGGCCTGGCCACCGTCAGTGGCAGCCTGGACCGCCTGATCAAGAAAGAGAAGATGACCGCCGAGGGCAAGGCCCAGGCCATGTCGCTGATCCAGGGCAGCACCAACTACGACGACCTGAAGCAGGCGCAACTGGTGATCGAGGCCGCCACCGAGAACGAAGGCCTGAAGGTCAAGATCCTGCAGCAGCTCGACGGCCTGCTGGCCCCCGAGGTGATCGTGGCCACCAACACCAGCTCGATCAGCATCACCAAGTTGGCCGCCGCCACCCAGCGCGCCGACCGTTTCATCGGCATGCACTTCTTCAACCCGGTGCCCATGATGGCGCTGGTGGAAATCATTCGCGGCCTGCAGACCAGCGACGCCACACACGACGCGGTGAAGGCCCTGGCCGAGCGCCTGGGCAAGACGCCCATCACCGTGAAGAACGCGCCGGGCTTCGTGGTCAACCGCATCCTGGTGCCCATGATCAACGAGGCCTTCTTCGTGCTGGCAGAAGGCCTGGCCACGCCGGAAGACATCGACGCCGGCATGAAGCTGGGCACCAACCAGCCCATCGGCCCGCTGGCCCTGGCCGACATGATCGGCCTGGACGTGTGCCTGGCGGTGATGAACGTGTACATGGCCGAGTACAACGACAGCAAGTACCGCCCTGCCCCGCTGCTGAAAGAGATGGTGGCGGCGGGCTGGCTGGGCCGCAAGACGGGCCGGGGCGTGTACACGTATTGATCCCCCTGCGCCGCGCTGCGCGCGTCACCCCCCAGGGGGCGATGCGTGGCGGCCCGGCGAAGCCGGTTCCGCCGCATCCTCGGTTAGGGCACGTGCGCCGGCTACGCGTTGGTGGTTTTGCCGTGATGACTTACCAGGGCACTTCGGTGCCCTGGTGGTCGAAGAAGCCGCCGCTGCTGCCGGCGGGCAGTGTGTCGATCACGCGCAGCAGCTCTTGTGCGGCCACTTCGGGCGGGCGCACGGTCAGGCCGGTCTTGGCGAAGGGGGCTGAGAGCGCGGTGTCCACGGTGCCGGGGTGCAAGGCCACGCACAGGGCGTGCGGGCAGCGGCGGGCCAGTTCGATGGCGGCGGTGTGCACCAGTTGGTTGAGCGCGGCCTTGGAGGCGCGATAGCCGTACCAGCCGCCCAGGCGGTTGTCGCCGATGCTGCCCACCCGCGCCGACAAAAAGGCCGCCACGCTGCGGCCCTGGCGCGGCAGCAGGGGCAGGCAGTGCCGCATCACCAAGGCCGGGCCCACGGCGTTCACCAGAAACAGGCGCTGCAGGGCGGCGGCGTCCAGGTGGGCCCAGCTCCGCTCGGGCTGAACATCGCCGTCGTGCAAGACACCCGTGGCCACCACCAGGCGGCGCAGCGGCAGGCCGGTGCGCGCCAGCTCGTCGGCCACGGCCTGCGCCACGCGGGCGACGCTGGCCTCGTCGGCGTAATCCAGCGCGGGCTCGGTGCGCCGGCCCAGCGCCAGCACCTCGTGGCCCTGGTGGCGCAGGCCATTGGCCAGGGCCGCGCCGATGCCGCCGGTACCGCCCAGCACCACGGCCAGGCCAGGAGATTCGTCGCGAAGAGGCTCGGGCGTGCTGCTCATGCGGCGCATTATGGAAAGCCACCGCGGGCCTTGCCGAGCAGGCCGGCGAAGGCCGCCCGGCGCCTGGGGACAAGGCGCCGCTTGCACGGCAAGACAGGGGCGGCAGTACCATCGCCCGTATGCAAGAACACGACTTTGATCTCTTCGTCATTGGGGGCGGCAGTGGCGGCGTTCGCGCCGCCCGCATGGCCGCGCAACGCGGCGCACGCGTGGCCCTGGCCGAGGCCCTGGGCACCGACGGCCTGGGCGGCACCTGCGTGAACGTGGGTTGCATCCCCAAGAAGCTTTACAGCTACGCGGCGCACTACGCCGACGCCTTCGAGGAATCCCACGGCTACGGCTGGGAGGGTGAGAAACCCACGCTGAACTGGGACACCCTGAAAACCAACCGCGCCAAAGAGATCACGCGATTGAATGGCGTGTACGGCAACCTGCTGCGCGGCTCGGGCGTGACGGTGCTCAATGGCTTTGCCCGCTTCAGCGGCGAGCACGAGATCACCCTGGCCACACTCAACGCCGACGGCTCGCCCGGGCACCAGACCTTCACCGCGAAGCACATCCTGATCGCCACCGGCGGCACGCCCTTCGTGCCGCACTTCCATGGCCGCGAGCACGCCATCACCTCCAACGAGGTGTTCGACCTCAGCCCCTTCCCGCAGCGCCTGCTGGTGGTGGGTGGCGGCTACATCGCCTGCGAATTCGCGTCCATCTTCAACGGGCTGGGGGCCAAGGTCACCCAGCTCTACCGTGGCGAGCAGGTGCTGCGCGGTTTTGACGACGAGATCCGCCACTTCGTGGCCAGCGAAATGGCCAAGAGCGGCGTGGACCTGCGCCTGAACGCCGGCGTGGTGGGCATCGACAAGACGGCCGATGGCCTGCTGGTGAAGCTGGAAGACGGCAACACCGTCACGGCCGACGCCGTGCTCTACGCCACCGGCCGCGTGCCCAACGTGAAAGACCTGGGCCTGGAGCGCGTGGGCGTGGCCCAGGGCGCGCAGGGCGAGGTGCTGGTGAACGGGCACTATCAGACCAATGTGCCGCACGTGTACGCCGTGGGCGACGTGACCAACCGGGTGCAGCTCACGCCCGTGGCCCTGGGCGAGGCCATGGTGGTGGTGGACCACCTGTTCGGTCCGGCCGCCGGCAAACCCGCGCGCCAGATGAGCTACGACTTCATCCCCACGGCCGTGTTCACCCACCCCAACATCGGCACCGTGGGCCTGACCGAAGCCCAGGCGCGTGAGCGACACGGCGCGGTCACCATCTTCCGCAGCGAGTTCAAGGCGCTGAAGCACACGCTATCGGGCAGCAGTGAGCGCACGCTCATGAAGCTGGTGGTTGACACCGCCAGCGACCGGGTGGTGGGCCTGCACATGGTGGGCGCCGAGGCCGGCGAGATCGTGCAGGGCTTTGCCGTGGCCATGAAGGCCGGCGCCACCAAGGCGGTGTTCGACAGCACCATCGGCATCCACCCCACCGCCGCCGAAGAGTTCGTGACCATGCGCGAGCCCACGCGCCACTGAGCCCGCAACGTCAGGCCAGCAGCAGCACCGCCACGCCCAGCGCGGTGTGGGCCCACAGGCCAGGCGCCAGCCAGGCAAAGTAGCGCCAGCCGCCCACCGCCCAGGCGGTGACGCTCTTGCTGGCAGCGTGCACCACCAGCGCCAGCCACACCGCCTGGTGGCCGACCGAAGCGGGCGGGCCCGAGGCGAACACCGCCCCCAGGGCCGAGTGCAGATCGGCCAGGGCACCCAGCAAGGTGCCCACGATCAGACCGGCCGACCCGAGCCAGGCGGTGAGCGCCTGCACCAGCACCTGTATGCCGGTGAGAAGGGCCGCCACCGCCAGTGCGCCCTTCAGGCTGAACATGCGGTCTTGGCCCGTGCCCGGCAAGCCCTCGATGCGCGGTGACGACACGCCGGCGGCCACGCCGTCGGGCAGACCGCCGCGCACCAGCCACAGGCCCCAAAGCAAGGCCAACGCCCCCGCCGCCAGGGCCGACCAGGCCAGGTGACCCAGCCAGGCCGGCTGCACGGCGGCGGCCACCAACAGCACCTGCACCTGGGTGGACACGCAGCTCAGCAAGCCCCCACCGGCCATGAGCCGGGGTGAGCCCTGCCCTTCGCGCGCCGCCAGGCCCATGGTGGCGATGGTGGCGGTGCTGGACACAAAGCCCGAGGCCAGGGCCGACAACGCAATCGCTTGCTGGGTCTGCAACAGCCGGCGCGCCAGGTGGGCGGCCGATTGCACCGACAGGATGAGGGCGAGCAACTGCACGATCACGTGCGGGTTCAGGGCCTGCTCCCACAGCGGGCGGTCGGGCACCAATGGCAGGGCCAACAACACGATGGCGGCCAGCAAGATGCCGTCGCGCACCTCGGCCGGCTGCAGCCAGTGGCGCGCGAAGCGGTGCATGCGCTCGCGCCCGGCCAGCAGCGCGGTGAGGCCGGTGGCCAAACCAGCGGCCAGCGGCACGCTCCAGAGGCAAAGCACACCGATCAGGTAGGTGAGCAGCAGCGCAATTTCGGTGGTGATGCCGGGGTCATCGGAGCGGTCGCGCGCGTAGGCCACCACGGTGAGCGCGCCCACGAACACCGCGCCCGCCACCACCAAGCCCATCGACCCGGTGAGGGCCGCGGCCGCGCCCGTGACGCAGGCCAGCGTGAAGCTGCGCAGCCCCGCCAAGGCGCGGTGCGGCCCCTCGCCCTTGCGGCGTTCGCGCTCAATGCCGATCAGCAAGCCACAGCCCAGCGCCGCGACCAGGGCTTGCACCGCGCCGTGCAGATCGGCCGTCGGCCAGGGCAGGAAATCGGTCATGAAGGCAACACCCGCAGGGCCACAATAGCCCCATGCACAAGACGCCCGACTTTACCGCCCCGCTGTTCTTCGACGACCCGGCCCAGGCGCTGGCGCAGGTGCAGCGCATCTACCAGCACAGCGTGGATTTTCTGCGCCAGGCCATGCGCGAGTTCGTGGCCGGCGACGACCACGGTGGCGCCCACGTGCGCGCCTGCTACCCCTATGTGCGCCTGCACACGCACAGCGTGCTGCGCCAGGGCAGCGGCGCCCAGAGCCCGGCCCACACCCGGCTGAGCTACGGCTTCGTGGCCGGCGCGGGCCGCTACGAGACCACCCTCACCCGCCCCGACCTTTACGCCGACTACTACCTCGAGCAGTTCCGCCTGCTGCTGGCCAACCACGGCGGCCAGTTGGAGGTGGGCACCAGCACCCAGCCCATCCCGATTCACTTTTCGTTTGCCGAGCACGACCACGTGGAAGGCCAGATGGACGCCCACCGCCGCGCCCTCATGCGCGACGTGTTCGACCTGCCCGACCTCACCGCCATGGACGACGGCATCGCCAACGGCACCCACGAGCCCAAGCCGGGCGAGGCGCACCCGCTGTCGCTGTTCACCGCGCCGCGGGTGGACTATTCGCTGCAGCGCCTGCGCCACTACACCGGCACCGCGCCGGAGTGGTTCCAGAACTTCGTGCTGTTCACCAACTACCAGTTCTACATCGACGAGTTCATCAAGCTCGGCCACGCCGAAATGGCCCGCGCGGACAGCGAGTACATCGCCTTCGTCGAGCCGGGCAACGTCATCACCCGCCGCACCGGCCTCAGCGCCGAGGCCATTGATCAGTTGGGCAAAGCGCCACCGCGCCTGCCCCAGATGCCCGCCTACCACCTGCTGCGCGCCGACCGCAGCGGCATCACCATGGTCAACATCGGCGTGGGCCCGGCCAACGCCAAGACCATCACCGACCACATCGCCGTGCTGCGCCCGCACGCCTGGCTGATGCTGGGCCACTGCGCCGGCCTGCGCACCTCTCAGCAACTGGGCGACTACGTGCTGGCCCACGCCTATGTGCGCGAAGACCACGTGCTGGACGAGGAACTGCCACTGTGGGTGCCCATTCCGGCGCTGGCCGAAATTCAACTGGCGCTGGAAGCCGCCGTGGCCGAGGTGACCGGCGTGCCGCCGCACGAGCTCAAGCGCATCATGCGCACCGGCACCGTGGCCAGCACCGACAACCGCAACTGGGAGCTGCTGCCCGACAACACGCCCCAGCGCCGCTTCAGCCAGAGCCGCGCCGTGGCGCTGGACATGGAAAG
>Ga0255127_1000037_pt1 | contig 75607 bp, 73 predicted proteins | sample Law_Miss_RepB_8d_FD_188555 | JGI IMG/M metagenome (GOLD analysis project Ga0255127, IMG submission 188555) | Freshwater microbial communities from St. Lawrence River, New York, United States - Law_Miss_RepB_8d | ecosystem: Environmental > Aquatic > Freshwater > River | place: USA: New York...
GCGGCAATGGGCTCGGGGGGGGGCAAGGGTGAGCTCCATGGTGTGTGGGATGTTGCGGGCACCGTGGCCGAAGAGAGTGCAGGTGCCGAAGCGGTTAACCAGTCGTCAAACATCAAATGGGCGGGCGTGACCACATGGTCGGTGCACAGCACCATGGCGCGGCGCATCACGTTTTCCAGCTCGCGCACGTTGCCAGGCCAGGGGTACTGCAGCAATTGGTTTTGTGCCTGGGGGTGCAGTTGCCATGGCTTTTTGTCGTGCTGCATCAAGCATTGCAAGGCCAAAGGAATGATGTCGCCGGGACGCTCGCGCAGGGGCAGCAAACGCATCCGGAAGGTGGCAATGCGGTAGTACAGGTCTTCGCGGAACTCGCGGTCCACAATGGCTTGTTTCAGGTCTTTGTTGGTGGCTGCCACAATGCGCACATTCAGCGCAATGGTGGTCTGCCCCCCCAGACGCGTGAGCTGCCGCTCTTGCAGCACCCGCAGCAATTTGCTTTGCAGGTGCATCGGCATTTCGCCGATTTCGTCCAGAAACAAGGTGCCGCCCTGGGCCTGCTCAAACAAACCTTTTTGCTCGCGGTGGGCGCCGGTGAAAGCGCCTTTTTCGTGACCGAACAACATGTCCTCGATCAGGTTTTCCGGCATGGCCGCACAGTTGAGTGCCACAAATGGACCCCGTGCGCGGCCCGAAGCCTCGTGCAACACGCGGGCCAGAACTTCCTTGCCCGAGCCTGTGGGGCCGACCAGCAAGGCGGTCACTTCGGCCTGCGCTACTTTTTGGGCCAAGGCCAGCAGGTGTTGGCTGGCGGGGTCGACAAAGACCACGTTACGCATGGGTTGAACGGTGGGGCGTGCAGGGTTGGGGGTCAGGTGGTTGTGCAGACGCAACCAGGAGGCGGGGCGCACATCGTCGCTGGCCAGCACCGCCATGGCACCACATCGGCTGGCTTCCACGGCCAACTCCAGCTCATGCCGGTCAACCCGTGCCACCACTGGGGTGTTCAGGCCTGCCTCCTTCAGCAGGTGTTGCACGGCCATCAGGCGAGTCATGTCCACGCCCAGGTGCAAGACCACCACGGCCGCATCGGCTGCTTGCGACAACAACATGTCCAGTGTGTGGATGGGCATCAAAGCCCAGCCGCTGTTGTGCAGGGCTTGGCTGTGCTCGGGGCTCAGCGGTTTTTCGGGGTCCAGCCACAGGGCCAGAGGGGTAGATGCAGCAATTGGCTTCACAACGTGGCCTCACATTCAGTTGCAATGTGTAAAGCAACCCTCGTGCCAGCAGTATGTGAATTTAAAAAGGTTTTTAAATTAATTTAAACGATACTTTTAAATTAATTATTGAATCTGAAAAATTGACACGCTTTGACGAAAGATTGACAGCACCCGGCATCGCCCCGCGGCTTTAAAGATAAGCTTGATCTCCATCGTTGATAGAGGGCGTGGGTGCAGCATCAGGTGCAGGTGCAGGTGCAGGTGCAGGTGCAGGTGCAGGTGCTTGCACCTCTTCAATGTTTTGCGCAGCTTTGAAAAGATCTTTTTCGAGCACGTCGTCAATGTCCTGGTCGATGGCCGTTTTTTGGCGAGCAGCAAACAGTGGCTCCAGCGCTTCAACCTGGGCACCGGCCAATCTTGACGCATTTTTTAACCACGGTTCAGGCTCGGAAAGCAGTTGATGGGCCAAACCTTCCAGTCTGTTTTCGATCAGATCTTCGATCACTGTGTCGTTGGAACGCACACGCACACTGCCTGGCAGCAAGGACATGTCAGGCTGCAAAAGCAGCGGGGGCTCGTTGTTTTTGAGCAAAGGGCGAACCCGCTCCAGGTCGTTGGGGTTGAGCGACACGTTGATGCCATTTTCTTTCTCGCTTAAATCAGCCACGCAGGCTTTGATCAAGCGCTCCACCGCCTCGCCAGACGTTGATAATTCACCACGAACCAGCTGCTCAGCAATGTGCAGCGCCAGTTTTCTGAGGGGCTCAAACGATCGGAAGGCGTCGTTTTGGAGACCTTCCAATTCCTTTGTGATCGCTTGAATCAGGTCTCTTTCTTTGGCACGCTCCGACTCCAAATCGTGCAAAGTTTTTGCCATGCCGTCTTTTAAACCCTGAACATAGCCTTGCTGACGTGCAATTCTGGTTTGTTGTTCGTTCAGTTCGGCCGAAACCGTCAATGTCCCAGGTTCTGGTGAACGGGCGGGGGGGCTTGAGTTGGGCAAGAGAACGCTGCTGCCCTGGTCCGTCACCAATGTTGGATCAGAGTCAGGGTCCGCGAGCTGGCCTTGGACATTCGTTTCAGTTGGATGATCCGTCTGCGCGGATTTGGCGGCATCGTTTTGAAAAAGGTCCTCTTTGGGTTTCGCAGCACTTTCAGGCGTCCAGGTGCCGAAGTTGCGCTCTTGGGATTGATCCCAGAAGGTTCGGGCAAACTCCGGGCGTTGCTGTTTGCCGGCCAGCAGAGTATCGGACTTCCATTGCAATTTGTTGGTTTCTGCTGAATTCATTTCACAAATTGCAAATTTTGGATGGCGTTGAGCGGCTTTGACTTGGCTTGAAATCCATTCAAGCTCGGATATTGATGGTGGGTCTCAAGGGCTTTGTGGCTTTGGGCATGAAACCTCTGCAATATTCGCCGTCCGCTCTGAGCACCTCCAAAGAGGGGAGCCACCTGGATCTGAAGCCCATCAAATTGCAGCTGTATGGCGCAGCACGCAAATAAGTCATCTTCAAGTGTTCACATTTCCAGCAATCCGGTCCGCGACTGTCTGCTTGAACATCAGGCGGAGGCAAAGGTGCTTTGGTGGATGCTTTCATGTGTCAGGCTGAGCGAAGATGGCCGATCAACCTTGCAGGAGCTTGAGCACGGATTGTTGGTCCGTATTGGCCTGGGCCAAAACAGCGGTGGCCGCCTGTTGGATGATTTGCGTGCGGGCGAGTTCGCTGCTGGCCTTGGCAAAGTCGGCGTCTTCAATACGGCTGCGCGAAGCAGATGTGTTGATGGAAATATTGGTCAGGTTATCGATCGCGAAATTCAAGCGGTTGATTTTGGCACCCACATCGGCACGGAATTCATCCACATCGCCCAGGGCGGCGTCGATTTTGTCCAGAGCAGTTTGCGAGGCGACGTGGCTGGACACGTCCAGACCGGAAATCCCCAGTGTGGCTGACGTTAAATCTACAAACTCCACAGAAATGGTCGAGTCTTCGTTGTTGGCAATGCCCACCTGGAATGTTTTTGTTCCGCCTTGACCGTCCAGGATCGGCATATTGTTCCACTTGGTGTTTTTGGAAATGCGCGTGATTTCCGCTTCCAGTTCCACCATTTCCTTGTCCAGGGCCAGTCGGTCATTTTCGCTGTAGGTGTCATTGGCCGCTTGCACAGACAACTCGCGCATGCGTTGCAGCATGTTGGTGATTTCTTGGGTTGCGCCTTCGGCCGTCTGCAGCATTGAAATGCCGTCATTGGCGTTACGCACCGCCTGGTTCAGCCCCCGAATTTGGGACGTCATCTTGTTGCTGATGGCCAGGCCCGCTGCATCATCCGCTGCAGAGTTGATGCGCTTGCCTGTGGACAGTTGTTCCATGGCTTTGGCCACATCGCGGCCGTTGCGGGTCAGCGCATTTTGCGAAATCAATGACTTGATGTTGGTATTGATGACTGACATGCAGTAACTCCTGGTTTTAGGCTAACTTATCTGACTGACGGCTATTCATGACCGTACAGGGGTTTGTGTAGTGAAAAGCACAATGCGTGCCAGAAATTCACCGAGCCAAGGCCGGGCGAACGACGGAATCCCGTCAAGCGCCTGCGGTGCCCGTTTTTTTCACATGAGAAGACGAGGTCAGCATGTCGTCGACAAATTGCTGCAGATCCGTGGAAGACGGATGCTGGCGCAATGCTTGTTGCGCAACCGAAAGGGCACTTTGGTGTTGACCTTCGCAGCGCAAAACGCGCGCCAGGTGATGCCAGACTTGAGCCGGTGTGTTGCCGGACTGGACTTTGATCAGGTGTTCAAGCAGTTCTCGGGAATGTCGCCAATCCTGCTGAACTTCTGCCACCAATGCAGCGATGACCAGAACGTCTTCGCTGTCGGGATACAGGGCAAGACCCGCATCTGCCAGTGCAATGGCCAATGAGAGGTGGTTCTGCTCGAACAGCTCAGCCACCCATTCGCGGACTTTGACGGGGGAAGGGGGATCCAGCTCAAGGTTGAGAGGAAAGTCTGGCAAACCAAATTGGGTTGGCCTGTGTGCTGCGGCAATGGACATGTGTTGCTCCTGACATGCCACACCGGCAAACGGTTGCCGGTGTGGGGTTCACGTCAGATAAGCAATTCACATGCCACCCTTGGGGTGGTGCCGTGCCGGTTAAGCGTCAGTGCGCAAGTCAGCGATCTGCGCTGTCGTCAGTTGCGAAAGCTGGGTTGCAGTCAACAGGGCTGGTGCGTCGGTGGTCCCGACCTGAGCCGATGTGAACACCGCTGCCACATCAGACGAGTTGGCGGTAACCAAGCTGCTGATCTGAGTGGCCGACAACCTGGCAATTTGTTCTGTCGTCAAAGCTTGGGTCTGCTCGGTACTCAATCCCGAAACCGCCGTCGTGCTCAAGGTCGAAATCTGGCTGGCTCGCAAGTTTTGCAAGTCAGCGGTCTCAATCGCCTGGATCTGGGTCGAGCTCAGTCCGTTGATTTGTGCCGCGGAAACTGCGCCCATTTGGGACGTGGTCAAAGCTGCAAGGTCATCCGTGCCCAGCTGCGCAAACTGAGAGGCCGTCAATTTACCGACTTGCGCAGAAGACAGTGCCTCAACCTGACCCGTGGTCAGACCTTCGATGAAGCCGGTGGACAAACTGGCCACCTGGTAAATGTCGATGGCCGCGACATCGCTGGTTTCCAGCGCGCCGATCTGGCTGCTGTCCAGGGCATTGAGCTGTGTGGCCAACAGGGCATCCATTTGCGTGGTGTTCAGTGCCACCAAGGCGTCTGTGCTCAGGCTGGCCATTTGTGTCGTTGTCAGGCCTTTGACTTGGCTTGCGGTCAGAACCTCAACCTGATTGGTGCTCAAGGCATTCAGCTGGCTGGTGTTCAGTCCGCCAATCTGTGTGGCTGACAGCGAAGTGATCTTGTCGGTTGCAATGGCCGTCAAATCAGCGGTGTCCAGCGCATTGAGCTGGTCGGCCGACAGGCCCTTGAGCTGGCTTGCGGTCAACGAACTGACTTGCCCGCTGGTCAGCGCCTGGACAAAACTGGTGTCAAGGCCCGTGATTTGCGTGCCGCTCAAGGCCACCAGATCAGCGGTTTCGATGGCAGCAATCTGGATCGAGCTCATCGCGTTGAGTTCATCGGTGGCCAGCACACGGATCTGGGTGGAGGTCATGGCCGCTACCTTGGTGTCGGTCAGGCTACTGATCTGGGTCGAACCCAGTGCCGTGAACTGTGTCGCGGTCAGTGCGCCAAACTGGGCGGTCGTCAATGCATCCATGAAGGATGTGCTCAGTGTCGAAATCTGATCAGCCGTGAGCTGGTTGATTTGTGTTGTGCTCAAACCCTCCACATCCCCGGCATCCAGCGCAGTGAGTTGAGCGGCGCTCAGTGCCTTCAGCTGGGTGTTGGTCATGTTGACCACCTGGCTGGAAGTCAAGGCCTGAATCACCGCGGTGCTCAATGCAGACAAGTTGGTGGCCGAGATGGCCGCCACATCTTCGGTGCCCAGTGAAGCCACTTGGTCGGCATTCAAGGCATTGAGTTGTGCAGTGCCCATGGCTTTGACTTGCGTGCTGGTCAACGCGGCCACTTGCTCGACACTCAGTACCCCAATTTGCGTTGTGGTCAGGGCGGTCACTTGTCCAACGTCCAGATTGGCCACCTGGCTTGTTGTCAAGTTTTGCAGCATGGTGTCAGACAACTTGCTGACTTGTTCCGTGGTGAGCTTGCTGATTTGACCGGTGGTCAACTGGGCAAAGTCTTCTGGCTCCAGACTGTTCAGCTGTGCTGTGCTCAGCGCTTGCAGTTGCGTGTCGGTCAGGGCCTGAATCTGGCCCGAGCTCAAGGCCTGCAGCTGGGTGCTGCTCAGTCCGCTGATTTGGCCTGTGGTCAGGCTGACTAAGTCGGCGGTTTCCAAGGCATTGAGCTGGTCTTGCGTCAGTGCATTGAGTTGCGTTGTACTCAGCGCTTTGACTTGCGTGCTGGTCAAGGCCTGAACCTGACCCGTGCTCAACAACTGCAGTGGAGCGGTGGGCAAGGCGTCAATCTGGGCGGTTGTCAACGCCGAGACGTCTGTACCAATGGAGGTGATCTGGTCCTCGTTCATGGCGGCAAACTGGCTCGACTGCAGGCTTTGCAGCTGGCCGGTACCCAAGGCACCCACCTGGCTCGGTGTCAGCACCGCGATCTGCGCAGTGCCGAAGGCGGCCACTTGCGCTGTGGTCATGGCGGCCACTTGTGTGGTGGTCAATGCTTCCAGCGATGCATTGCTCAGCTTGTTCACCTGCAAGGTCGACAGCGAGGCGATCTGGCTGGTGCTCATGGCACCAATGTCGTCGGCGTCCAGCGCGTTGATCTGACCAGTGCCCAGTGTGGGCAATTGGGTGGTGGTCAAGGCTTGGACCTGCGCAGAGCTCAACTCCGTCATGGTGGCATTGCTCAGGCCAGCCAGCTGGCTGGTGGTCAATGCGGCCACGTCCGCCGTGTTCAGTGCTTGAATTTGCTCTTCGCTCATGGCGTTGAGCTGGGTGGTGGTCAAGCTGCTCACTTGATCTGTGCTGAGTGCCTGGATCTGGGCGGTGGTCATCAAGGAGACGGCACCACTGCCCATGGAAGCCACTTGGGCCGTGCTCAAGGCCGCCACCTCTGCGGTGGACATGGCCTGCACCTGGCTTTCGCTCAGGGCGGCAAACTGACCAGAGGTCAATCCTGCCAGCTGGCTGGTGCCCATGGCGGTGAATTGGGCATCGCTGACCACGGCCAGCTGGCTGGTCGTCAAGGCCGAAACCTGGCTGGAGCTGAGAGCGGCCACTTGTGCTGTGCCCAGTGCCTCCACAAGGGTATTGCTCAGCTTGCTGATTTGGGCCGTGCTCAGGGCCGCGATCTGGTCGGTGCCCATGGCGGTCACGTCGGCCGCATCAAGGGCGTTGATTTGCGCGGTGGACAGCGACTGCAGCTGGTCACTGCCCAACACCCTCACTTGGGCGGACGTCAGCGCGGCCACGTTGCTGGTGGACAGTTGGGACAGCTGGGCGGTTGTCAGTGCGGCAATATCGGCCGTGTCCAGCGACTGTACTTTTTCTGCGCTCAGGGCATTGAGTTGCGCGCTGCTCAGGGTCTGCACCTGGGCAGTGCCCAGTGCCTGGACTTGTGCCGTGCTCAAGGCCGCCACTTGTGTGGTGGTCAAGGCCGCCACCTGGGCTGTGCTCAAGGCCGCCACTTGGCTGGTCGTCAAAGCGGCAATTTTGTCGGATTGAACTTGTGACAGTTGCGTGGTGGTCAAGGCCTGGATCTGGCTGGTGCCCATGGCGGCCACATCGGCGGTGTCCAGCGCATTGAGCTGCGCCGAGCTCAGGGCTTGCAACTGAACGGAGTTCAATGTGTTGACCTGAGTCGAAGTCAGTGCGGCGACGCCGCTGGTGGCCAGCCCACTCACTTGTGCGCTGGTCAGGGCGGCCACATCGGCTGTTTCGATGGCCTGCACTTGAGTGCTGCTCAAGGCGTTGAGCTGGGTGGTGCTCAAAGCGCTGACTTGGGCGGTGCCCAGTGCCGCCACCTGTGCGGTGCTCAGCGACTGAATAACGCTGGTGGTCAAGCCGGTGATTTGCCCAGTGGTCAGGCTGGCCAGGTCGGCAGTCTGGATGGCCGCAATCTGGCTGCTGGACATCGAGGCGATTTGGTTGCTGCCCAAAGCCTGGACCTGTGTGGTCGTCAAGGACTCGACCTGGCGGGTGGTCAGGCTGGCGACCTGGCCCGTGGTGAGACCTGCGACTTGGGAGCTGGTCAAGGCCTGGATCTGACCCGTGGTGAGCGCTGTGACCCGGTCGGTGGACAGGCTGGCCACCTGGTTCGCGGTCAAGGCCTGGATCTGGCCGGTGCCCATGGCGGCTACGTCGGCGGTGTCCAGCGCATTGAGCTGCGCCGAGCTCAGGGCTTGCAACTGAACGGAGTTCAATGTGTTGACCTGCGTCGAGGTCAGTGCTGCGATGCTGCCAGTGGCCAGACCGCTCAGTTGTGCGCTGGTCAGGGCGGCCACATCGGCTGTTTCGATGGCCTGCACTTGAGCGCTGCTCAAGGCGTTGAGCTGGGTGTTGGTCAAAACGCTGACTTGGGCGGTGCTCAAGCCGGCCACTTGCGCGGTGCTCAGTGACTGGATGGCGCTGGTGGTCAAACCGGTGATTTGCCCGGTGGTCAAGCTGGCCAGGTCGGCGGTTTGGATGGCCGCAATCTGGCTGCTGGACATCGAGGCAATCTGGTTGCTGCCCAAGGCCTGAATTTGCGTGGTCGTCAAGGACTCGACCTGGCTGGTGGTCAGGCTGGCGACCTGCCCTGTGGTGAGGTTGGCAATTTGAGTGCTGGTCAAGGCCTGGATCTGACCCGAAGTCAGCGCCGTCACCCGGTCGGTCGACAGGCTGGCCACCTGGTTCGCGGTCAAGGCCTGGATCTGGCCGGTGCCCATAGCGGCTACGTCGGCGGTGTCCAGCGCATTGAGCTGCGCCGAGCTCAGGGCTTGCAACTGTGTCGAATCCAGTGCCCTGACTTGGCTTGAAGTGAGCGCCGCCACGTTGCCCGTGCTCAGGGTGCTGACGATGCGGGCGTCCAACGCAGCAACGTCGGCAGTCTCCAGGGATGCCATTTGCGCGCTTGACAAGGCATTGAGTTGGGTGCCGTTGAAAGAGCCGATCTGGGTGGTGGTCAACGCGGCCAACGAAGCCGTGTTCAGGCCCGCCATCTGTCCCGTGGTCAACGCCCGAATCTGGGTGTTGGTCAAAGACTGTGCCTGGCCCGTTGTCATGGCCGCCAGTTGCTCGGTTGACAAGCTGCCAATCTGGCCACCGCTCAGGCCTGCAATGGCGCTGGAGCTGATCTTGCTGATCTGGGCAGTGCTCAAGGCTTCCAGTTGTTGCGCCTTCAAACCTGTCACCTGCTCGGAGTTGAGCGTGGCGATGGCTTCGGTCTTCAGATTGCTGATTTGGGCTGTGGTCAAGCTGCCCAACTGTGCGTCCGACATGGCCGCGACTTGCGTGGTGGTGAGTACATTCAGCTGGCCTGTGGTCATGCCCTGCAGCTGATCGGAGCGCAGTGCTGCCACTTGGGCGGTGCCCATGGCGGCCAGGTCGGCCGTGTCCAGTGCATTGATTTGGTCGGCCGTGAGCGAGCGCAGTGCTGTCACGTTGATGGCAGCCACCTGGGTGCTGGACAGGGACTGCACGCTGTCGGTGGACAGGCGCGAGATGTGTGCACCGCTGAGTGCGTTGATCTGGGCTGTGCTCAAACGTCCCAGTTGTGTGGTGCTGAGCCCACCCACCTGATCGGCCTTGAAGGCAGCCACCTGGCTGGTAGTCAGTTTCTCTACATCAGCTTGCTCCATGGCATTGAGCTGGTCGGTGGTGAGTGCCTTGATCTGGGTGGCACTCAGCTGTGTGACCTGGCTGGTGGTCAATGCCTGGATGGCGGAAGTGCTCAAGCCGGCCACGGCATTGACGTTCAAAGCGACGAGATCTTCGGTGGTCAATGAAGCAATCGAGTTGCGCGCATTGAGCTGTGAAGCTGTGATCGAGCTGAACTGGCTGGTGGTCAGGCTGTTCAGGTCATCGCTGCTGAGGGCTGCAAACTGCGCCGTGGTCATGGCGGCCACTTGTGAGCCGGTGAGCGAGCGCAATTGGTCGGTATCCAGACCGTCCAGTTGGGCGGTGGTCAAACCACTGATCTGACTGGCTTTGAGGCCGCTGAGCTGGGTGGTGTTGAGTTCGGTGACATCATCACCCAGGGCCTGCAGTTGCGCAGAGCTGAGCGATTGAAGCTGCTGACCGCCCAAGGCTTTGACTTGGTCACTGCTCAGGGCACCCACGTTGGCCGTGGACAGTTTGCTCAGGGCCGAAGCGTTCAGCGCGGCCACGTCAGCGGTGTCCATGCTGCCAATCTGGCCGGTCGTCAGGCCATTGAGCTGTGTGGCGGTCAAACCGGCGGCCTGGCCTGTTGTCAGTGCTTTGACGAGGTCTGTTGACAGGCTGGCCATTTGTGCGGTGGACAAGCCCCCAACCTGAATGGCCGACAGCGATGCAAATTGCGTGGTGGTCAGGCTGTTGAGTTGACCGGTTGAGAGAGATTTGATCTGACTGGCGGACAAAGCGGCAATTTGCGATGTGCCCAGCTGGACCAGGTCTGCGGTGGCCAGTGCATTGAGCTGGCTGCTGCTCATGGACTGGATCTGCTTGTTGGTCAATTGGCTCATTTGCCCGGTGGTCAGAGCTTGAAGCGTACCGGTGGACAGTTTGGCAAATGCGCCTTCATTGATGGACGACAGTGCGGTGGAGGTCAGGCCTGCCACTTGGTCAGAGCTGAGCGCATTGAGCTGCGTGGCCGAGAAGGCCTTGACTTGATCGCTGCCCAGGGTGGCCAGATTGGCCGTGGTCAAGGAGCCCATTTGAGCGGTGGTCAAACCGACCAATTGTTTGGCCTCCAGGCTTTGCAGCTGGCTGCTGCTCAGGTTGTTCAGTTGCGCGGTGGTCAGTTGCCCCAACTGGTCTGCGCGCAGCATGTTGAGCTGTGATGTGCTCATCTTGGCCAAGTCACCCGTTTCCAGGGCCTGCAACTGCACACTGGTCATGCCTGCCAGCTGTGTTTTGTCCAGGGCCTTGACCTGGTCAGAGGTGAGGGCTTGCACAAAGGCGGTGGACAGTTTGCCTGCTGCGGCGCCCGAAATCGCGGCGATGTCGGTGGTTTCAAGGGCGCTGATCTTGGCAGTGCTGATCGCATTGAGCTGATCGGCGCTCAATTGCTTGACCTGGGTGGTGGTGAGCGATGCGATTTTGTCTGTGGATAAAGAAGCCACCTGAGCCGTGGTCATGCCCCGAAGCTGTCGTGCATCCAAAGCACTGAATTGGGTGGTGGTCAGGGCATCGAGCTGACCTGTGCTGAGCCCTGACACCTGATCGGCCGTGAGCTGCACAAGTTGGCTGGTGCTCATGTTGGTCAGATCGACGGTGTCCAGCGCATTGAGCTGGGCCGTGCTGAGACTGCGCAACTGGCTGGCATTGAGGGCGGCCACTTGACCCGAGCTCAGAGCCTTGACCGAGGCGGTAGACAAGCCCGCTGCCGTCGTTCCAGCAAGTGCGGCGACGTCTGCCGTTTCGATGCTGGCGATTTGGGCGCTGCTCAGGGCGTTGACTTGGTCTGCGCTGAGTGTTTTGGCCTGGGCGGTGGTCAAGGCGGTCAATTGGTCGGTGCTCAGTGCCGACATTTGTGTGCTGGTCAAACCGCGAATCTGGTTGGCACCCAAAGCCTGAATCTGCTGGGTACCCAAGGCCTTGACCTGGGCGGTGGTGAGCTGACCGATTTGATCTGGTTTGAACTGCGAAATTTGACCCGTGCTGAGCGCCGCAATGTCGACCGTGTCCAAGGCTTTGATCTGGTTGGCACTGAGGCCTTTGAGCTGCTGTTCGGTCAGGTTCTGAACTTGGGACGAGCTGAGCGCCTGGATTTGCGATGTGCCCAGGGCCCCCATGGTTGTGCCCCTGATGGCAGCCAAATCGGCCGATTCAAGTGACTGAATCTGTGCGCTGCTCAGTCCATTGAGCTGTGCAGCGATCAGTCCATTGAACTGCCCAGTGGTCAGAGACTGGAGGTTGCTGGTTGACAGACTGCCCAACTGGCTGCTGGTAAGGCCTTTGAGTTGTGCATTGCTCAGACTCTGAATCTGGCTGCTGCTCATCGCGTTGAGCTGCGTGCTGCTCAAGCCCCCAATTTGTTCGGCTTTAAGGCCCTGCAATTGGCTGCTGCTGAGCGATGCCACCACATTGGTAGACAAGGCGTTGAACTGGTTGGCCGACAAGGCCCCCATGTCGCGTGCGTCCAGCGCAGCCGCGTGTTCCGTGGTGAAGGCCGCCAGTTGTGCGGTGGTCAGGTTGGCCAGCTGGCTGCCGGTGATGGCCTGCAGTTTGTTCTTGTCATAAGTCAGCAAGCCATCCCTGAAGTTAGAGGGATCGAAAGCGCTGATCTGTTTAGCGCTCAACTGCACAAAATCGGCTGTTTCGATGGCACCGATCTGGGCACTGGACAGCTGGCTGATCTGGCTGGTGGTGAGTTCCTTGATCTGGCTGGGCGAGAGCGCAGCGACATCGGCCGTGGCAAGGCTCGGAATGCTGAGCTGACGGATCTGGCTGGCCGAATATGAGCTGATGGATGAGACCATGGGAACCCCTTTAAATTGTTGGCTTGCACTGTCACAAAGTGACCGGCTTTACAAAAATCCTGGCGAAAACTGCTCGCCTAACTTGTGCTTATCTGTCGTATCGGCAGCAGCTGAGCAAACTTGAGGGGTGGCGGAGAAACTTGTTCTCCAGCCCCTTGCGTATCGGCAAAGCGGCGGCAAACTGAACCCGCTTTCGGCAGTTTCTTGCCGTCAGAGGCCTTCAGATCGTCGAAAAAATGACGCTTTCCTTCAAACTGAATACTCAGCGCTTCATTAAGCTGGCATTCAACTTGCATGATCTATGCCATGTTTGAACGGCCCCATGGGCCTTTGAAGGAGACACCATGAATGCCCCGCTGCCCATTAACTTGATCCCGCACAGCGTTGCCCCTATGGACACAGAGCTGGACATCGTGGCTTTGGCGCGCAGCGGCACCATGGCACTGGCCGCGATGGTGAGCCATGCCGAACAACTGCAACGCGACGGACACGCCCAGGCCGCATCCAACTTGTATGCCCTCTGGTTGGCCCACCATGAAGACACCCGCAAACACCTGGTTTGGTTCAACCACGGGTCGTTGCTTCAGCAACTGGGCCAACTGCCCCAGGCCCAAAAGGCCTATGAACAGGCCTTGGCCTTGTCGCCCGAGTTCGCGCAGGCCCGCATCAATCTGGGCCTGGTGCTGGAAAAGCAGGGGCACACAGCCCAAGCCATTGCCGCATGGGCCTATTTGACCGGGCAGCGATATGCCAAAGTCCCGGTAGAAACCGACATGCTGACCGCGGCGCTGAACCACATTGGGCGTGTACACGAAAACAATCGGGATTACCGCCAAGCCTTGGAAGCACTGGAGCACAGCCTGTTGATCAACCCCAAGCAAGCGGGTGTGATTCAGCATTGGGTGCACATTCGCCAAAAAGCCTGCGAATGGCCGGTGTACAAACCTTTGCCGGGCATCAGCAAAAACGAAATGATCATGGCCACATCGCCCCTGGCCATGTTGGCGCTGACGGACGACCCGCTGCTGCAACTGCTGAGCGCCCATGCTTTTGTGGCGCGCACCTATGGCCTGAAAGAAGAGCGCCTGTGCAAGGTCAAGCAATACCACCATCCCAAAAAGCGCATTGGCTTTGCATCGGGCGATTTGCGCGAACATGCGGTGGGCTTTTTGCTGCCCACCATGCTGCAAGGCTTAGACCGCAACCGTTATGAGGTGTATGCCTATGACTTCACTTTGGATGATGGCAGTGAACACCGCAAAAAACTGCTGGGTATGTTTGACCATGTGCGGCCCGTCCACACATTGACTGACAGGCAGGCGGCTGAGCGCATTCTGGAAGACGAGATCGATGTGATGGTGGACCTGCATGGCCTGAGTGCCGGAGCACGCCCTGGAATTTTTGCCTTGCACCCTGCGCCCAGGCAGGGCACCTATTTGGGCTTCATCGGTACGACCGGCATGCCTTGGTTTGATTTTGTGATCACCGACCGGCATGCCTTGCCGCCCGAGCATACTGAGTACTTCATGGAGAAGCCGCTGTATGTAGAAGGCAGTTTCATTCCATTAACGCCGCCCGATGAGAACCTGCCGGTGGTCACCCGTGCCGATGTGGGCTTGCCAGAGGATGCCTTTGTAATGGGGGCCTTTGGCAATGTTTACAAGATCACACCGGAAATGTTTGATGTATGGATGATGTTATTAAAAGAAATACCAGATTCAGTGCTATGGCTGATTAATGATAATCCGACAACCACAGAAAATTTAAAAAATATCGCATGCAATTCAAATGTGGATTTGTCCAGAATAGTATTTTCACCAAGAACTATACACAAAGAATTCTGCGCTCGAATGAAATTATGCGATGTCTACCTGGATACTTATCCCTATAACTGCGGCTCTACAACCAACGATGTGATGAGGGCAGGTATACCATTGGTCACCCGTTTTGGGTCTACCATGGTATCGCGAATGGGTTTGAGTGTTTTATCTGAAATAGGCGAGGCAATAAATGCGGTCACTACTGAAGGTGAATATTTTCAAAGAGTTATTGATTTTAGATATTCGGATAATATTTCTGGGAAAAATAAAATAAATGTAGAAAGAGTTGGGGTGAATTTTAAATTTCCAAGCGACTTTTAAATTTCAATAAGAATTTTACTTGGACAAAATATGATGACGCCGTTGGTTTCAATTGTTATTCCTTACTTTAATGGTGGGGAATTTGTTCGGGAAACAGTTATCAGTGCTATATCTCAATCATATAAAAATATCGAAATAATTCTTATAGATGATGGCAGTATTGAGGAAGATTCAATCAGTATTTTTGATCAATTGGAGCATCCGAAGCTAAGAAAATTTAGAACTAAAAATCAGGGATTGCCAATGGCTAGAAATACAGGTATATCTTTAGCAAATGGTGATTTTATACTTCCGCTTGATTGTGATGATCTGATATCAAATACATATGTTGAGTGTGCTATTGAAAAATTTAAATTGAATGAAAATTTAGGTATTGTCTATTCGCATGCCTGTTTTTTTGGGGCGGTTAATAAATATTGGGAATTGCCTGAATATGAGAAGGTAAATTTTTTAACGAGTAATTGTATTTTTTGTTCGGCATTATTTAAGCGGTCTGATTGGAAAGAGGTTGGCGGCTATAAGAGTGACATGATTTATGGCATGGAAGATTATGATTTTTGGTTGTCCCTGGTAGGTAAAGGTAGAGAAGTCTTGAGGCTTCCTGAAGTGCATTTTTTCTATAGAAAGCATGGAAATTCAATGATCTCTAGTCTAAGTCAAGAAAAAATTCATTACTCCTTTAATAGAATTTTCCAGAGACATAAAAAATTGTATGTAGAAAATTTAATTGGATTGATCATAAAAATAAACGAACTTAACGGTAAATTAAAAGCTCAATCAACCTAATATTCTTGGTAAACTGAGGTGTTGTAATTGCTTCATATATCTAAGGTGAAATAATGAAACCTATACTTATTGTTGGTGCTGGATTTTCAGGTGCAGTAGTCGCAAGAACACTTGCGGATGCGGGTTTTTCAATTGATATTATTGACAAGAGAGATCATGTCGCAGGCAATGCGTTTGATTATTTTAATCAATATGGTATTTGTGTTCATAAATATGGACCTCATTTATTTCATACTTCTAATCAAAAAGTCGTTGATTGGCTGTCTAAATTTTGTGATTGGGTGCCATATAAGCATAAAGTGAAAGCATTGCTTCAAGATGGTCGTTACGTAACATTGCCGGTTAATCAGGAGACAAGTGAAATTGTTGGTAATGATAATATTTTAGATATATTTTATAGACCTTACACGAAAAAAATGTGGGGTATATCTTTGGATCAGTTGGATCCTGCTATTATTAATAGGGTTCCGATCAGAAGTGATATGAATGAATTTTATTTTCCTGATGATCAATTTCAGGCTTTACCTTCAGGGGGATACACCAAGCTGGTAGAGAAAATTATTGAGCATCCAAATATAACTTTGACACTATCAAAAGAATTCAAAAAAGATATTGAATCGAATTATTTTCATGTATTTAATTCCATGCCAATAGATGAGTATTTTGATTTTATATTTGGGCGACTTCCGTATAGATCAATAAAATTCCATCATTATGATATACCTGTTCCTCGTGTGTTACCTACGGCTACAGTTAATTTCACACATTCTGAAAAATTTACGCGAGTAACAGAGTGGAAAAATTTACCATCGCATGGAATAAACAATGGATTTACATCAATCACAATAGAAGAGCCGTGTGCATATGAAGAAAATAATTATGAAAGATACTATCCTGTCAAGGATGCACAAGGCGTGAACCAGGAGTTGTATAAAAAATACAAGAACCTGACTCCAAAAAAAGTTACATTTATTGGGCGTTGTGGTTTGTATGCTTATTTGGACATGCATCAGGCAATAAGTGTTGCAAAATCTGTTGCAGAAGATTTTTTGACCGATCAACGATATTCTATTTTTGGGGATTAAATAATGTCTTTATATGTTGGCACGCACAAAAAAATTAAATTTCCAAATACGGACTGGATTATTCCGATTGGTTTAAATGGTTTTAAAGATGAAAATGTCTTGATTTGTGATTCGGATGGACATGTGTCAAGATCTATATCACAAAGAAATAAAAATTACTGCGAATTGACAGGACTTTATTGGTTGTGGAAAAATTCAAACGACAATTTTATTGGGTTGTGCCATTACCGGAGATTTTTTAGCTTTAATCACTATAATGGTGTGGGATATAACTACCCCTCATTCCTGAAAATTGATGAAGAAGATACGGCACTAGAATTCATTACAAGTGATTCGCAGAAAAACTGTATGTTGAAAATATTGAATTCTTTTGAAGTTATTGTTCCCAGGCCAATAATCCATCCTGAGACAGTGTCTGTGGCGTTTCAGCATGCTCACGGTCAATTTATTTGGGATATTTTCCTTAAAGCATGTCGTAAGGAATTCGGGTATGATATGAGTTATTTTGATTGCGAAACTAGGTTTTATTTTGGAAATATGTTTGTAGCCAAAAATAATTTCTTTAAAGATTATTGCGAAACTTTATTTCGTGTTGTGGATCAGGTATTTGATGAGATAGGTGACTTACCTAACGAGCCAGGGGTAAGGTATCAAAAGAATCGTTACCCTGGATATTTGGCTGAAAGATTTATGGGGCTTTATTTGCATAAAACCCGATCAAGATTTTTTGAGGCTCCGACAATTTGGCTTCCGTAAGTTTTTTTGAAACGCATTTGGAATCATTTGTGATTCGATAACTATCGCAATAATCGTAAAACCGTGACTGGCGCCTGATTCGCCTGCGATAACATTGCTTTTCCCGCCATTTGCAGAATTTGAGCCTTGGCCAAATCGGCCGTGGCTTTGGCATAGTCGGCGTCGATAATTTTGCTGCGTGAATCGTCCAGGTTCAACGACACATTGCTCGACACATCGCCTGCGTGGACCAGGCGGTTCATGTTGGCACCCCATTTCACGCGGGCTTCATCAATGCTGGCCAAACTGCTGTCGATGGCGTCCAGCGCCGACAAGGCGTCGCTGCGGTTGCCGATGCCTGCGGCGTTCAATGCCGACAAGCTTCTGAAGTCGGCCATGTCCACCGAGTGACCGTCACCCGATGAGGCGCCAATTTGAAAGTTCACACTGCTCATGCTGCCGTCCAGCATTTTTTTGCCGTTCCATTGCGTGCTGTCGATGGCGGCGCTGATGTGTTCGCGCAGTTGCGCAAATTCGTTGTCCAAGGCCAATCGGTCTGAATCGCTGTAGGTGTCGTTGGCCGCTTGCACGGCAATTTCTCGCATCCGCACAAGGGCCTGCGACATGCTGCCGGCAGCGCTGTCTGCGGTTTGCAGCATGGAGACGCCTTCGTTGGCATTGCGCATGGCGCGTTGCAGGCTGATGGATTGCGCAGTCAATTTGCTGCCAATGGCCATGCCCGCCGTGTCGTCGGATGCCGAGTTGATGCGGCGACCGGTCGCCAGCTGCATGGTGGATTTCTCTACCAATTGGGTGGCATCGGTCATGGCGTGTTCCGCCCGCGAGGCGTTGATGTTGGTGGCGATGCTGGACATGGTCGCCTCTCCTCGAATGCAGGTGCTTGAAACAAATAAGCTCAGCGGCCTGCTTGCCAAACAGGCAGGCAGGCCGCAAGCGACAACGCCCCTCAATCATGCTGATGGTTCAGCGGATGAAGAGGCGAGGAGCTGCTTATTGCAGCAAAGACAGCACGGCAGAGGGCTGCTGGTTGGCTTGTGCCAACATGGCGGTGGCGGCCTGCTGGATGATTTGGCTACGTGCCAGCTCGGTGGTCGCTTGAGCGTAATCGGTGTCCTGGATGCGGCTGCGTGATGCGGCGGTGTTCAAAGACACATTGCTCATGTTATCGGCGGCGTAGTTCAAACGGTTCATCTTGGAGCCCAAGTCAGAACGGAAAGAGTCCACGCTGGCGATGGCGGTGTCCACCTTGTCCAGAACAGCTTGCGCAGCGGTGTGGCTGCTCAGGTCCAAACCGGAGACATCCAAACCCGAGGCAGTCATGTCTTCCAAATTAATTTCAATCGCAGAATCGGTGTCGTTTTCCATGCCGACTTGCAGGTTTTTGGTTTGGTCGCTCGACAAAACCGACATGCCGTTCCACTTGGTGTTGGTGGCGATGCGAGTGATTTCTGCTTCAAGTTGACCCACTTCATCGGCAATGGCGGTGCGGTCATCGGCATCGTAGGTGTCGTTGGCGGCCTGCACCGCCAACTCGCGCATGCGTTGCAGCATGTTGGTGATTTCTTGCGTAGCGCCTTCAGCGGTTTGCAGCATCGAGATGCCATCGTTGGCATTGCGGACTGCTTGGTTCAAGCCTTTGACCTGCGAGGTCATTTTGTTGCTAATGGCCAAGCCAGCAGCGTCATCAGCGGCAGAGTTGATGCGTTTGCCGGTGGACAACTGCTCCATGGTTTTGGAGAGGTTGCGGTTGTTGACGGTGAGGGCATTCTGTGCGACCAATGACTTCACGTTGGTATTGATAACTGACATTGTCTTACTCCTTGATGGGCTGATTCAAAGGTCTGGCAGGAACCAAAGGGGAGTAGGACCTGCCGTTGTACAGAAATTCGGATTTGATCTCTGTTACCTAATGATTCGGTGGTTGTGTAAAAAACTTGAGTGCGATGATGAAAAAAACCAGCGATCAGGTCGACTCGTTGAGTAGCACGCCCTTGAGGTTTTCCAGGTTGTGCGACACGCGCAGCAAGGTGGCATCAGGGATTTGCCGAACGACTTCCCCTGTGTTGGCGTTCTTGACTGTGATGACCACCCGGTCGGTGGTTTCATCCATGCTGAAGTTCAGGTGACGACTGCTTTCGCGCATCATGTCGTTCAGGCGCTGAATGGCTGAGCGCAGGTTTTCGCGTCGTTCTTCGGTGGATACCAGTGGCTCAAACTTGGGTGCTTCTTCTGCCGGTTTGGGATCGGCAGCGACTGTCGCGGGCGGTGGGGCCGCAGCGGCGGATGTCGGCGTTGGCGCCGCAGCGGGCGCAGGCGCTGGGTTGGGTTTGGCTGAGCCGATGGCAGAAATTTCGGTGGTCATGGTGCGCCTTTTCTGTTGCGTTTGCGCGAACATTTGTCTTGGCTATTGGGCCTGATACAGGTTGTCGTGTTCTGTATCGGCATCAGTTGCCCGGACTTGAGCAGGCTGGGTCACTTTTTTTCGTGCCGTTTGGAAGTCAACAGCTTGAGCCTTTCCGGATGCACGTTGATGTTATTTTCAAAGCCCTGAGGCGCGTATGTCAGGATGACAAAAATCTTTTTTGATCATGGCAAATCAAAAAATACCAATGACATTAGTATTAAAAAAATGGGTTGCCTATTGATTTCTATGCGGTTTGTCGCTGGGGCCGACACACCCCATGGCAGAGCTAAATTCGCTGTTGTCACAAAATCGCCTGCATGTTTCTGGAGCATGCGGCTTTGTTTTCCAGTCTTGTGGCTCAGCTGCCGGGCTTGGACCGGGTCAAGGTGGCGAAAGGCCAGCCAGGTCAAAAGCCAATTGGCGCGTCAGGCTTGAGCGCCGTGCAGTCGCTCGGCCGCAGCGACGCCGGCATCAATTGTTGTAAGCGTTCATCATGCCCTCAAAGGTGCCTTTGAGGCCCTCGCGCATGCTGGTGCTGCTGCCCACAATGCTTTCCATCACGCTGAATTGGTTCATGTAACGGGTCATGAGCTTTTCCATGCGGTCTTCCAGCAAGGCGAGATCTGCCTTGTATTTGGTGATCTGGCCGGTAGCGCTTTTGCTTTGGGTGTCGATCAAGCCTGTCGACAGCAGCATTTTTTCGATGCTGTTGATGGCCTCGCCTGCTAAGCCCGCAGGGGCTGGGCTGTAAATGCTTTTGTTGTTGGTGCCTGCCGTGAACATGGTGGACACCTCGGCAAAATTGTTTTGCAAAGCCGTGTCCAGCTTGGTCTCGTCCAGCGTCAACTTGCCATTGCGATCCAGGCTCAGCCCCACATCGCGCGCCGCCTTGATGGTGGCGCCCGGCGTGGTGGAGTTGTTGCTGATGAAGCCGCGCACCCGTGTTCGCACGGTTTGCAGCAAACTTTCGCCCGCCAGCACGCCGCCAAACTCTTCCACTTCGCTGCCGCTGTCACCCAAAATTTTCAGTGTTTCCTCAAAGTCGTTGTAGGCCGTGACCAGGCCTTTGAGGTTGTCCTTGATGCTGGTGGTGTCGCGGTTCAGGTCCAGTCGCGCAGCCCCTGTGGTGTTGCTGTACAGGTCCAGCGTGACGCCATCGATCACATCGGTGATGCTGTTGCTGCTGCGTGTGACGGTCAGGCCATTGACCTTGAAGCTGGCATCTGCAGCCGTTTGCAAGCTGGTGGTGAAGCTGACGCCCGCCACCGCATTGCCGCTGCCGTCGTCACTGCTCATGGTGAAGGATTGGGTGGCCCCGGTTTCTCCGGTCAGGACCACGTTGTAGCCGCTGCCCGTGTTGATGAGCTGCGCGGTCACACCCAGGTCAGCGCTGTTGATGGCGCTGACCATGCCCGCCGGGGTGGCGGTGGTGACCGCAATGGGGTCTTGGCTCACGCCGCCCAAGCTCAGGTTCAGGCTGAAAGCGCTGCCACCATTGAGCGCCGTGGCGCGGTCGGCAAAGTTGCTGCTGGCGGTGCGCTGGGCCTGTGCCGTCTGCAGGACTTCGATGCTGTAGCTGCCTGCTTGCGCGGTGGTGCTGGCGGTGACACCAAAGGCACTGGTTTGCGTGTTGCTGGGCTTGATGGACGAAAAATCGCTGGCGTCGTTGAGCTTGCCGAACGCTGTTTTCAGTTCTGAGAGCGCGTATTTGATGGCGCTGTAGCCGGTGATTTTGGCTTCAGTCTGGGCGATTTTGGCGTCGATTCGTTCTTTTCTGGGCGTCTTTTCGGCATCTACCAGACTCTGGGCCAGGCTTTTCACGTCGATGCCGGAGCCGGCGCCGAGGGTGTTGACAATGCTGCTGGTGGCCATGTGGAGGTTTCGTTGTGTTGAAAAATGAGGTGATCAATTCAAGGTATCGGCACAGGGTCAGGCAACTAAAGCGGCGACAGCATGGGTTAGCCCCGGATGTAGTCAAAAAGTGACAGTCCGGAAATCTTGGCAAAGCTGCCCATGGCCGCCTCCAAAGCCATCATTTCCTTGTTCATGCGCGTCACGGCTTCGGCGTAATCCAGGTCTTCGATTTCAGACAGTGTGGATTTCAAACGCAGCGCGGTTTCTGACAACACGTCCAGTTGGGACTGAACCACGACTTGGTCTGATCCGTTTTCGGCTTGGGCCAATGTGAGGCTGTTGTGCATTTGCGAGAGGTCTGCAATGCCTTGCTGGATCTTGCTGGTTTGGTTGCTTTCAGTCGCCGTGATCATTTGATCCAGGGCGTCAAAAAACCCCACGCTGTCCCCGTTGTCCCTGACGACACGGCTGAACACGTCGGTGCCGGCCCGGGTGAATTGCACTGTGCGTTCCACACCGGCAGGAATACGGGTCTGGGTTTGATCGCCTTGGTATTGAACACGGCCCAGGCTGTCTTGCGCAAAGGCGGGGGTTTTGACCCGTGTGCCAGAAAAGAGGTAGTTGCCGCTGTCGTCACGGGTGTTGCCCAAGCTGAGCAATTGGCTGCGCAAGGCTTTCATTTCGACCGAGATGATTTTTCGGTCGTCTGGCCCCAGTGTGTCGTTGGCCGCTTGCAGCCCCAATTCCTTGAGTCGAATGACGATGTCATTGGATGATTTGAGCGCCGTTTCTTCTGCGCCGTAGCGGCGCATGCCCACCTCCAGTGTGCGAGTGTGGCTGTCTTGTCGTTGTATCTCGCCTTTCAGGCGCTGGATGGCGGCTGCTTGGTCGGGCGCATCGCTGGGGTTCAGAATTTGTTTGGACACCGCCATTTGCGCTTGGGTCGTGGCCAGTTTGTTCTGGATTGTGCTCATGCGGTCGGTGGCACGGTCAAACAGGAAAGAGGTGGAGATTTTCATGGTGACAGGGCTCAGCGGATTTGCACAATCGTGTCAAACAAGGCCATGGAGGTTTGCATGACTTTGGCGTTGGCCTGGTAGGCTTGTTGGAAACGCACCAGAGCGGACGCTTCTTCGTCCAGGCTCACGCCCGAGATGCCGTCGCGGGTTTCCTTGGCTTGCTCATAAACCACCTCCAGCGCTTGCTGCGCAATGGCCGCCTGGCGCGCCACGTTGCCCACCTGGTTCACGCGCTCAATGTAGGCCTCGGTCATGGTCAGACCGCCGGGCATCAGGGGGTCGTTTTCCAGCTCCACCAGTTTCAGCATGGCTTCGTTGTTGCCGATACCGTCGGTGTTGCCATCGATGGCAAACAGATCGCCTTGCTTGGGGGCGGTTGAAAATTCCAGCGTCAGCCCCCTGAACTGGATTTGGGGCACGGTCTGGCCGGGTATGTTGACCAGTTCGCGTTGCGCCAGCAAGGTTTGGCTGCTGCGGTCACGGATTTCGTATTCGGTCGCGCTCAAAAATTTCACGTCCAGCACATGGGCGCGCAGGCCTTGTTTCATGTCGCTTTGGATGGCTTCAAATTGCGCGGTCACTTTGGCACTGGTGGGGGCGGCTGCGCTGTCGGTCACAAACACCAGCAGGTCATCGCTGGCATCGCCTTCGATGTAGATGGCGGTGTCAAAGCCCATGCGCTTCAAATCGGCCGGGGTGCCTGTGCTGCCCAATCCCAGCCGGATGTCGCCGGTGGGAGGCGTGCCATTGTCGGTGCGGCTGAGCACCAGTTTGCCGCCCACCAGATTGGCCGTGATTTGGGTGCTGGCCTTTTGGCTTTCGATCCAGGCTTGTACATCGCTCAAGCCGATGGCCGTCCCTGATGTGCCAAAGGCGGGCATGGACACCCCGTTCAGTGTGAAGGTGCCTGCAGCCACGGGGCCTGTCCAGGTGCTGTCCAAGCTGCCAATGCTCAGCTGGGCAGCTTGTGCCAATGGGTCGGTCGGGTTGCCGGTGGCGGGATTGAATTGCTGAGTCAGCAGCACATCGGCCTTGACACCCATGAAGATGTCCATGCCCAGATACGTGGGCTGGGCAGTGCTGCCGGGCTTGTTCAGGTAGGCGTTGCTGTAAGTGGCGTTCACTTCCAGGCCGTTTTCTGTTTTCATCAAAACGCTTTGGTCCTGGCTGTTGCCCAGCAGGTGGCGTCCGTCACGGGTCAGGACCTGAAAGGATTGGGTGGCGGTGGGGTTGTTCAGGGTCAGGGTCAGGTTTTTCGTGCCAATGGGCACCAAGCCCACACTGGCATAAGGCTGGCTGGCGCTCAAGGCCAGGGTTTCGCTGGCGATTTGCGGGCTTTTGGCCGTCGCCAGTTGGCCAACCAAACCGCTGGGGCCTTGAAATTCGGCGGGTGTGTAGCTGATGCGGGCTTGGGCATTGCCGCTGTTGAGTGAATTGTCGATGACACGGAATTGACCTGCTGCGGCCACACGGTTGGCGTCCTTGATGAGCATTTGCATGCCGGATGCTTGACCGCTCAGGCCTTCGCTGAAGCCGTACAAATCGCCGCCCAATTGGCCTTCGGCATCGATGCCGTCGCGGTGTACCGCGTTGACTTCAGCGGCCATGACTCTGGCCAGATCGTTGAGCGAGTTGACGGCAGGGTTCAAGACCATGTCCCGGAACGACATGACACCGCCGATCTTGCCGCTGGTGATGGGGGGCAGGGCGAGCTTGAGGCCGCTTTCGGCATCGGTGGGCGGATAGCGGTAGTTGATTTGCAAAGCCCCTTCGTCCGAGGTTTGCATGATGATGTCTTGCGACTTGTCAGCCTTGACCAGAAAGCCCTGGCTGTTGGTATCGCCCAAAGTCACCAGGACTTCGCCGTTGGGCGAAAAACTGGTTTTGATGGCGACGATGCCCGACAGGTTGCGCAGCAGCAGGTCACGTTGGTCCAGCAGCTCGGAGGGCTGCTTTTCCAGGCTGCCGTTTTTGCTCAGCTGCTGGTTCATCAGGGCCAGTTGCTGTGTGAAGGAGTTGATCTGTCCCACATCGGTTTGCACCGATTGGCGGGTTTCGTTGTCCAGCAGGTCGAACTGACTGGCCAGTTGACGAAAGCGGGCCGACAGGCCGTCGGCATCTCGCAAAAAGATGCTGCGCGAGATGGTCGAAGCCGCATCGCTGGACAGGTCGCGGGCCGATTCAAAAAACTGGTTCATGGCCGTGGTCAGGCCGATGCTGGCATCGCCCATCACGTCGATCAGGCGGTTGACGTAGCTCAGCAGGGGCTTTTGGCTTTCCAGGTCGCTGTTGCTGTTGCGCAGGTTGGACTCGACAAAGGCGTCGTATTGCCGGCGCACGGCATCAAAGCGGACACCCGTGCCAATGTAGCCGCCACCCACACGCGTGGGCTGGTTGGAGGCCAGGGCAATGTCCTGCCGGGTGTAGCCGTCGGTGCTGACGTTGGCAATGTTGTTGGAAACAATGGCCAGGGCGCGTTGATAGGCCCCCACACCCGAGCTGCCGATGGTGAGCAGGTCACTCATGGTGTATCTCCGAGTTTGAAGCCGTTGTTGCGCTCGATTTCATAGGCCTGAATGGCGGCGGGTTTGAGGCTCATGGCTTCACGCGCAGGCACCAGGGGCAGGGCTTGCGGCGATGTATTCGCGGCGGGGTTTTGCAGCTTCAAGGCGTCTTGTGTGCTCATGGCCTGGGCCATGTTCATCTGGCGCTCCAGCATGTTGGCCAGGCCCATGCCGCCGCGCTTGGCCACACTCAGCGAAATTTCCTTGTCCATCAGGTCTTGGTACATGTCCATGTTGCCGCCTTCCACCAAATCGCTCTTTTCGATGGATTCGCGCATGGTCTTCATCATTTGCTGGATGAAATAGGCTTCGAATTGTTCGGCGGTCTGGCGGATGGCTTTGGCCGGGTCACGCGCGGCTTCACCCTTCAACCGGGTCAAGCCGTTGAAGTCCAGATAACTGCTGGAGGTGGAAGCGCTGAGCTCGGTCATGGTGCTGGCCTGTTCAGATCACGATCAGTTCGGCACGCAGGCTGCCCGAACTTTTGAGGGCTTCCAGAATCGCAATCAGGGAAGAGGGCGAGGCACCGACCTGGTTGACTGCATCCACAATTTGGCGCAAGTCGACACCGGGCTGGAACAGGAACATCGGGTTCTTGGCTTCCTTGACTTCGATGTTGGCGTTTTGCACCGGGGTGGTCTGGCCTTGGGTCAAGGGGTTGGGCTGTGAGACTTCGTTGGTGGCGGCGATGGCGACCGAGATGGTGCCGTGCGCCACGGCAGCAGCCGTGACCCGCACGTTGCGGCTGATGACCACGGTCCCGGTGCGCGAGTTGACCACCACGCGGGCAGCCGGTTCGCCGGGTTGGACTTGCAGGTTTTCCACCATGCTCATGAAGGCGACGCGCTGCGACATGTCGCTGGGGGCCTGCACGGCAAAGGACATGCCGTCGATGGCACGCGCTGTGCCTTCGCCAAAGGCTTTGTTGACGGCACTGACGATGGCGTTGGTGGTGGTGAAGTCGGATTCACGCACATTCATCACGACGTGATCGGATTTTTCAAAGGGGTTGTCGACCATGCGCTCGACGGTGGCGCCACCTGGAATGCGTGCCGAGGTGGGCACCCCGATGCTGACCTTGGAGCCGGCCGCACTGGCGTCGATGCCGGTCGCGGTCAAGGCGCCTTGCGCCAGGCCATAAATTTCGCCGTCCACGCCGCGCAGACTGGTCAACAGCAAGTTGCCACCGCGCAAGCTGCTGGCCTTGCCGATGGCCGAGACGTTGACATCGATTTTCTGGCCAGGCTTGGCAAAGCCGGGCAGTTCGGCCGTCAACATCACAGCGGCCACGTTTTTGATGTCGATCTTGCCGCTGGTGGCCGACAGTTCAAAATCCGACAGTGGGCCGTCAATGCCCACGCCCAGCCGGCTGAGCATGGACTTCATGCTTTGTGCCGTGAAGGACACATCCGCGCCGTCGCCCGTGCCTTGCAGGCCCACCACGAGGCCGTAGCCAATCAGCTGGTTCGAGCGTCCGGCGGCCACCGAGGCCAGGTCTTTGACGCGATCGGCCCAGGCCGAGCCGGACAAGCCGAGCAGCAAGATGAGGGAGATGAGTGCGGTTTTCATGGCGTGTGTGTTTCAGGCGTTGGCGTCAAAAAGGCCAGAGTTTGAGCAAGGCGCTGGTGCCCCAACCGGCTTTGGCGGCGTTGGCCATGTCGCCTGTGCCGCGGTAGGCAATTTGGGCATTGGCCAGTCGGCGAGACTGCACCGTGTTGTTGGGCGAGACGTCTTCGGGGCGGATGATGCCGCTGACCTGAATGACTTCGGAGCCTTCGGTCAGGGCCAGTTGTTTTTCACCACGCACCATCAGGTTGCCATTGCTCAGCACTTCCACGACCGTCACGGCCACCGCGCCGTTGAGGGTGGCTTTTTGGTCCGCCTGCCCGGTGCCTGTGCTTTCAATGGTGGCGCTGTTCAGGTTGACGCCATTCAAGGCACCCTCCAGTTTGGTGCCCAGAATGCGGGTCGGCAAGGCCAGGTTTTGCACTTTGGAGACCAGGCCGCTGGGCACCACATCGTTGGTGGCCTCGCGCTTGAGGTTGTTGCTTTGCAGACGACCGGCCTGGGTGGATTCATTGAGCAAGACCGTGATCAGGTCGCCCACGTTGTAGGCGCGAACCCGACCAAACCAGTTGTCGCTTTGACGTCCGTTGTAAATCGCGCCTGTGGCCAGGCGGGGCTTTTCTGTGGCGACGGGAAACACCGGCTGAAACTCGGGGGAGTGCGCCATGGGCGTGCTGGGGCTGGCGCAACCTGTCAGGCCCGCAGCCAAGGCACAAACGCAAACCAGCAAGATCCGGGGGGCGGTGAATTTTTTCATGGTCCCGCTCACATGTTGTTGTTCAGGAAGCGCAACATGCCGTCCACGGCAGAGATGGCTTTGGAGTTGATTTCGTAGGCACGTTGGGTCTCGATCATGTTGACCATCTCCTCGACCACGTTCACGTTGGAGGCTTCCAGGGCGCCCTGCATGAGCTGACCTGCACCTGCCACGCCGGCCTGGCCGACTTGGGGTGCGCCGCTGGCAGTGGTTTCCTTCATCAGGTTTTGGCCCATCGATTGCAGACCTGCCGGATTGGCAAAGCGGGCAATTTGAATCTGGCCAATGACCTGCGCGCCACCGCCTGCTGCCGTTTCGACCGACACCGTGCCGTCTTGTCCGACCGAGATGCTGGCCACGTTGGCCGGGATGGTGATGGCCGGTTGCAAGGCCGCACCGTTGGCAGTGACGAGCTGACCGGTGGAGGACAGTTTGAAGCTGCCATCGCGGGTGTAGGCAATGGTGCCATCCGATTGGGCAATCTGGAAAAAGCCTTCACCTTGGACTGCCAGATCGAGGGCGTTCTTGGTGGTGACCAGGCTGCCTTGGGTGTGGGTTTTTTCGGTGGCCACAATGCGCACACCGGTGCCCAGCATCAAGCCGGTGGGGGCTTGCTCGCCCGCGTTGACTTGCGAGCCGGGCTGGCGCAGGTTTTGGTACAGCATGTCCTCGAACGTAGCGCGGTCGCGCTTGAAGCCGGTCGTGTTGACGTTGGCCAGGTTGTTGGAGATGACCGACATGCGCGTTTGCTGCGCGTCCAGGCCGGTTTTGGCAATCCACATTGAGGCATCCATGGTCTTCTCCTGTCAGGTTCTTAAGCGGTTTTCATCATCGAAGAGCCGGATTCGTCCAGGCCCTTCATTTCCTTGATGATGCGAATTTGGGTTTCAAAGCTGCGCGACTGGTCAATCAGCCGGGTCATGGATTCGATGGCGCTGACGTTGCTGCCTTCCAGGGCTTGTGGAATCACCTTGGGCAAATTGGCACCCACAGGGATGTCGCTGCCATCGGGCTGTCCATCGACCTTGAACAAGCCATCCTGGCGGCGTGCGAGTTTCACATCGGAGGCGTCGCGCAGGCGCAACTGGTCAATGCGCACGTCGGCAGCAGGGCCGACCTGGGCCGGATCGCGGGCGTAAATCGTGCCATCGGGGTTGATGCTGACCACCAAACCGGGCGGAATGGTGATGGGGCCGCCTTCGCCCATGACCAAATGGCCCGAACCGTTTTCCAGCTGACCCTGGATGTTGACTTTCAGATCACCGCGCCGCGTGAAGGCCATCTCGCCATTGGGGGCCTGAACGGTCATCACACCACGGTCGGCCATGGCAATGTCCAGCGGCCGTCCTGTGCCCATGATCGAGCCCGGTTGCATGCGGATCAGGTCGCGCGACACAGCTTGTGCCTGAAAGCGGCTGTCAAAACCGGCACCTTCCACTTTGACCGATTGCAAGGCCACGTCGTAACTGCTTTTGAAGCCCACGGTGGAGACATTGGCCAAGTCGTTGACCAGCACCTGCCGAGCGGTGGCCTGCTCCTTGATGGTGGCATTGGAGGTGAAAACAAGGCGGTCCATGGCGTGTCTCTCAGTGCTTTAAACGATCACGAGCGGATGTTGATGATCGCGGAGGTCATCGTGCTGCTGGTCTCGATCGCCTTGGCGTTGGCCTGGAAGTTCCGTTGCGCGGTGATCAGGTCCACCAGCTCTTTGGTCAGGTCGACGTTGGCGCGTTCGGTGGCACCTGCGCGGATCGTGCCGAAACCGGCCGAGCCCGCTTCACCGATCTTGGCAACACCCGAGGTGGCCGACGAGAGGTAGCTGGCATCACCCACTTGACGCAGGCCCGTGGGGCTGGAGAAGTTGGCCAGCACGATCTTGCCCAGTGATTGCTGGGCACCGTTGGAATAGTTGGCGCTGACCAGACCGTCCACACCGATGTCCAGACCCATCAGGTCGCCCTCCGGGGCACCGTCCTGGGATTGCGACAACACCGAGAAGGGGGATGAGTATTGGGTGGACTGCGTGAAATCGATCTGCATGGTCAACGCGCCCTTGCCGCCTTCCAGGAAGGCCGTTTCAAACAGCATGTTGGTTCGAGGCGACAGGGTCTTGCCGCTCAGGTCAAAGCTCAGCTCGCCACGGTCCAGGTAAATGGGTGACCAGGCCGGCAAAACGGTGAAGCCATCGCGCAGGGCGGTTTGGTCGCCGTTCTCATCGATGAACTGGGGTTTTTGAATGCCGTCCACCGTTTCGGTGAATTGACGCATGGCATACCAGGTGGAGGTGCTGCCGCGTGCGGTCTCGGTGTTGCTCAGGCCCCAGTCGGCCGAGCCTGTGACTTTGATCGACGCGCCGTCGCCGGTGTTGCCGGTGGTGAAGACCAGGCGGTTGTTGATCTCGTCAAAGCCCACTTTCACACCCCGAATGGGTTCACCGGTGAGGTCATCCTGTTTTTCGTTGATGGCTTTTTGCAAACTGGCGGCCAGGTCCTTGATCGTGCCGGTGTTGTTGGGCGCGGGCAGGGTGACTGTGGTTTTGACCCCATTGACCGTGAAACTGAATTTGTTGTTCAGGTCGTTGATGCTGACACTGCCGGATGTGTTGACGGTGATGGCACCGCCATTGAGTACCGCTGGGCTGGACTCTTTGCCGCGTTTGGCGTCCAGTGTGACGGCGATGTCTTCGTTGTTGGCCAGACCCAAGATCTCTGCTGCAGGGCCTCCAGAGACCTCCAGTACAACACTGGATGCATCGCCTGTTTTGCCTGAATAAATGATGAACTGTTTGGCCGCTGAGTCGAACTTGACATCAATGCCGTAACGGCGGTCGTCGATGGCCGGTGTGGTGGTTTCCTTGCCATCGGCATCGGTGGTGGTTTCTGCAGGGGTGTAGAGGTCTTCCGAGCCAAATGCGAGGTTGATGGCGTTGGACAATTTTTGGGCCATTTCCTCCGGGGTCAATTTATCGCCAGGGTCTGCGAGCGTGATCTCCACAGGTTTTGAGCCATCAATGGCCAATGAAAATGTGGCATCGCCGCCCAGTTCGATTTTTCCTACATCACCTGCGGGCACACCGTCAGCCGCCTCAATGAGCGTGGCTTCACCGCCATTGACCTTGGCGGGTTGCGAGACACGTTTGTCGGTCAATTGGTTCAGTGAGAACATGGCAGTCTTGCCCGTTACCAGTTCGTCTTGCACAGCGGACTCGGGCTTGATGTCACCGTATTTGTTGACATACAGCTTTTGGTTGTTCTTGTCAGCGGCCTGCATCAACGCAGGGGTGACCTTGGAGTTGCCCACATACACATACGACTGCCATTTGCTCTCGGGCATGGCGGGGCTGGCGCCTTGGGTCTTGACGTAATAGACCGTGGCCAGGTAACCGTTGCCGCCGCTGTCGTACACCGTCAGCGCCGTGCTTTTGTTGTAAGTGGCCGGGTTGGTACGGTCAAATTCGGTCGTGATCACATTGGCATCGGCCGGCAGGTTCAGGCCCAGCTGGATTTGTGTGGTTTCACGGGCCATGCCCGATGTTTTGGGCGGAATGTTCAACACGGCGAGTTTGCTCAAGTCGGCCTTGCCGGAGCTGTCCACCGCGGCGGCCAGCAAGCGCTGGCCTGCGGAGTTGACCACGTTGTTTTGGTCATTGAGCAAGAAAGAGCCGTTGCGCGTGTACACCTCTTGCAAGCCGTCTGGCGAGCGCAGCGGGAAGAAGCCGTCACCGGTGATGGCCAGGTCGAGCGAGTTGCCCGAGGTGGTCACGTTGCCCTGGCTGAATTCCTGACTCACTTGCTTGAGGGACACGCCCTGACCAATGTTGCTGGAGGACTTTTGCAAAGGCGATGTCGAAAAAATGTCACCAAAGTCAGCGCGTGAACGCTTGAAACCGGTGGTGCCCACGTTGGCGATGTTGTTGCTGGTCACGCCCAACTGGGCGGTGGCGGAGTTGAGGCCGGTGAGGGAGGTGTAAAACGACATGGTGAACTGCTCCTGTGGGGTGTGCTGGGCGTTGCCGAATGGGGTTGGAAATCAGAGCCCGACGCGTTTGACGTCGGTCATCAAGACGGATTTGCCGCCGTCGACTTCCAGCGTGACGCTGCCGTCTGTCGGGTTGGTGGTGATGGACTTGACGGTGGCCAGGGTGTTGACCGTGACGGTGGTGTTTTTGCCGTCGGCCACGGCTTGGGCAGTGAGGCGGTACAGGCCTGCAGGGGCCTGGTTACCCAGAGCGTCTTTGCCGTCCCAGCTCAGGCTGGCGGTACCGGGGTTTTGCGGGCCTGCGATCAGTTCCTGCACGGGATTGCCCTTGGCATCAAAAATCTGCATGCGCACACCGCTGGCGCCGGTGGGCAAATCGATGCTGGCATCGATGCCGCCTTCGGTGCCCAGGCGGGCCATGCCATCGCTGACGGCAATTTTTTTGCCGATCATGGACACACCGCCGAGCATGCGTTCGGCCGCCATCGAGGTGACAAACTTGTCCAGCGAACCTTGCATGTTGGTCAGGGCTTCGAGCTGTGAAAACTGCGCCAGTTGGGCCACGAAGGCTTCGTTTTTCACGGGCTCCAGTGGGTCCTGGTTTTGCAGTTGTGCGGTGAACAGGGTCAGGAAATCCTGCTTGCCCATTTCTTCGCTGGTTTTGCTGGGCGCGTTCTTCAGATCCTCGTAACGGGGAACCGTTTTCAGCAGGCTGGAGGAGGTCACGGTGTCGGTTGCCATGGTGTGCTTTCGGGTCAGGCCTTGGTGATGTCCAGCGTGCGCATCATCAGTTGACGCGCCGTGTTGATGACTTCCACGTTGTTTTGGTAAGAGCGGGCCGAAGCCATCATGTCGACCATCTCGGTGACTTCACTCACGTTGGATTGGTAGACATAGCCGTCTTTGTCGGCCAATGGGTTGCTTGGGTCGGCGACGCGTCGTGGCGGGGCAGCGTCATCGGCCATGCGGTCGATCTTCACGCCGCCCACATAGGGCGAGCCGGCGTTGGTCATTTGTTCGTTGACCAGTGCCTTGAACACAGGGCGCTTGGCCCTGAAGGCATCTTGTTCCGAGCCTGCGACGGTGCCGGCGTTGGCCAGGTTGGAGGCGGTCGAGTTCATGCGGGTCAGCTGCGCGTTGAGTGCAGAGCCGGCAATGCCGAAGATGTTGTCCATGCCCATGATCAGTCTCCTCGCAGGGCTTTGCGCACGCTGCTCACACGGTTTTCAAGAAAGTTCAGGGTCGCCTGGTAATCCGCAGCCGCTTTACCGTACTGGGCTTGTTCAACGCTCATTTCCACGGTGTTGCCGTCAAATGAGGTGTTGAACGGTGTGCGAAACCGCATGCCATCGGGGCTCAGTTCCTGGCCTGTGGCAAAGTGTCCCGACGTGGTGGCAGCCATCGCGGTGTCTTGTTTTTGCGCTGCACCCAACACGGCCTTGAAGTCAATGTCCCGCGCTTTGTAGTTCGGCGTGTCGGCATTGGCGATGTTTTGCGCCAACACTTCAAGGCGGCGGCTTTTGACTTGCAAAGCCTGTTCGTGCACGCCCAAGGCCTGGTTCAACAAATTCATCTGGACTCCTTGGCAATTGACCTGGATTCGAGGGTCACGGTTCGTCGATCTTTTGACGCGGTCCGCTCAAGTTGAGCGGGTTCGTGTCGATACCTGCAAAAGCTGTGCCAACTTTTTCTGTCGTGTTTTCTGCACGCCAAGGCCAAGGGGTCGGGCCCACACCGTTCACGCTTTGTCCTGAACGGCAAGCTTTGTCGCTTGCGGCAAGTCTTTGCCGCTGCGCCATGTCTTCAGCGCAGCACCGTTGGCCCGCTCTTGGCCACATCGGCATACCACCGGGTGGCCGCCTTGGCGGGTGCCGTGCCCAACATTTGTTGGGTCAGCGTGTGCAATCCGGACAAAATGGAATTGCGCGTGATGGGCGCTTGCGTATCCCCGCCGACATGCAGAACCCGAGCTTGCGGTCCGGCGATCGGCAATGGGGCGTCGGGGCGCTTTTCTTGCCGTGCCGCTGGAGTCAGTACGGTCAGGTACAGGTCATCCAATCCGATGCGAGGGCCGTTGACGCTCAGGCCTGCCTGTGCAAAGTATTTGTCCACCAGGTCCAGTTGCTGCAACAAACCTACGCCCAATATGGCCCGTGGGTTGTGTTTGAAGCCCACGGCGGCGGCGCCACGGTTGGCCCCGTCGCAGAACTGGATGATGCCGTGGCAACTGCCGTTGCTCGCTTGTGGGTTCATGCCGCCGCTTTCCATCAGGCTCAGGCGGGCAAAGTCGTCCGGGGCAAAGTTGTAGCGCTGTGCCAGGTTCAACACTTTTTGCCTGACTTGTGAAAGTTGATCAAAAGGCACAAAGCCTTTTTCGGCAGCCCGGGCCAGGGTGCGCTCCAGCACCGGGTGGGCATGTGCTGCCGATGGGGCGTCTGAGTTGACTTTTTGGGCTGTGCTCACCGCCTGCAAAGGCTGTCGCTGGGCCAGCATGTCGGCAGCCGTGGGCATGCGGGCAGCGCTTGGCAACTGCTGCACAGCCAGGCTGTGGCTGGCGGTGCCGATGTCGAGCGGTCCTGGAGCGGGGGCGCGGGCCAGTGGCGGCAAATTCAGGGCCGCAAAGTCGATTTTTTGACCCGGCAAGATCAAATCAGGCTGGCTCAACTGGTTATCACGGGCGATCTGATGGGCCAGTTTGTAGGCCTGGTTGTCTGAAATCGGTAACTGGTTTTGTCGGTGGTGCGCTTTGACCAATCCAATCAGTGTGTCACCCCGCTGGACGTGAACCTGACGGTCTGCAGGTGACACATCGGCCCACACGGCCTGAAATGCCTTGCCGCTCAGAGCCGGACCCGATGTCGCGCTGGCGCTCGCAGGCATGCCCGGCGCTGCAAGGCCAGGCGCTGAGCCCAGCGGGGACGAAGGAGGTGCGGCTTGCATGGTGCTGAACGTGGGGTTTCGGGGCTGGTCTCGTTTTTGCTTTGAACAAAGGAAGTCAACAACGCTGTCAAAACTTCCACACTTATGAAACCTCTCATGCAAATGCTGTGCCGACTCCTTTTCTGGAGCATGGCCCGAGGCCTGGGCTGGGCGGCGGTGGTGCTGTTTTTCAGTGCCGCGGCAACCGCCAAGCCCATGTCGGCCAAGGCCTCGCCACGCGAGACCATGGAGACCGTGGTCAGGCAATGGACGGCCGACACCCAGAAGTTGCCGCTTGACAAGGTGACTCTGGCGCCGATGGACAAGCGCGTGCAGGTGCGCAGCTGCGATCAGCCTTTGGCCATGGACCTGCCTTTTGCCAGTGCCGAGACCGTGCGTGTGCGCTGTGCCCAACCGGCTTGGCAGTTGTATGTGCGTGTCAATTTACCGGCCAAAACGCCCGATGCCCAGACCGCCAACAAGGCTGAAAAACCTGAAACGCCTTCCAAACGATGGGTTTTGGTGGCGGCCGTGGCATTGCAACGCGGCATGACGCTCAATGAGTCTCATGTTCAGCGGGTTGAGGTCGATGCTTCAGGACTGCCCATGAATGTGCTGGAGCAGGCGAGCGAAGTTTTGCATGCCGAAGTGGTGCGCGATGTTCGTCCGGGTGTGCCTTTGAAAAGTGTGGACATTCGACCGACGGTCTTGGTCAAAAGGGGCCAAACCGTGTTGATGTCGGTCGGGCAGGCGCAGGGGTTTCAGATTTCAGCGCGGGTGGAAGCCTTGCAGGATGGCCGCTTTGGCGAGCAGATCAAGCTGAGGAACCGGGAGTCCGGGCGTGAGCTCAGTGGCCGTGTTCAGGGGCCCAACCAGGTGCTGGGTTTGTAGCCAAACGTGAACTTATGGACTGCATCGTGAAATTTCAAGAAAAAATGATTTAATGGCTCAAGTTCTGGATTGGCGTGCCGATTCAGTATTCGAGCGAGGTCTCAGCTCACGTTCAAGAGACCAGAAAAGAGAAACATCATGACCGATCTCATCTCTCATTTAGGCCGCAAGGCCCAAATTGAAACCGGCAGCCGTCCTGCAGCTGCCAAGGGTGAATCACGGACTTCTGCGACTTCTTCAGAGGCCACAGGGCGGGCGCCCGCGCCAGCTTCCGATGAATTGCAACTGAGCGATGTCGCTCGAAAAGCCATGCAAGAGCCCGAATTTGACCGCGCCAAGGTGGACGCCATCCGAACCGCCATTCAGCAGGGGCAGTACCCGCTGGACTCGCGCCGCATTGCCGAAAATTTTGTGGCCATTGAAAAAATGATCAAAGGGTGATCACCCCATGAGCGACGCGTTGCCAGAAAAAGCTGAACCTCTGCGCCCGGATGCTGCCTTGTTGGCGGCGCCCGCGGATGCGCAACGCCTGGCTCAGATTCTGGCCCTGGAGTTCGATGCACTCAAAACCCGCGATCTGGCGGCTTTTGAAGCTGTCCAGGAAGAAAAGAACCTGGCCTTGGAAAGATTGGCCGCACTGGCCGTCTGGGCCAGTGCGCAAAGTCCCGCACCGGTGGTCTGGCAGCAGCTGCAAGAACCTTTGCTGCAGTGCAAACAAGACCACATGCGCAACATCCAGTTGCTGCAGCGTCAGCTGCAAGCTGTACGAGGCACTTTGCAGGCTTTGCAGGGTGATTCGGCCCCGGCCGTTGATTTGTATGACCGCATGGGACAGATTGCCCGGCGGCAAGGGGCTTGGGGCTACCACCTGGCCTGACGCATCGGGTTTCTTCGCGTCGAGGCCTTACAGCGCCGCCGCCCCTTGTTCAATTCGCTGACATGCATCAGCCCGTTTTTTTCTCATCCCCCGGGCGCATGCCCTTGAGCCAATAGACCCAGGACAGGATGACCGCCACAGCGGTGTACATCTCCGGCGGGATTTCCGATTCCAGATCGACGCGGCTGAGCAGGGCCAGCAGCTGCGGGTCTTCGGCCACGTAAATGCCGTGCTTTTGGGCCTCTTCGATGATTTTTTGCGCCACCTCGTCTTGCCCACGGGCACTGACCACGGGTGTTTTGCGTGCCCCGTATTCCAGCGCCACAGCCTCTTTGAGCGGGGCTTTCATGTTTGCACGTCCAGCAAACTGCCCGTTTGCGGCGGGGCGTAGGGCACAGGGGTGGTGGGGCCGGCGCCGTGGATGATTTGCAAGCGGGTCATGTGAAGGCCTGCGCTGTCGAGTTCTTGTTCCAGGTTGAACGCCATGGATTTGGCCCGCTGCACCACGTCTTCCCGCAGCGCCCACATGACCATGTCCACTTCGGTGTCCTCGCTGATGCGGGTTTGCAGCCAGATTTCACCCAAGTCCCGGTTGCGCGTGTGCAGGTGGATGATCATGGGAGCCTTGTGCTGGCCCGGGTCCCTGCGGCTGCGCACAAATCGCAAGGCCACGGGCTCGGCATCGTTGAACGGCAGCATCATGGAAAAAATCCATTCCTTGCCGCTCAGGCTGTCTTGCGCGGTCAGCTGGCGTGCCTCGATGTCGTCCAGACCGTCCTGAAGCATGTTGTCGTTGCCAAGGCCTGTGCGCATGAGTTGACGCAAAACGCTTTTCAGATCGAGCAAGCCCATGCCCTGGCCGTTGGCCAGCAGGTGCTCGGTCATGAAGCCGCTGTGTTGCATGGCCATTTGCAATTTTTCTGGGGTCAGTTGCGCCATGGAGGGACGCAGTTTCAGCCATTGCTGCAGCGCACCGGATTCTGCCGATGAGTTGCCCAGGCTGGCCAGCAGCGTGTCCAGCACACCGGGCCTGAGCAGCTGGGCCAGTGCGTGCATGTCCGGCGGACGAAAGCCCAGTTGCTGGGTACGCCCGGGCAACGGTGTGGGGGCAGTGCCAGAGGCAGGCGCAGCGTTCAGGGGTGCAGCCTGCAAAGGGCGAAGCATGATGGCGCCATTGGCCAGCACCTGAACTCTGAACAAGGCGGTGTCCCCTGAGGCCAGGCGCAGGCCTGCGGGCAGCTCTTTGGGCAGGTCGATGTGCTGACCTTGCTGGGGACCTTGCAGGTTCAACCGGATTTGATCGAGGCGGGACTCGACGGTGGCCTGCACCACCTGGCCGTCGCGCAAGCCCAGTTCGGCCGCCGTTTTTTCCACCACCAGGGGCAGCTTGCCCTCCAGGTAGATGGTGGGAATTTTGGAGCTGAGGTGAGCCGTTTCGGCGCCTGTGATCATCTGCAGTCGCCGACGTCAGACTTCAAGGAAACCGCACCCAGTGGCGTTTGTCCGGGCCTTTGGGCACGTCTGCTTGCGTCGCCGCTGCAGGGGTTTCAAAAAGGGCTGCAGCCGCAGGGCTTTGCAACAAAATCATCTGCCGCAATTGCGCATGTGTGGGGACCGTCAGCACCGTGCCTGGACGCACCGGATAGGTTCGGCCTTTGGGGAAAATTCTCGGGTTGGCCTGGGCCAGCGCCTGGCGCAGAAAGTCTTCCTTGAGCGGCAGGCCCGGCAGCGCGCGGCGCAGCACGGCATCGATGCTCTCACCACTTTGAACGGTGATGCTGTGGGGTGAGGCGCTTTGTGGGGGCGGCGTTCGGGCGGTGGCTGGGCTGGCCGTGGTGGGCACCTCTTGATCCGCTGCAGGCTGGGCACCCGCTGTCAGCACTTTCAATGCTGCCGCTGCCGCCGAGGAAGAGTCTGCCGCCTTGACAGGGGCGATGCCAAGGCAAAGCCCTAGCGCCAAAAAACTGGTTGGCAAAAACAGCCCGTGGATCCGGTGAATCCGGCGAGCACGCGTGGTCAGGGTGGTCGGCGTGTGGGTTGTCATAAGGGCAGGGCCATCCAGTGGCTTTGGGCAGGCAAGGCGGGCCCTGCCAGTTGTTGCAGCTCTACCAAGTCGGTGCCGACTTTGACCACCTGCGCCAAGGCCAGGTGCTGGGCCGCCCCGGCTTCGAGCATGCGCTTGGGCACTTGCGCAGGATTCATGATCAGCACCCGATCGCCAGGGCGCAGGCCGCTGTCCGCACCCGCTTGCAGCAGCAACTTGTTGAGTGGGCCTGTGCGCACATGGAATTGAACGGGCTCGCAGCCAGAGCGTTTGTCCAGTTCTTGCACCCAGCCACGCAAGGCGTGTTCGATTTGCACTTGCATTTGCTGCATCCAGGCGCTGGGGTTTTGGCTCAAGACCTGCGGGGAAATGCGCAGCGCTTGTGTCAATTGCCAGTGGGTTTGCAGGGGGCCTTGAGGGCTGTGGCGCTCGCCGATGCTCACACTCAGGCTCCAGCGCCAATCGGGCTCCTGAGCAGGCTGGTAAAGCGTGTGCAATTTGTCCATCCAGCCAGCGGCGGGCTCGGCCGGGGCATTCGGCTTGAGGGTGACCTCTGCCGCCCACCCCGAGACGCCTTCGCTGGGGCCTGCCAAGGCCCGCAAATAGCTGTTGGCCGGCGGTGATTCCTTGAAATGCGGGCGCCAGCGTTGTGACGTTTGCAGTTGGTCACGCCAGACTTGCTGGGACAGTTGCAGCAGGCTGTGCGCCGCAAAGAGCTGATGGCCTGTGAAGCCCGATGCCATGCGGATTTGCATCTGAAGCGGCAAACGCCATGGGCGTGGCGGGGCATCGCAGGCTGCTGCTGCATCTTTGGCATGGCGCCAGCCCCAAGGCAGCACTTCGGCACTGACGTGGTTTTGCGGTTCCTTGCCGTCTTCCAGATAGGACAGCACGCGCACACCGCGCACATCGGCTTCTGAATTGAAATGGGCGCTTTCATGCAAGGCGCCCTGGTCGTCTACCCAGGCGCTGCTCAGCACGCGTGTGGGCCGGTCCACGGTGGCTTCCAGGATGGCCTGGCGGATATGGGCCAGCTGTTCTTCGTGGGCCTGAGCCATTTGGGCGGCAGTGGCCGCACGGGGTTTGCGTGGCAAGAGGTCTGTGGGGGCCGCTACACGGCTGGCAGGTGCCGGGTTGGCCCCGAACAGGTTCTGACGTGCAGGTGTTTCAACCGTGGTTTGTGCCAGCGCGGGCCCGGCCATGCAGGCAGCCAGGGTCAGCCCCCATCCACGTCGGGCAATCTGAGCCCAGGTGTGCCAAGCTGTGGCGTGACAAAGCGAATGGCGCAGGGCAGGGCGGTGCATGGCGTTCAACGGCGGCGGGCGGCCAATTGGGACAAATACAGCGAACGCAGGTCGCGCACCACATGCTGGTCCAGCGACAGAGTGGTTTCATAGGTGTCTTCGCCCACCGGATTGATGCTGACGAGGACCGCGCCGTAAACCACACCTTCGACTTTGGCCCGGAAGGTGTCACTCATCACCGTCATGTCGGCCACGGTGGTGGTGGCGTCCAGTTGCTGACCATAGACCTGCTCGGTCAAGGATCGGTAGGCGTCGAGCTTGGAGGCACGAATGGCCAACAAACGTTGCTGCGCCGGGTTTTTGTGGTTTTGTACGCTGATCACCGCGTAGCCGGTGGCCACCAGAGTTTCGCGTTTTTCAACCATGGGTGAAATCATGCTGGGCAAAGGCGCAGGCTCGGGGGCGCTGGTGACGTTGAGCGGGATGAGTTGGCATCCCGACAAAACAGCAAAGGTGGCCAAAGCAGGCAGTGATCGCGACAAGAACATGAGCCATCTCCAAAACAGTCCAGGGCCAACCCGATGGGGCTGGCAAGATGAACTTGACTTGTGGGATACATCGACCGCAGGGCCGAATTCTTGAGTACACGCTTGGTTCGAGGGGGCAAGACCCGGTCAGCCGAACGACCGAGCTCATTGATATTATTGTTGAATTGATGAAAAAATGAATTTGATTTTTAAAAAAGCTTTTCTTTGCTTATTTTTTGATCTATAACTGTAAAAATCGATTTTCACAATTATTTCAATTTAAACAGTGTCGTGAACATGCCCTTGGGTCACAAGGTTCACCTTCGAGGTGAACAAGCCTTTCTTCGCGGATGAAACCGATCTCCAAAACACACATCATTGGTGAAAGCCAGGCCATCGTGAGCTTGAGGGCCCTGATCAAGACCTTGTCTGCATCGTCTTCGACGGCCCTCATTACGGGTGAAAGCGGCACCGGTAAAGAGCTGGTGGCGCAAGCTCTGCACGGGCAAGGCCCGCGTGCGGAGGGTGCTTTTGTGCCGATCAACTGTGGTGCCATTCCGCGCGATTTGATTGAAAGTGAGCTGTTTGGCCACCGCAAGGGCAGTTTCACGGGGGCGGTGGCCGATCGTCTGGGACGGTTTGAGTTGGCCCACGGCGGCACTTTGTTCCTGGATGAAATTGGCGATTTGCCCATGGACATGCAGGTCAAACTGCTGCGGGTGTTGCAGGAGCGGTGCATCCTGCCGGTGGGCTCGTCCCGTGAGGTGCCGATTGATGTGCGTGTGGTGGCCGCAACCCACAAGAAACTGGAAGCCGAAGTCGAGGCCGGACGTTTCAGGGAAGACCTTTACTACCGCATCAATGTGCTGCCCCTGACCACCACGCCTTTGCGTGAACGCCCTGAAGATGTGGCGCCGTTGCTGGCGTTTTACGCCAGCAAACATGTGCTGCCTGGCAGCAAGGCTGTCCGATTTGCCGATGACATGCTGGGCCTGTTGCGCGCTTACAGCTGGCCTGGCAATGTGCGTGAGTTGTCCAATCTGGTGGATCGGTTCTCCACCCTGTATCCAGGGCAGGTGCTGCAAAGTTACACCGTGCCCGCTTGCATGCTGCCCACAGGGCTGGCCGCTTTGCAGGCGCAGTATTTGGCGCTGCATGAGCCGCCGGCAAGTGTGTCTGCGCCGCAGCTCGACAGTGCGCCGGAGCTCAGTCAGGTGGGTCAGGTGGGTCAGGTGGGTCAGATGCCATCGCCACCGGGCTCGCCTTGGGGCGGCACGGACGACCCGATGACCCACTTGATGGGCGCAGAGCCGTCGGAATTCGCCATACCCGTCAAAAGTTTCGGCTTGCCACGGCAGCCTGTTTCGGCGTCAAACGACGAAATCAACGAAGTCGAGCAAGCCATTTTGCTGGCGCAGGGTATTCAGACCTTGCCACCCGATGGCATCTCGCTCAAGCAGCATCTGGTGGACATTGAACGCAGTCTGATCGAGCAGGCGCTGGCGCGTACCCAGGGCAATGTGTCGCAAACCGCCAAGCTGCTGCAGCTGCAACGCACCACCTTGATCGAGAAGATCAACAAATACGAGTTGCGCTCGGCCGGCTAAGCCCTGGACGTCGACGAGACAGTGGGGAGGCCGGACGTTCCATCCGGTCAGAATGGGGGCTTGATGACTTTGGCGCAGGTGCCCTTGATCAGGGTCACGGTGCGCCCGTCCTGAATGCCCAGGGTCTGGGTGAAGCGGCCGGTCTTGCGGTCGACCACAAACTCTTCACGGTTGATCATGACCCCGAAGCGCTGGAACATAGCAGGGCGGCTGACCTTGAGCTGGGTGCCCATCAGGGTCAGCGTGCCTGCGCGGCTTTCAGAGATGGCAATCTTGCCTTGGTACCAGCCCGATGATTTTTCAAAGTCCACCTGGGCCATGGTGATGCGAGAAGGCTCGTTTTCCTTGATGCCCAGCGCCAGCTGCCCATCCAGATCCAGCTCCAGTTCACAAATCATGTCGAGCACGCCCTTGTTGTTGCCGGGCATTTTCATCTCGCTGACCAGCGCCTCTGCGTTGCCGTTGTCAGACAGCATGTGCACCAGCCCCCAAACGCCCGACATGACCAGTGCGCCGATGAGGATACCGATGGAGATGTGTTTGAACATGTGGGTCTGGGGCCTGCGGTTAACTGGAGCGTGATCGGTGTGATGATGCCACAGGGCGCTTCACTGATTCAACACCGTGATGCTGACGCGGCGGTTGCGCGGGTCGGCTGGGTTGTTGGGCACAAAGGGGGCGGTGTCAGCAACGCCTTCAATTTTGGCAAAGCGGTTGGAACTAATGCCTGCACCTTGCATCAGCTGACGTGTGGCGTCGGCGCGCTCGGTGGACAAGGTCCAGTTGTTGCGCATGCTTTCAGGGGCAAAGCCCATGCTGTCGGTGTGACCGCGAATGGCCAGCTTGTTGGGCAGTGGTTTGAGTGACTTGGCCACTTCCGTCATCAAGGCCGCCGCCCTGCCACCCATCTCGGAGGTGCCCGAGCTGAACATGGCAAAGTCGGCTTTGTCGATGACTTCGATGCGCAAACCCTCTTTGTCACGCGTGATGCTCACTTGCTCCTTGATCTTTTCAAACTGCTTGCTTTCAGACAGCTTTTGCTTGATCTCTTTTTCCAGTTTTTCAAAATTCTCTTTGTCCTGTTTCTGGGCGGGCGTGCCGGTGCCGCTTTCCTTGCCAGGGTCTTGTTCGGACGGCCCGTCCTTGTTGTTTTCTTCCTTGGATGAGCCAAAGCTTTCTGCAGGGCCACCCTGGGCCTGAGGGGTCAGCCGTTCGAGCAGGGCGCTTTGTTTGGCAGTGAATGGAAAGCCGTCGGTGTCGATGATGGACTTGCCGCCAAACAAACCGTTGGAGCCCGCCAATTCGCCGAAAGCAATCTGGCTGTGTGAGGAAGGCCGGAAATAGTCGGCGACGCTTCTTTTTTTGTCTTCGTTGCTGGCACCCAAAAGCCACATGAGCAGGAAGAACGCCATCATGGCCGTCATCATGTCGGCCAAAGCGATTTTCCATGCCCCCCCGTGTGCCCCGGCGTGACCATCTTCGACAATGATTTTGCGGATGATGGGACGCATCGCCTCCGCAGCGGCGGCAGCGGCAGCGGCGGCGGCCGCTTCGTCTTGCGTTCCTTCCGCGGGTTTTTCTGCCTCGGCCATCAAGAGCCTCGCATGCCGTCAAAGACTTCGGAGAAGCTGGGTTGGCTGTGGTGCGCAATGCAGGCGCGGGCGGATTCGATGATCAGCGGCTGCGGGTAACCTTTGAGGTTGCAGACGATCATTTCCCGGATGACATCGAAGACCTGCGCGTCTTCGTTGATGATTTGGGTCAGTCGCCCCGAAAACGGCTCGAACATGCCGTAGGCCAAAAACACGCCCATCAGTGTGCCCACCAGCGCCGCACCAATCAGGGCCCCCAGCACAGGGGGCGGTTGGTCGATGGCGCCCATGGTTTTCACCACGCCCAGCACGCAGGCCACAATACCCAGCGCAGGCAAGCCGCCCGCAATACCAGCCAATGCGGCGGGCGCCAGCAGGGCTTCGTGGTGGTGCACCTTGATGGCTTTTTTCATCAAGTCGTCCAGCGCATCGGCATCCAGATTGCCTTGGGAGATCACCATCAGGCGCAAGGGGTCGCAAATCATCTGAACGATGGAGTGGTCTTTGGCCAGCTTGGGGAACTCGCCGAAAATCGGGCTGGAATCGGGGTTTTCAACGTGTGATTCCAGGGCCACAACGCCCTCTTTTTTCATCACCGTTTGCAGTTTGCCGATCAAAAGCATCAGGGCCAGGTAATCCGCCTGATGCCATTTGGGGCCCTTGATGCATTGACCAATGCCGGCCATCGCCGCCTTGAAGACCGGAAAGCTGTTGGCCACCAAAGAGGCTCCGATGGCCGAGCCGCCGATGATGATGAACTCAAAGGGAGCCGCTTTGATGATCGGTGCCATCTTGCCGCCGGCCAGAATGTAGCCACCAAAAACAGCGCCAAAAACAACGGCTAAGCCGATAAAGAAAAACATGGTGGCCCTTTAAATCTAAACAATGCACCAAAAACCGATGCACCAACCCAGCGTCCATTGGAAAAGAAAGTCCAGCAAGTTTCCCAGCACCATGACCGGCAATCCCAGGTAGACCAGACCCCAAGCCCAACCCTTCGCGGTCAGGCGTGCTTTGGGGATGTCTTGTCCAAGGATGGTCGGGTGGGACCTGCGGGCCATGTTTTTTGTTCCGTAGACACCGGAGAACATCGGCATCTGCGAGGGGATCTTGAGTTGAATTTGTGGAATTTGCTTATTATGACAATATGAATGTGGTTTGGAACAAAGTTGACAAAGCCAGCTGGCAAGCGCTCCACGAAGCACAACTGGGGTCTTTGCAGCAGTCATGGGCTTATGGCGAGGCGTTGATGGCGCTGGATGTGGCCATTCACCGTGCCATGGTGTGGGAGGGGGATCGTTTGCTGGCCACAGCGCAGTTCATGTGCCGTCGCATCGCGGGTTACCTGTCTTTGGCTTCTTGCACACGGGGGCCGGTTTGGGGGGCGGATGTCAGCGCGTTGCAGCGACAGGCGGTGTACCGCCAATTGCGCCAGGGTTTGCCCGTGCCGGGTCTGAAGGTGGTCTTGTTTTCACCCGATCGGTCTTTGGCGCAGACGCAGCAAGCGGAGTTCAAGGGCCTTTCTCGTGTCATGACGGGCTATTCCACGGTGCTGCTGGATTTGCAAAAACCATTGCCCGAGCTCAAAGCCGGGTTGGAGGGCAAATGGCGCAACCGGCTGACCAAAGTGCTGAGCCATGAGACCCTCCGATTTCACATCCAGCCCAGCCTCAAGCGCTGCGATTGGTTGCTGGGCAAGGAAGTGGATCAACGCGAAGCCAGGAAATTTCATGGCCTGCCGGTCGAGTTCGTGCGGGCCTACATCCAAAGTACCGCAGACCATCCTCGGGCCTTTGCCGTGGCCTATGCCGAATTGGGCAAGGACACCATTGCGGCCATGCTGTTTCTGATCCACGGGCGCGTCGCCAGTTACCATATGGGCTGGGCCGACGCGCAAGGCCGCCAGCTCAACGTCCACAACGCCTTGCTGTGGAAGGCCATGGCTTACTTTCGGAGCATGGAGATCAAGCTGCTGGATCTGGGGGGGGTCAATACACACGATTTGCCCGGGATCTCGCGTTTCAAGTTGGGCACTGGGGGGCAGGTGCTCACCCTGGCCGGGACCTATTTTTGAGAAACAACATGACTTTGCCTGGTTTTTCCAAGCGTCACGCCTTGATGGTCGGCGTGCTTTTGACGGCCTTGGGTGCTGGCTTGATGCCCCTGTCGGCCAGCGCCTGGACACGGATTGGTGAAACACCGGAGGTGACCCTTTATGTGAACCGCCAGTCCATTGAAAAAGAGGACAACATCCGACGTGTCTGGGAAATGCAAGACCTCAAATCGCCGGATGCCGATGGGGTCATGTCAAGGCGCTACCTGAATGAATACGACTGCACTTACAAGATGCACCGCTTGGGGCAGGTCACCAGCTATGCCGGTGCCAAGCTCACGGGTAAACAACTCTTTGCGGTCAATGAGATGGGTTATTGGCGAAAGATTCCACCCAACGGTGTTTTCGTGCTGACCTACGTGGCCGTCTGCATCGAGTGATGCGTCAGCCCCGGCAAGCTTGCCGGGTCGATCCTCAAGGCCCTGGGGTGACTCAGGGCTTGGCCGCAAGGCCGGCCGCGGGGCTTGCAGCAGCCGGCTGCCCGGCAGGCGCAGTCGCATTGCCGTCGGCGGGCTTGGGGGCTGTGTAGCGCGGAAATTGCACAGCGCGTTCGCGGCTGGCGCTGGCGTTGGCGTTGTTCTTTTGCAGGGTTTCCAGGTAACGCTCTTTTTGCAATGTCACCAAAGCTTCGACATCCCGTTTGAGGCCGTCAACGTTGCCCACAGCCGACTTCAGTGATTTGACCTCGTTGCCCAGCGTTTGCACGGCATTGGCCTGAGTTTGCAGCTTGGCATTGATGCCTTGCACCTGGCGAATCACCGAGTCGCTGCTGGCGGCCACTTGCTTGGCTGTTTCGGTGGGCACCTTTTGCACCAGACTTTCCGATTGCTTGAGCGATGCGTCGATGCGGCCTTCGATCTCGCCTTGTGATTTGGTCAAGGCCACTTGCTGGCTGGTCAGCTCTTTCACACTTTGGTTGACCCCCTCGAGCGACTCCATGCCAACGTTGAGCTCGACCACACGTTTGCCCACGGCCAGCAGCATGGCATCGAGCTGGTTGATGCGGCTGACCAGTCGAACGCCCATGATGAGGAAGAAGATCAGGCTCAGGATCAGCACGCTGCCGGTGATGATCAACAAGATGCGCGCCTTTTTATGGCCGTCTTCCGTGAGCTCCTTGAACTCGGTGGTCGTTTTGCGCAAGTGGCTGCTGGCCGAGGCCGCAGCTTCCGCAGATTTGGTGGCCAGGTCGGCCGAGTCCAGCACCACCTGGGCCAGGGATTGGTATTGCTGGTAGGCACGTTGGTCAACCGTGATGCCCACATGTGCAGGCTCTGGTGCAGGCTGGGGCGTTGATTTGACAGGTGCTGCAGAGGGCCTGATGGGCGCTGCAGCTTGTATGTGCGCTGCAGCACTGTGCGCTGTCTCTGCCGCTTCGGGCGTGGCCTTCTCGTGGGCTGTGTCTGTGGTGTCTGCCGTCAGATTTTCTGGCGGCTCAGCAGGGGTAAAGGTGTTCTCGCTCATGGTCTTTTTCCTCGGGCTTGAAAGGGGGGCTGCAGCCTCTGGAGTTGTTCTTCCAGGATGGCGTTGCGTGCTTTGAGTTGGGCCATGCGGCTTTTGACGGGGTTGTCTTTTTCCCAAAGCGCGGCTTCATCCAAAGGCGCTGGCGCAGGCGCTGGCATCGGGGGCAGCTGCTCGGCTGTGGTCGGCCCTTTCACCGCAGGTGCCGCCTTGGTCTGTGCTTGTGCTTTGAGCCGTGCTTTGGGTTTGGGTTTGGCCGAGATGCCTTCGGGGACTTTCATGGGCTCGGTTTCGGCCGTCTTTTTGCCCAAGGATTTGCGCACAGGCATCTTGACCGGCGGCTCTTGCGGCGCTGGTTCAGCGGGTGCTTTCTTGACCTTTCGGGCGGCCACGTTGGCGCCTTCAGGCATCTTGACGGCATGCGGCGCATCGTTGCGGATGAGGGTGTTTTTTTTCATCGCGGTGTGTCCATGGCGGAGGCTGGGGCCTTGAGCTGGTCTTGCAGGTTGCGCGTAGAGCGCACCCAGCTGCCAGGCGGAATGCCCGGGCGCTTGGCTGCGTCATAAGCTTGCGTGACTTGGTTGTAGGGGCCCGAGACCAGCACGAAATGCGCCAGCTTTTCGCCAGGGCGGTAGGCCGCCACGATCTGGCTTTGTTTCAGTTCGGGAAACTTGCGCTTGATCTCGATGATTTTTTCGTAGGTGTTGGAGGTACCGTACTGAATGAGAAAGCTGTTCGGGTCGAGTGATTTGACCCAGGCCTGGGCTTGCATGGCGGCTTCTGGCGCTTCTATCGCAGGTTCTGTTCGCGCTTGCACGGCAGGCAGGGCGGCAGGTGTGGCAACAGGTGCAGCGGCTGCCTGGGCCGATGGGCTGGCGTCGCTGGCTTTGACCGAAGGGGCGGTGGCGGCGATCGCGGGCGAGGCCGCAGGCAGTGCCAACACTTTGGCGGTTGGCACGGGTGCTGTTTTGAGTGAATTCAGGCCGAAGGCTTCGGGTTGCAGCCACAACATGAACAAGGTGGAGGCCGCCATGGCACTGGCAATCCCCACCGAGAGCTTGGCGTTTTGCCGAATCCAGCGAGGGGCCTGGCTCAGTGCTTTGGCGCTTTGCAGGGCGTGTTGCAGCCCGGCGCGACCTTTTTGGTGAAAAACGGCCAGATTCAGTTGGGATGTCGCAGGTACGGATGCGGGCGCTTGAGCCTGGGTTGCGGAGCTGCTTGCTGGCGCGGTTGCCGCTGCAGCAGTCGGTGAGCTGTCAGGGCGTCTTTGGATTCTTTGGAGCAACTGGTGAACAGCGCTGAAATGGCCTTCACTTCGGCCCAGCGCCAGCGCTGCTTCGGCTTGCTCTTCGGTGGGCTCTTCAATGTCCCAGCGCAACAGTTTCCGGCCAAATGCCGGCAATGCAGATTTGGCAGCTTGCGTGCCTGACATCAACAAAATGGCGCGGATGTTGGCACCTGGGAAATTCTGAATCAAGCGGGCCAGCAGTTGAATTTCACCTTCTGGCAGTTTTTGGGCATCGTGCACGATCCAGATCTGGGCTTGCGCTGCGGCGGCCGAACTTTTCGTCGCCTGGTTCAACGATTGGCTGGCCAGGACTTCGTTGAAGCGCCCCAGCAAGGCGTCCGTGTTGGCCGGGAAATACACCTCGATGCTGTGCTCTGGGGCTTGTTGACGCAAGCGGTTGAGCAGCAAGCCGGTGTAGTGGTCAAGCAAGGCTTCGAAGGGGCAGTAAAGGGCCAGGCTCAGGCCTTCGCGGGCCACTGCGTTGGCACAGCCGTCAATGCGCATGCGATCGGCCGCACGAAAAACAAAATCGTTCAAGGCCGGATGTCCAGTGTGAATCGGGATGTTCATGCGTTGGCGCTCTCTTTTTCAACCCGTGATCCATCGGGGTTGAACAGCATGGTTTTGGGAACCTTGACCCGGGGCTTGGGTTGTGCCGGGTTCATGGGCGACGCAGCTTCCAGGCTGAAGACGTAGGCAATGACCTGTGCGACCGCATGGTAGAGGTCTTCAGGCACTTGTTGTTCGACTTCGGTGGTGAAATAAATGGCGCGTGCCAATGGCGCAGCTTCAAACAAGTGGATGCCGTGTGCTTTGGCTTCTTCGCGAATGCGTGCGGCCATGAGGTCCGAGCCTTTGGCCACCATGATGGGGGCGCCGTCGCCGGTCGGGTCGTATTCCAGGGCCACCGCAAAGTGTTCCGGGTTGGTGATGACCACATCGGCGTCCTTGATCCGTTGCATCATGCGCGAGTTGGCCATTTCGCGTTGGCGCCTGCGGATCTGGGCCTTGACCTCGGGGCTGCCCTCCATTTGCTTGTATTCGTCCTTGACCTCTTGTTTGGTCATGCGCATCTTTTTATTGAAAGCGTATTTTTGGTAAGGCACATCGATCATGGCGATCACCGCCAGACTGAGCGCGACCCACAGGGCCGATTGCATGATCATGGCGCCCGCAGCCGACAAGGCGGGCTCCAACCCCATTTGGCCAATCCGCACCAGGGCGTCCATGTTGGCCATCAGTGACCACCACAGCACCGAGGCCACCAGTGTGAACTTGAGCAGGGCCTTGCCCAACTCGATGACGGCGTTGAGACCAAAGATCCGGCTCAGGCCGCTGAGCAGGCTGAGTTTGGAGCCTTTGGGGGCCACGGCCTGCAATGAAAACAGGTAACCACCGGTCACGCCCGAAGCCACGATGGCCGCAATGAATGTAAAAACGATGATGGGCATCACCACCACAAAGGCCGACAACATCTGATCGCCGAACTGGGCAGGCAAGAGCAGGGGTTTTTCGATGGTGGTTCGATCGAACACAAAGCCTTTTGCAAAGACGGTGGACAGACGATGGATCAGCCAGCTGCCGGTCATCATCAGGATGACGAAGGAGCCAATCACGATCACGGCCCCGGGCAATTCATTCGAACGTGCAACCTGGCCATCCTCACGCGCTTTGCTGAGTTTTCTGGCCGACGCCTCTTCGGTTTTGTCCTGAGCGCTTTCTTCAGACATTGGCCACTCCCATCACATCGCGCAACACGTTGAATCCCTGGACCCAAAGCCATTCAATGCGGGCGCCTATGCTTTCCATGGAGATGATCAGGATCAGAAATCCGCCCATGATCATGGCCGGAAAACCCACGGCAAAAATGTTCAAACTGGGCGCAGCCCGGGTGACCACCCCCAGCCCCACGTTGATGAAAAGCAGCGAGACCATCACGGGCAAGGCCATCAGCACGGCCCCCAGAAAAACCATCGAGCTCCATTGGATCACACGACCGTAAACGTTTTGGTTCAGGATGGATGTCCCGATGGGCAAGGTGTTGAAAGACTCGGAAATCAGGCCGAGCAAGATGGCGTGGCCACCGAAGCCCACAAAAATCAGCGTGGACATGACGATCATCAACTGCGAGATGACCGGCACGTTGCCCATGTTGGGGTCCATCATGTTGGCCATGGACAAGCCCATGGCAGCCGAGATGCTTTGACCGCCCACCACCATGGCGGCCACCACGACTTGCAAAATCAGGCCCATGACCGCGCCGATCATGATCTGGTTGAACACTTCCAACAAACCCGGTGCGGTCGACGGGTCAAGCACCGGCCAGGTGTGCAGTGGATAGACCAGCCAGGCCAGTGCCAGCGCCAGCAGGATGCGCAGACGCAGGTTGAAGGCATTGAGTGAAAAAATCGGCGCAGTGATCATCAGGGCCGAGATGCGCAGCATCGGCCATAAAAAGGTGTAAAACCTTTCCACGATGTCGGCGGCCAGGAGGTTCATGCTGATTGGCGCCCGTTTTCAGCTGAACAGGGCGGGTATGCGCTGGAAGATGCTGCGCGTGAAGTCGATCAGCGTCACCAGCTGCCAGCTGCCAAAGGCCAGCAAGGCCAAGGCCAAGGCGACCAATTTCGGAATGAAGCTCAGGGTTGACTCGTTGATCGAGGTGGCCGCTTGAATGATGCCGATGATCAAGCCGACGGCCAGCGCGACCACCAGCAAGGGCGCACACACCAGCATCGATGTCCACAAGGCTTGTCTGCCCAGATCAATCACCATGGCGGTATCCATTTGTTTCTCCTTCAGGGCATGGCAAAGCTGCCAGCCAGCGAGCCCATGATCAGGCTCCACCCATCCACCAGGACAAACAGCATCAGCTTGAATGGCATGGAAATCATCATGGGCGAGAGCATCATCATGCCCATGGACATCAGCACACTGGCCACGATCAGGTCGATCACGACAAAGGGGATGTAGATCAGAAACCCGATGGTGAAAGCGCTTTTGAGCTCGGACGTCAAAAAGGCGGGCACCAAGGTCATGAAGGGCACATCCTGTGCGCTGGAGATGCCTTTGTTGCGGGCAATTTCCATGAACATGGCGATGTCGTCTTCGCGGGTTTGCAAAAGCATGAAAGCGCGTATCGGTTTCTCGGCTGCGGCCAATGCTTTGTCAAAAGACAGGCCCTGGTTCATGTAAGGCAACAAGGCGTTCTGGTAAACATCGTTGAGCACAGGCGTCATGACGAACAGCGTCAGGAAAAGCGACAGGCCGACAATGACCAGGTTGGGCGGGGTCTGGCCCGTGCCCAGGGCCTGGCGCAGGATGGACATGACGATCACGATGCGCACAAAGGCCGTCATCATGAGCAGCAATGACGGCAGCACCGACAGCGTGGTCATCAAGGCCAGCAACTGCAATGTCAGGCTGTACTGGGTGCCTTTGCCTGTGTTGGTGGCAGTGATGGCTGGCATGTCGGGTGCCGCTTGCGCCAGCAAAGGCAGCAAGCCCAGTACCAGGGTCAGGATCAGGCCGATCGGAAGGGAGCGCTTCATGGTGTGTGGGGTTCGGGTTGCGAGGCCACCGCAGCGTCCTTGTCGGACCAGGGTGAAAGCGCTGTCATGTGTTGTGCCGTGATGCCGATCAGGACTTCACGGCCATCGACCTGGATCAAGGCTATTTTTTGGCGAGGACCCACGGACAGGGTCTCCAGCATCTGCATGCGGTTGCTCGATTTGCGCAGCATGGCACCGTTTTGCAGCTTGCGCAGCGTGAACAGCAGCGCCAGCAGCAAGCCGATCACGAAGGCAAAACTCAGCAGGTATTGCAGCCAGTCAGCGAAAGTCCAAGCCGAGCTCATGGGGGGCCTTGTTTAAAGGTTTTCCAGACGCTCGGAGGCGGGGACGACACGCGTCAGGCGGATGCCATACCGGTCGTTGACCAGCACCACCTCGCCTTGCGCGACCACGGTGTTGTTGACCAGCAAATTCAGTGGTTCCCCAGCAATGCGGTCGAGCTCGACCACGCTGCCTTGTGTCAGGCGCATGAGGTCGCGGATTTTGATCACGGCGCGACCGACTTCGATGGACAGCGTGACCGGAATGTTTTGCAACACATCGGCGTGAATTTGGCCTTTGTCAGCAGTTTGCTGGCCGTCTTCGGTGGGGGTGGTGGTTTCGCTCATGGGCGTTCCTCAATGGGTTCAGGCTTGTAAGTGAGGGCTGATGGCACGGACGATCTTGACCGCCACCTGGCTGCCCAGGGCGCCAACTTCCACCTCGTAGACCGGCATGTCTTGAATCATGGCGCGTGCCGAGTCCGCTTTTTTGAAGGGCAGGACATCCCCCGGTTGCATGGTCTGGAGCTGTTGCAGTGACAAACTGAGTTTGCCCAACAGAATCTGGACTTCGAGTTCGGCATCCCGCACGGCATCGCTGAGCTGGGTGCGCCAGACTTTGTCGGACTCTTCGTTGCCATCGCCTGTCTGAACGCGGCTGCGCAAGACATCTCGCACAGGTTTGAGCGCCACATAGGGCACGACCATGTCGATGAACCCGCCACCTTGGTGACTGGCATCCGATTCGAACCGGCTGAGCACAACCAGGTCGTTTTCATCGGCAATCTGCGCGAATTGGGGGTTGATTTCCGAGCTGACATGCTCAAAGTCAAGCGGGGCAACGGGTGCCCAGGCTTCCTTGAAAGACCGGAATAGCACCTGAAGAATGATCTTGATGATGCGGGTTTCCGTTGGCGTGAACAGGCGTCCGGGCGGGAGTTGTCCCACCCCGCGGCCAAAGCCGCCAAAGAAACTGTCCAGCGAGCTGAAAACCACCGTCGGATCGATCACGACCATGGCATAACCACGCAGTGGGCTCATGCGGATGATGTTGACGGACAAGGGGGCTTTGAGGTCCTTGATGTAGTCGCCAAAGCGAATGATCTGGGCCCGGGTGGGGTTGACGCGCGGACTGGTACGCAAGACTTCCAGCATGCCCAGTCGGAACATGCGGATGAAGCGTTCGTTGATCATGTCCAGGGATGCGACATTCACCCCCAGACTGCTGTCCTCGGCGGCCAGATCGTGTTTGCGGACTTGGGCATCCAGGTTGTAGCCGGTGTCAACATCCAGGCTTCCATCGCTGATACTGGCCGACAGTGCAGCCAGTTCATCCGGGGACAACAGATTGGAGTTTTCAGCCATGGTCAAATGCAAAAGGGTGCTGGGGTGGTTTCACTGCACCACAAAGCTGGTGAAGTAAACCTCTTCAATGCCGCCAAAATCTTCGTATTTCTGTAAAACAGCATTCATTTCCTCGCGGATTTTGGCCGCCAGTTCCTTGCGGAACTCAGGCTTGGACAAGTCGGCTTCGGTCATTTGGCGCATCACGTCCAGTGCCACCGAGCGCAATGCAAATTCATGTTTTTTGGCATTTTTGAAGACGCGCTCGTCGTAGTGCGTCATGATGGCCAGATTGAGCTGGATCACCTTGCGGGTATTGGTGAGGTTGGAGACCAGGGGTTTTTCCAACTCCATGTAACTGTTTTCGAAACGCTGCAATTCAGGCGATTCTTTGGCCACTTTTTGAGGCGTTGCGTCGCTTGCTGCCGCTTTGCTTTCGGTGGCGCCTTTTTCCAGGTTTTTCAGTGCCTCTTCTGCGGCGCTGCTGTCCTTTTTGTCAAAGAACCCGGTCACAAACAGGGTGCCCACGGCCGTACCCGCCAGCAACAAAATGGCCACCACCGCAATGATGATGATTTTGATCAAGGGCGATTTTTTCTTGCCTTCAACTTCAATTTCTTCGTCTGCCATCGTTATTCCTTGAAAGTTTGAGCGTCATACCAGGACATCCCAACCATCTTCGCCCATTTTTTGCCTTGGGACCCCAGTGGTTGTAGAAATTGTGGATTTTGAATCGTTTTCAATCAAATCATCTGATTCTGATGATTTTTTGGGTGTCGAATCTCCGCCACGCTGCTGGCTTTGGCCATCTCCTACCTGCATCGAAGCAACATTCATGCCCATTTGATTCAGAGTGTCTTTGAGCCTGGACATGCCGTCCTGCAAGAGTTCACGCGTCAGGGCTTGAGGTGCAGTGAAAACCGCATCCATTTCGCCGCTGAGCATCCGCATCTCGACTTCGATGTGGCCCAGTGTGGCCGGACGCAGTTGGAGTTTGAGGTGCCATTGGCCTTTCTCAATTTCCGACAGCATGCGCTGACCCACCGCCTGGCCCATTTTTTCGGCCAGGTTCTGAATGTTCTCACTGCGCCGCGTGGCACTGGATTCGGTGTCATTTTGGGCAGGGCTGGCATCAGAGGTGGCTTGCTGGCCGGTGCTGCCCCCGTCCTGTCGAGCCGTGCCGATGGCTGCGTGGGCGGCGTGGCTGACGGTCGACGTGCTGGCCGTGTTTTCCCCTGGGCCAGACATCAGGCTGTCCAGCATTTCAGGGCTGATGTCGGTGCTCAGGTCCAGTTCGCTCAGCGACACAGGGGTCTTTTCGGCACGACGTGCTGCAGCTGTTTCCGGGTTGATGCTGTTGCGCAGCATCCAGACGGCCGCAGGCGTGGGTTCACGCAGCAACTGGATCTGAATTTCTGCAGCTTCGGCGCTGTCCGTGGCAGGGCCTTTCGCGGCCGAGGCCGTGTGGCTTGACTCCGCGTTTTGCATCATCGTCCAAAGGGCAGCGCCTGCAGCCAGACCTGACGCTGCCGTGATCTCAGCGTCCGTGGTCGGTAAATTTCCCGGGGGTTGAAGCGAGCTGGCAAAGCCAGTTCTGACATCGTTTAAAAAAGGCGAACCTGTCAAAGTGTCTGAGCCCGGCATGGGTATTCCCGTGCCAGGGTGAATCAGTTCTGGTGTTCCTGCGCCTTGTGAGAGTGGGGCGCTGGTGAGTTCTGGGCGGACGGGTGAGCCGGTTTGGCCACCCATGAGCCATTGGACGGCTGTTTCGTCCAGGCCCTGCGACCTGGCGAAGGCTTCCAGGCTTTGGTCGTCCGGTGCTGCTTTGTCCGGGGTGATCAGGTTCAGGGTTGGCCCCAAAGTCACGGCCTTCAGGGACCAGTTGTCCATCACAGGGGTGTGGGTATCGAAGAGCATGTCCTGACCGGACTCGGCCATTTTTTGCCTGAGCGGGACTGCCGTTGTGGTGTCTGCTGACGCATCTGCCGGTTTCTGAGGCGAGGTGGACAGTTCCCTGGATGTTTGAACTTGAGACATCACCTTGCCAAATGTCTCCCCTTGCGGCACTGAATCGGCGTCTGTTTTTGATTCAAAAGAATCACTTTTCGTGTTGGATAGCGCCTGGGTGCTGCTGTCGATCTGTGCGATGGTCATGGGCCGTGCTTCTCATGTGGGGTAACGATGGGTCCAAACGAGGAGAAATCGGCGGCGATTTCTTGCCGTTTGAGCCTGATGTGTCTTGATTCAGCAATTTGCGCACCAGCTTTTGTCAAGGGCAAACCGGCTGTTCATGTCTGGGTGTCGAACTGACTGGCACGCGCTTTGCTTGATGGTGTTGAAAGATCCACACCTTGACCCGTTTTTCTCTCTGTCAGAACGCCTAAAACCATGACCACCTTGAACCTGTCAGCGATCCGACAGAATTTCTCGAAATTTGATTTCGCGGGATTGGGTCTGCCTGCCCTGGTGTTGTTGATCATGGCCATGTTGGTGGTGCCCCTGCCGCCGCTTTTGCTGGACATCCTGTTCACCTTCAACATCATGATTGGCCTGGTGGTCATCATGATCGCGATCGGAACGCGCAAACCCCTTGAATTTTCCTCGTTCCCCTCTGTCCTTTTGTTTGCGACCATGTTGCGTCTGGCCTTGAACGTGGCTTCGACCCGGGTGGTTTTGGTCAAAGGCCATGAGGGTCCCGAGGCGGCCGGTAAAGTCATTGCGGCCTTTGGCGAGTTCGTGATTGGCGGCAATTACGTGGTGGGCTTCATCATTTTCGTGATCTTGATGATTGTGAACTTTTTCGTCGTGACCAAGGGCGCGGGACGCGTCTCTGAGGTCAATGCCCGTTTCACCCTGGACGCGATGCCGGGTAAGCAGATGTCGATTGACGCCGATCTGAATGCCGGGGTGATCGATCAGGAAACCGCCAAAAAACGCCGTGAAGAGCTGGCGCAAGAATCCGATTTCTTCGGCTCCATGGACGGTGCTTCCAAATTCGTGAGCGGTGACGCCATGGCGGGTTTGCTGATTTTGATCATCAACATCGTGGGGGGGCTGGCGATTGGTATCGGACAGCACAATTTGCCTTTTGCCGATGCGACCCGTATTTATGTCTTGTTGACCATTGGTGACGGCTTGGTGGCCCAGATTCCTTCCTTGTTCCTGTCTTTGGCCACAGCCATCATTGTGACCCGCGTCACGACATCCGAGTCCATGACCGAACAGGCCTCGACCCAGCTGTCGAATGTGCCGGCTCTTTTCATCACCTCGGGCATCCTGACCATCATGGGTTTGGTGCCGGGCATGCCGCATCTGGTTTTCCTGACGCTGGCGGCGGCCACGGCGGGCCTGGCTTTCATGGTCATGCGCAAACAGATGGTGCTCGATCAAGCCTTGGCGGCACCCGCTTTGCCCGCCAGTGATGCGCCCAAAGAGCTCGATTGGGACGATGTGGAGCAAGTGGACCTGATTGGTCTTGAAATCGGTTACGGCCTGATTCCATTGGTCAACGTCGAGTCGGGTGGTCAGCTGATGACACGCGTCAAAGGTGTGCGCAAGAAACTCTCCGCGGAACTGGGCTTTTTGGTGCAACCCGTTCGTATCCGCGATGCGCTCAATCTGGAGCCGGACACTTACCACATCGTTTTGAATGGCGTGGTGCGTGGTCGCGGCGAGGTCAAGGTGGGGCGTGAACTGGCGATCAACCCGGGCAAGGTCTACGGCAAAGTCGAGGGCCAGCCCACCAAAGAGCCTGCATTTGGTTTGGAGGCGGTCTGGATCGAGCCCGCCTGGCGCGACCAGGCGCGGGCTTTGGGCTATACCGTGGTAGACCCCAGCACGGCAATCGCTACCCACATGAACAAGGTGCTGCGGGACAACGCTTCGGAGTTGCTCAGCCATGACGAGACGCAAAAACTGCTGGATAAACTGGCTGCCAAATCCCCCAAGTTGGTCGAGGAGTTGGTGCCAGGCAAATTGTCCCTGGGGGTGGTGACCCGAACCTTGCAAAACCTCTTGCAGGAATCGGTGCCCATCCGTGACATGCGCACCGTGGTCGAAGCCTTGACCGAGGTCAGCGGGCGCACGCAGGACCCTGACCAATTGACCCAACTGATTCGCCCCAAGCTGGGCCGCATGATCGTTCAAAGTTTGCTTGAAAACCGGGACACCTTGTCGGTCCTGACGCTCGACCCGCAGCTGGAGCAGTTGCTGCACAACGTGTTGCAACAAAACACCAACTCAGCTGGCATGGTGCTGGAGCCTGGCCTGGCGGAAAGTCTTTTTGCCGCCTTGCGCGAGAGTGCCCGAGCGACCGAAGAGCAGGGCCTTCCTGCTGTGCTGGTGGTTTCGCCCGCGATTCGGCCCTGGATGTCCCGTGCCGTTCGTTACCGCGTGAACGACCTCACCGTGTTGTCTTACAGCGAAATTCCGGACGACCAGGCCGTCAAGGTGATCAACACCGTCCAAGCCGATCCACGCAACAACCCGTCTGTTACCAAGGCCTGATAAATCATGGAACTCAAACGCATCATCGCCCGCGACAGCCGCTCGGCCAATGAGAAAGCCATTCAGCTCTACGGTCCGGAGGTCCTGATCATTTCGACACAAAGGCTGGACCAGCAAACCGAATTGATTGTGGCGGTGGATGTGGGGACAGACTCAACAGCAGGTGCTGCTGAAGTTCCTGCCGATAGCCGCTCAGGCATGACCGATCGCCGTGCAGGAGCAGAAAAAGCGCAAGCGCCAGAATTCACGCCTTTCGCCAAAGTTTTCGAAATGGCCAATGGCCAAGCAGCCTTTGACCCTGAGCCTCTTGCTGCTGATGTGCATTTTTCCGAGGCCAATGGCCCGGGGGGGCTGAGTGCCGTGGTGGTGACTCCAACAGGTGAGGGCACATGGGCTGCCGAAGTGTCTGCGGCTTTGCCCGTGGACCCTTTGGCTGCGCCCTATGAACAACAACGCAGTCATGAAATTGTGGATCTGCTTCGACAGGAAATGGCCGCCTTGCGCAAGGAGTTTGCCCTGTCACGCCAAATGCAGGCTTGGCAGCCCGCCTTGGGGCAGTCACCTGAAATTCAGAAGCTGGCACTGGCCATGGCCGAGGTGGGCATGCCTGCCGCTTTGCGCGGGTTGCTGATGGACAGCATTCAGGCATGTGCCACGCTGGATGAAGCCTGGCCAGTGATGAATCGCCTCTTGGTCGATGCACTCAAACAAACGGCGGTGGCCGTGCCCGAAAAGGGCATCCATGTTTTGTGCGGCCCAACCGGCGCCGGTAAAACCTCCATGCTGGGGCGCTTGGCTTACGCTGCAGCTCAGTCCCATGGGGCAGAGCAGCAAGTGATGATCAGTTTGGCCGATCAGCGTCCTGGTGCCTGGTCACAGATCCAGCTGTTGGCAGCACAGGCGGGGGCGACATGTTTCAGAGCTGCCGATCTGTCCATGCTCCAGACGCTGCTGGATGACCTGCAGGGAAAAACGGTCTGGGTTGATACCCCAGGCATCGATTTCGCCGTTCATGCACAACAACTCATGAACCGACATCCAGGGATGTCTTTGCATGCGGTCCTGCCAGTTGATGCTACAGTGACAAATGTGCAAAAAATTCTCCAAATTAAAGAAATTCGTTGGTCTTCATTGATGCTGACCAAAATGGACGAGGCCGCTTACCCATGGCCTTTGCTCAAGAGCTTGTGCGATCAAAAAATGCCCATTTCTTGCTTGGGGGAGAACCCTCAAATCAGCGTCGCTCCAGCGGTCTTTGATGCGCAGCGCTTGGTCACTGTGGCGATGACCCCTTTGCACAGCTTCTTGTCTGATTCGGGCGTTGTGGATTTGCCCTTGGTGCCGGCCAAAGCTGCCCGCAAGACGCGTGCTGTGAAACAGGCTTCGATTCAAGCCGCCAAAGCGACGCCCACCCGCACCAGGTCGCGTGCGGTCAAGCCCGCCCTGTCCGCCAAGGCCGCGTGATATGGACAAAAAACATTTCCCTCAGGTGATTGGCATTGCCAGCGGCAAAGGCGGTGCAGGCAAAACCACGGTGTCCATCAATCTGGCCGTGGCTTTGGCGATGCAAGGCCATAAAGTGATGCTGCTGGATGCTGACTTGGGTATGGCCAATGCCCAAATAGCGCTTGGCGCTCATGCGCCTTTCAACATCAGCCATGTGCTCAATGGCAGCAAAACCCTGCAGGAAGTCCTGATCACCACCGCTCAAGGCGTTCGTTTGGTGCCCGGGGCGTCAGGCTTGCGTGACATTGCCGCGCTGGACACGAATCAAATTGCCACCATGATCCGTGCGTTTGACAGCCTGGATGAGCCGATTGATTATCTGGTGGTTGATGTGGCTGCAGGCATCGCGCCTGCCGTGCTGGAATTCATGGCCGCTTGTCAGCGCCGTTTTGTGGTGGTCTGCGACCAACCTGCGTCCATCGCCGATGCCTATGGCCTCATCAAGGTCATGGCCACGGAACAATCATTGGACGAAATTTACCTTGTGCCCAACATGGTGCCCAGCGCTCAGGAAGGGCGTCAGCTTTATCGTCGACTGAACGATGTTTGCACACGCTTTCTGGGCATTTCGATCCGCTTTCTGCATTCGATTGAAGCGGACGAATTGGTGCTTCAGGCGCTGCGCAAGTACAAATCTGTTCTGGACTATGCACCAGGCAGTGCAGCGGCGCGTGACTTCAGGGCCTTGGCGCAAGCCCTGGATCAATTGCCCCCCATCGAGTCTGCATCGGGCCGAATGCAGTTTTTCATGGAGCGAATGCTCCATGTTCCCTCAGACCGGTAAAAACCATGGGCAGTAACGTTTCTCTCTATGAAGAGGTCGGCAACCCACACGAATCGATGATTCTGGCGCACATGCCCATGGTCAAGCGTGTGGCGGTTCATCTGAAGGCGCGTCTTCCGCCGTTCATGGAGCTCGATGAGTTGGTGCAGGTTGGCATGGTCGGGCTGATTGAGGCAGCCCGTTCATTCGACCCCACCAAAGGCTTTGTCTTTGAGCATTTTGCGCTCAGCCGTGTTCGCGGGGCTATTTTGGATGAGGTGCGCAGGCAGTCCTTTTTGCCGCGATCGGCTGTGGCTTTCAATAAAAATGAGAACGAAGCGGTTCATGTCCTGGCCGCTGAGCTGGGGCGTGCGCCTACCCAGGTCGAGCTGGCTGAATTCATGGGCAAGGACATTGAAGAGTTTCACAAGGAAAGAGGGCAGGCCAAACGTTTTGAAACCTTCTCGATGGAAGTGGTCAATGACGAGGTGATGAGCATGCCGGGTGACAGCTCGATGCAACCCGAGGTGATGGTGGAAGAGGCCGAGTTCATGGAAGCGGTGGTTCAGGCCATCGATGAGTTGCCCGAAAGAGAAAAAATGGTCATGTCGCTTTATTACGTTGAAGAGCTGAATTTGAAGGAAATCGGCGAAGTTTTGGGGGTCAGCGAGTCACGGGTCAGCCAGATCCTCTCGACTGTCGTTAAAAAACTTCGTCAAAATCTACAACTTGGATAAAACTGGCAAAATTATTGGATGTTCAATCTTTTCAATCGCAACAATCCCGCTGATGAGATGAAACGCGCCGTTGCCGCGTTTGAAAAGGTCACTTCAATCGAATCCGATTCTCGTGAGGCACGCAGCTTGCGCATGCGCATGGGGATGCTGTGTCGAGCCCATCTGGACAAGACGTTCATTGCAGGGGCAGAGCAAACGGCGGCATGGCAAGAGCTCGTCAGCATGGCCCTCAGAGCGGGCAAGCCTGTTCCTGATGCGCCGACACCCTCCAAATTTCAGAAAATTCGCACAGGTGATTCGGATGTCTATGCGTACCTGCCTGAGGAATACGTGATTGAAGCATTCGGGTTGGGTGCCAGGTATCAAAAAGCGGAACTGCCCGCTGCCAAAGCCATTGAGGCCATGCAAGCCCTGGCAAATCAAATCAGCTATTACGATTTGCGGCTCGAAGAACCTTTTCAGGCCTTGACTTTCCTGCGCGAAGAGTTGGCGGCCGAGGCCGAACAGTCCGATTCTGACGCGGGCCACGACGACGCTGACAGCCCGTCTTCAAGCACTTGATTTCAGGAGGCAACGGTGGACGCATTGCTCAATGCCATGATGGCCATCGGTCTCTTGCTGATTTTGGTGCTGGTCATTTATCTCATCGACAAAGTCAATGCGATCGAGAGGGAGACCCGAAAGGTCATGACCTCGATGGCAGAAAAATCGGTGCGGCCTGCAGATCCCTTCCTGGGTTTGGGCGGTAAAAAATTGTGGGACGCCATGACGGGGCGGTCGCCAGCAGGTCTGGATGCGAATGCGCTGGAGGGGGTGCGTCAGCTCTATCAGGTGGTTTTATCCAAGCACATGGAAGCCCTCTACAGGGAGGGTTTCAATGACGGTCAGCGTGGCATGTCTGGCGAGCCTAAAAATACCCGGCAGATCACAACGGCCAAAGGCCAGGTGGAGTCCTGGATACCCTCTGCCCAAGCCAATACTTTGTACCAATGCGGACTGAAGGCGGCTGATGTGCCGCCCGCCGAGTGGGGGAGTATTCGCGCAGCCATGGATGAGGCAGGCTTGTTTCTGCTCTCAAAAACACAGCTGGACACGTCCAGCCCTCTCTCGGACTGGTTGATGCCACAGCTGGCCGAGGAGTTGCCCATATCCCTGGCGGATGCCAACGTCAGCATGGGCGCCACAGCCGCTGAATCAGGTGCCCAAGCTGCCAAGCTTTCACCGCCTTGATATTTTCAGCTTGGCCCACAGTGCAAGCCTCAAGTTTCCCCGTACTCTGCCGATTCCCCTTGTACTGAAGTAGTCAAGGGGTTTCATTCATGCGTGCATATTCAAAGTTGGCCGAAAGCTACGGTTCCGTTCAAGTGGTCACCGGTGTCGCAACCGCCGACAACATCCAATTGATCCAGATGCTTTTTGATGGCTTGCTGGAAAGTCTGGCGACCGCGACGGGGCATGTGCAAAACAATGCCATTGAGGAAAAGTCTAAAGCCTTGGCCCGTGCTGGCCGCATTGTGGTGGGTTTGCAGGGCGCGCTGGATTTTGAGCGCGGCGGCGAATTGGCTCAAAATCTCAACGAGCTGTATGCCTACATGACCCGTCGACTGTTTCACATCAATGCCCACAATGATTTGAACGCTTTGGAAGAAGTGAAAACCCTGGTCCGTGACATTTCTCAGGCTTGGCAGACATTGCCCAGTTTGTTGTCCGACACCAGTCGCCGCACACAATATTCGAATTGAGTCATAAGCGAAAGACCTGCTGGTCTGCCCGACAGGGATCGAACCTGTGACCCACAGCTTAGAAGGCTGTTGCTCTATCCAACTGAGCTACGGGCAGAGTGGAGAAACACGAAAGGCCCTGACGGGCCTTTTTTGTTCAAAGTTACCGAAGGGCTTTGCAAGCAAAGTGACCGACGTTTTTGTTTGGAATTTGACTGAGCTGGATCAGGTCAATGGTCGGAGCGGCGGGATTCGAACTCGCGACCCTCTGCTCCCAAAGCAGATGCGCTACCAGGCTGCGCTACGCTCCGACAAGTTGTATTCTAACCCTCAAAAGAGGCATTCTTGGCGCTCAAGCTAAAAAAGTCATCTGCTTTGAACAGGTCGACGGTGCTATGCAGACTGCTTCACCTTGAGCGAGGCCCGCTGTGAAGCCCACGAAACAACGACCTGCTGGTGCAGGCCGTTGTTCACGGGCTGAAGCTGTTGTCAGCTGCCACGTGTCACGGGCATGTTGACATCACCGGGCAAGGCCAGTTGCTTGGCCAGCTCGAGCTTGGCCAGCGAGTTGCGGTGGACCTCGTCCGGGCCATCGGCCAAGCGCAGGGTGCGCTGGTGGGCATAGGCATAGGCCAGCGGGAAGTCTTGTGACACACCGCCACCGCCGTGGGCCTGGATGGCCCAGTCGATGATCTGGCAGGCCATGTTGGGCGCCACGATCTTGATCATCGCGATCTCGGCTTTGGCCACCTTGTTGCCCACGGTGTCCATCATGTGCGCGGCTTTGAGTGTGAGCAGGCGGGCCTGCTCGATCATGCAGCGCGACTCGGCAATGCGCTCTTGCCACACAGTCTGGCGAGCCACTTCGCGGCCAAAGGCCACGCGCTCGTTCAGGCGTTTGCACATCAGTTCGAGGGCGCGTTCGGCAATACCGATGGTGCGCATGCAGTGGTGGATGCGGCCGGGCCCCAGGCGGCCTTGGGCGATTTCAAAGCCGCGACCTTCGCCCAGCAAAATGTTCTCGGCTGGTACGCGCACGTTCTTGAGCACCACTTCCATGTGGCCGTGCGGGGCGTCGTCGTACCCAAACACCGACAGGGCGCGCACCACAGTGATGCCGGGCGAGTTGGCGGGCACCACGATCATGGACTGCTGCTCGTGCCGGCCCGCGTCGGGGTTGGTCTTGCCCATCACGATGTAGACCGCGCAGCGTGGGTCACCCGCGCCGGACGACCACCACTTGCGGCCGTTGATCACATACTCATTGCCTTCACGACGGATCTCGCACTCGATGTTGGTGGCGTCGGATGAGGCCACATCCGGCTCGGTCATCAAAAAGGCCGAGCGGATCTCGCCGCGCAGCAAGGGCTCAAGCCATGTGTCCTTCAGTTCTTCGCTGGCGTAACGCTCCAGCGTTTCCATGTTGCCGGTGTCGGGTGCTGAGCAGTTGAAGACCTCGGCGGCAAAAGGCACCCGGCCCATGATCTCGCACAGGGGGGCGTATTCGAGGTTGGACAGGCCCTGGGGTGCGCGGGTGGACTTGGGCAAAAACAGATTCCACAAACCGGCGGCCTGGGCCTTGGGCTTGAGTTCTTCAACGATTTGGGTGGGCACCCAGGCATTGCCTTTGGCGCGGTTGTCGGCAATCTCCGCAAAAAACCGTGCTTCATTGGGGTAGATGTGCTCGTCCATGAAGGCCAGCAAGCGGGCCTGCATGTCTTTGACCTTGGGGGTGTATTCAAAATCCATGGTCTCTCTCCTAGGGGTTGGGATTCGTTTGAAAAAAAGGGTCAGGCTTGGCGTGCGAAGCGCCAGGCCAACTCGGCCATGGGGCGGGCACCCGCGCCCGAGGTTTTGGCCTGGTCGCTGGAGGCGGTGCCGTCTTCGACACGTTTGGCAATGCCTTGCAAAATGGCCGCGATGCGGAACATGTTGTAGGCCAGGTAGAAGTTCCAGTCTTTGGCCAAGGCCTCGGGGGTGGTGAAGCCGGTGCGTTCGCAATAGCGGCGGATGTATTCAGCTTCACTGGGAATGCCCAAGGCCGCCAGATCAAGTCCACCGATGCCCCGGAAGGTGCCGGGGCTGATGTGCCAGGCCATGCAGTGGTAGCTGAAGTCGGCCAGCGGATGGCCCAGGGTGGACAGCTCCCAGTCGAGCACGGCCAGCACGCGGGGCTCGGTCGGGTGGAACATCAGGTTGTCGAGGCGGTAGTCGCCGTGCACGATGCTCACCAGCGAATCGTCCTTGGCGCTGTCGGGGATGTTTTTCGGCAGCCAGTCGATCAACTGGTCCATCTCGGGGATGGGCTGGGTGATGGAGGCGGCGTATTGCTTGCTCCAACGGCCGATTTGGCGCTCGATGTAGTTGCCTGGTTTGCCGTAGTTGGCCAAGCCCTGCTTGACCACATCGACTTTGTGCAACGCCGCCAGCACGCGGTTCATTTCGTCGTAAATCGCACCGCGCTCAGTTGGGCTCATTCCGGGCAGGGACTGGTCCCACAGCACACGGCCTTGCACGAACTCCATGACGTAGAACGCACGGCCAATGACCGATTCGTCGTCACACAGTACATGCATCTGGGCCACCGGCACGTCGGTGCCGTGCAGGCCCTTCATGACGGCAAATTCGCGCTCGATGGCATGGGCCGAGGGCAGCAGCTTGGCCACCGGGCCTGGCTTGGCGCGCATCACGTATTGGCGCGATGGGGTGATGAGTTTGTAAGTGGGGTTGGATTGGCCACCCTTGAACATTTCCACGCTCAAGGGGCCTGCAAAGCCAGGCAGATGGGCTGTGAGCCAGGTCTGCAGGGCTGACACGTCGAAGGCGTGGGTGCCCGTGACAGGCCGGGTCCCCACGAAATGATCAAAAGCACTCATGGGGTCACCCCTGGGAAGACTGTGGCCGCTGGGTTCAGCGGTGATGAATGAAAAACAAAATAGGTCAGTGGTCCGCGTTCACGATCAGAAGCAGTGCATCGCGATCGAGCACCACCAAGCCACCCGGCTCGATGCGGATGATTTGCTCGCGTTCCATCTGCTTGAGCTCCTGGTTGACGCGTTGGCGAGAAGCACCCAGCAGCTGCGCCAGTTCTTCCTGGGCCAGCTGCAAACTGATGCGGATCGCCTTGGCGTCCGACAAGCTGGGCACACCGTAGCTGCGCAGCAAGTGGTTGAGCTGCTTTGCCAGCCGGGCCCGCAAGGGCAGGGTGTTGAGGTCTTCCACCAAGCCGTAGAGCTGGCGGATGCGCCGTGCATGCAGGCGCAGCATGGCATCGTAGAACTCGACGTGCTGTGACAAGATTTTCTTGAAGTCGGCTTTGGCCACGTTCAACGTGGTCGTGTCGCCGTGCGCGTAGCAATCGTGCGTGCGCCGATCCCCGTCGAAGATGGAGACATCGCCAAACCAGATGCCAGGCTCCACGTAGGTCAGCGTGATTTGTTTGCCCGACACCGAGGTCGAGCTCACGCGCACCGCGCCCTTGGCACAGGCGATCCACTGCTCGGGTGGATCGCCCCGTGCCGCGAGCATGTCGCCGTCCTTGTGGCGTTTGACGTAAGCGCATCGAAGTATGTCGTGACGAAGTGAAGGGGAAAGGCTCGAAAACCAGCGACCACCATTGATCGCTTCTCTTTCCTCCATTGTCAGAATCGGCTCGTCCATGCTCTGTCCTTTGAGTGACTGGGAATCGTTTTTTTGTCGCCTGGGGGACCAGTCGCTTTATTCGTATTCGGGTTTTTTCTTGTTCAAGAATGCGGAAATGCCAATGCCTGCGTTGGCGTGGTGCAGGTTTTTGACAAAGTGATCGCGTTCGCGGGCCAGCTGGGCGTTGAGGCTGTTGCCATCGGCGTCGGCCAGCAATTCCTTGATGCTGCTCAAGGCGTTGGGCGCGCGCGCATTGAGTTGCTCGCACAGCAGCAGCGCTTGTGGCAAGGCCTGCCCAGCATCGGCCAAGCGGTTGACCACGCCGAGTTGTTGCAGACGTTCTGCGCCAATGCGCTCACCGCACATCAGCAATTCGGTGGCCAGCTGGCGCGGCATGGCGCGCGACAGGCTCCAGCTGCCGCCGCCATCGGGCGACAGGGCAATCGAGCTGTAGGCCATGACAAACACGCTGTTGCGGGCTGCCACGATCATGTCACAGGCCAGCGCCAGAGAAAAACCGGCACCGGCCGCCGGGCCTTCGACGGCGGCGATCACGGGCTTGGGGAAGGTGCGGATGGCTTCGATCCAGTTGTGCAGGCCTTCAATGCTTTGCGCCTGGTGCTCTGGCGGCAGCTGGCGGTTGTTTTGCAGGCGCTGCAAATTGCCACCGGCGCTGAAGATGCCGTTGGCCCCAGTAATCACCACGCTACGCACATCGGGGCTCGATTCGGCCACGCTCAGGGCTTCGACCCCGGCGGCGTACATCTCGGGCCCCAGGGCGTTGCGAAATTCCGGGTTGCTGAGGGTCAGGACCAAGGTTTGGCCTTCGCTTGTGCTGAGCAGTTGGGCGGTCATGCGGTCAGTCTTCCGTGTGCATCAGCGACAGGCCAATCGCACCGCGGCGGCGCAACCAGGGGCTGGGGCGGTAGCGCATGTCGCCGTAGACGGTTTGCATGTTGAACAGCACTTCCAGAATGCTGTCCGGGCCAAAGCGGTTGCCCATGGCCAATGGCCCCAGGGGGTAGGCCAGGCCCAGCGTGACGGCCGTTTCCAGGTCTTGCGGGGTGCAGATGCGCTGCTGGCAGATGTCAGAGGCGATGTTGACGATGGTGGCCACCACGCGCTGGGTGACAAAGCCGCCGCTGTCGCGGATGACCGACACGGCTTTGCCGTCGCGGGCAAACAGGGCGTGCGCGGCATCGCGCATGTCGGCGCGTGTGGCGGGGTTGGTGGCCAGAACACGGCGTTTGGTGGCGGCATCGTTGACCAGCATGTCGATGCCCACGGTGCGGGCCGGGTCGAGGCGCTCGACCACGGCCACGGTGGTGATGTCAAAGCCCAGCGGGGCGACGAGGGTCAGCGCCTCGGGTGAGGGTGATGCGCCAGTTTCGATCTTGGCGCCCAAATCCTTGAGCAGTTGCAGCAGTTCCATGCGGCGGGCTGCGCGGGGCGAGACCCACACCGGTGGCATGTTGTCCACCACGGGCACGGGCGGTTCAGCTGGCACTTGGGCCACGCCGTCCACATATTTGTAAAAACCTTCGCCGACTTTTTTGCCGACCACACCGCCAGCCAGTCGCTGGGCCGTGATCACGTTCGGACGGTAACGTGGCTCCTCGTAATACTGGTGGTAAATCGCCTCGATCACATGGTGCGAGACATCGAGCGCGGTCAGGTCAAACAGTTCGAAAGGGCCGAGTTTGAAGCCCACCTGGTCGCGCAGGATGCGGTCGATGGTGGCGAAATCGGCAATGCCTTCGCTCACGATGCGCAGCGCTTCGGTGCTGTAGCCGCGACCGGCGTGGTTGACGATGAAGCCGGGGGTGTCTTGCGCTTGCACCGGGGTGTGGCCCATCTGACGGGCAAATTCGGACAGGCGCTCGCAGACGGCGGCGTCGGTTTTCAAGCCCGCAATGACCTCAACCACTTTCATGAGCGGCACAGGGTTGAAGAAGTGGTAACCCGCAAACTGGCCCGGGCGTTGCAAAGCGGCGGCAATTGCCGTGACCGACAGCGAAGAGGTGTTGGTCACCATCACCGCCGTGGGCGCCAGCACTTTTTCGAGCTCGGTGAACAGGCTTTTCTTGATGTCGATTTTTTCAACAATCGCTTCCACCACCAGCTCACAACTGGCCAGGTCTTGCAGGCTGCTGGCACCCAGCAGGCGGGTTTTGTACTCCGCGACGGCTTCAGCTGTCAGTCGGCCTTTTTCCTGCAACTTGTCCCACTGCTGGAACACCGCTTCACGGGCCTTGGCGATGGCCTCGGCTTGGGTGTCGTACAGCCGGACCTGGCTGCCGGCTTGCGCGGCGATTTGGGCAATGCCCCGGCCCATGGCGCCGGCGCCGATGATGGCGACTTGGGTGAATGCGAGTGTCATGTTCAAAAGTAACGAAGAAAATCAAGTCAGGAGGCTGGGTACAAGAACTGGCCAAGGCGGGCATAGCTAGTCGTGCCGCCAACGGGGTCAGAAACCAATTATCACCGCAGATTTGTCGGTCTCTGGCGAGCGTCAGCATGCTCACAAGGCAAGTGGGCCACCGCTGCTTCACACCGGTTTTTGTAGAAATCTCAATGAAGCTGTTTCAGCGGCGAACCTGCAAGGCCCCGGGGTTGACGATGTTGGTGGGGGTGCCTTTGATGTAATTGACCACGTTGTCAAATGCCACACCGAAATAAAGCTCGTAGCTGTCTTTTTCAACATAGCCAATGTGCGGTGTGCAAATACAGTTTTCGAGGCGCAGAAGGGCTGAGCCTTGCAAGATCGGCTCAGATTCGAAAACATCCACAGCGGCCATGCCCGGGCGTCCTCGGTTCAAAGCCCCGATCAGGGCGTTGGGTTCCAGCAATTCGGCACGAGAGGTGTTGACAAACAGGGCTGTTGGTTTCATTCGGCCCAAATCCTCGGCAGTCACAATGCCTTGGGTGGATTCGTTCAGGCGCAAGTGCAAGGACAGGACATCGGAATTTTCGAAAAAGGATTCACGGCTGGTGGCGGCAAGATACCCGTCTTTGACCGCTCTGACGCGTGATTCGTCACTGCCCCAGATTTGCACCTGCATGCCAAATGCTTTGCCATAGCTCGCGACGAGTTGGCCGATTTTTCCATACCCCCAAATGCCCAGTGTTTTTCCACTCAGCACTGTGCCCAAACCAAAATTGACCGGCATTGAACTGGATTTCAGTCCCGATTGCTGCCAGGCGCCGTGTTTGAGGTTGCTGATGTAATGCGGCAGCCTTCGGGCGGCAGCCAGGATCAACGCCCAGGTCAGTTCAGCTGGAGCGGTGGGTGAGCCGACACCTTCGGCCACTGCAACGCCACGCTCGGTGCACGCCGCCAGGTCAATGTGACTGCCTACGCGCCCGGTTTGCGCGATCAGTTTGAGACGCGGCAGCTTTTCAATCAAGGCCCGATTGAGTGACGTTCGTTCACGGATCAAAACAATCACGTCTGCGTCTTTGAGGCGCACGGACAGCTGCCCGATGCCCTTGACCGTGTTGGTGTACACCTTGGCTGGATAGTTCTCCAGCTTTACCGCGCTGTTGAGTTTACGGACGACGTCTTGGTAGTCGTCGAGGATCACAATGTTCATGACGCCATTGTGCCTTGACAGTGCCCCTGTTCGGAATTCAGACAGATATTCCTTGTGGGCCCAGGCTGCGGGAAATCATGAACTGACCGAGCGGCGAGGCTGGACAAGCCCTTCGGTCATGGAATCAAGCATCCGGAGTATTCAAGGGCGCAGCTGTTGGGCCTCCAGGGCGACCAAACGGTCAAGTTCTGCACAAACATCTGCCATTCGACCTGAAATCACCATGCGACCAGCGCATTGGGCACTTTGTCCTGTTTCATCGATCCGCAAAATCCTCAGGCGCTGCGTCTGGGGCGTGGCGTGCGGGGAATGGCGTTGTTGGGGCGGGCATGTAACTGGGCGGCTGGCCCACACCGGATGCAACCGGCCTGAAGGACGTTTGGCCGCGACGGGCTGAGCATGTTGAAGAGAAGACAGGCTCTTGAAAAGACCTGAAAGTGCAAGCAGAGCGATTCCCATGTGAAACCTTTCAAAGCATGGAGGTTGGACACAGGCAGGATTGCTGAAGAAAGTCGCTGGTTTCAGGGCTGATGAACAGCGCCCGCCACCTGAAGCCAGGACTGAAAAAATCACATGAGAAAGCTGTTGCGGATCAGCCCGACCGCCAGACCCTCAATGTCAAAGGGCTCGCCGGGGTGAACCAGAATGGTCGGGTAGTCGGGGTTTTCTGGCAGCAACTCAATGCCGGTTGTCGTTTTATGAAAACGTTTGACGGTCACTTCGTCGCCCAGACGAGCCACCACGATTTGGCCATTGCGCACGTCTTTGGTCGATTTGACGGCCAGCAAGTCGCCATCCATGATGCCGGCGTCGCGCATGGACATGCCGCGTACCCGCAACAAATAGTCAGGTTGCTGGGCAAACAAGCTGCTTTCGACTTGGTAGGTCCGGTCCACATGTTCCTGTGCCAGGATGGGCGATCCTGCAGCCACCCGCCCCACCAAGGGCAGGCAAAGTTGGCCCAGACCCGGCAAACTCAGACTGAACATGTCAGCGGGTGCTCGATGTGAGCTGCGGGAATTGCCCTTGAGGCGAATGCCCCGTGAAGTACCGCTCACCAGTTCAATCGCACCTTTTCGGGCCAGTGCCTTGAGATGCTCTTCGGCGGCATTGGCCGACTTGAAGCCCAGTACGTTGGCGATTTCCGCCCGCGTGGGTGGCGCGCCGGTGTTGGCAATGGTGTTTTGGATCAATTCCAGAATTTCTTGCTGCCGGGCGGTGAGTTTCGGGCTGTCGGTCATGGGCGTTTCCTTGGGATGCTGAGAAACTGTTTTTTCATCCAGTGACTGTATTTTTGAACAGTTTTCTGGGTTTTGCAAGTCTTTCTGAAAAAATCTTTGCTGTTTTTGATGAGTCTTTGATTGGGCTGCCCTGTGCAAACCCAAACAACCGCCATGAAATCCAAGCACCCAAAGAAAAAGCCCCTTGGCGGGGCTTTGTGTCAGGTCACACCTCATGGTGTCAGGGAGGTATCAATCGGCCAGGGCGGTCAATGCGCGCTGCGTGATCTCTTCCACGCTGCCTGTGCCACTGATGGCGCGGTACTTGGGCGCTGCATGGGCATCGGATTTGGCCCAATTGGCGTAGTAATCCACCAAAGGACGGGTTTGGGCGCTGTAAACGTCCAGGCGTTTTTTCACGGTTTCCTCCTGGTCATCGGCGCGTTGCACCAGTGGCTCGCCGGTCACGTCATCCAAACCCTCCACCTTGGGGGGGTTGAACTTGACGTGGTAGGTCCGGCCAGAAGCGGGGTGCGAGCGGCGGCCACTCATGCGTTCGATGATGGCGTCGAAGGGCACGTCGATTTCAAGCACGTAGTCGAGTTTGACACCCGCCGTCTTCATGGCGTCGGCTTGGGGGATGGTGCGGGGGAAGCCGTCAAACAGGAAGCCGTTGGCGCAGTCGGCTTGGGCGATCCGTTCCTTGACCAGGTTGATGATCAGGTCGTCGCTGACCAGACCGCCAGATTCCATGACGGCCTTGGCTTGCAGGCCCAAGGGCGTGCCGGCCTTGACCGCTGCTCGGAGCATGTCACCTGTGGAAATTTGAGGAATGTTGTATTTCTGGCAAATGAAAGTGGCTTGTGTACCTTTGCCGGCGCCGGGTGCGCCCAACAGAATCAGTCTCATGGGAGGTCCTTGTAGCTTGTCATGTGGATCTGTCAGCAGAACCTCTGAAGGGGTCATGTGTCTGACGAATGGTTCAAGAATATCACGCGATGCTCAAGCCAGACTTACGCCGACAGCAGGGCGCGAACGCGTTCCAGATCTTCTGGCGTATCGACGCCGGGTCCGGGCGCTTGATCGGTGATGTGCACCGCAATCCGGTGGCCATGCCAGAGGGCGCGCAGTTGCTCCAGAGACTCCAGTGTTTCAATCGGGGCAGGAGGCAATTGGGGGAAGAGGGCTAGAAATCCTGCGCGGTAGCCATAAATGCCAACATGGCGCAGCGGCGCGGGCTCGGGCAGCTGTATGAAATGGTGCTTGCTTTGGCCATCGCGCCACCAAGGGATGGGCGCTCGGCTGAAATACAAGGCGATTTGCCGCGCATCCATGACGACTTTGACCACATTGGGGTTGGTGTAGTCTTCCAGCGAGCTGATGGCGTGGGCTGCCGTGCTCATGCTGGCTTCAGGCCGTTGTACCAACAGCAAAGCGACCTGATTGATCAGTTCAGGGGCGATCAGGGGTTCATCGCCTTGGACATTGACGACCAGGGCATGGTCTGACAAACCCAGCAATTGGCAAGCTTCTGCCAGCCGATCGCTGCCACTGACGTGGTCTTGTCGGGTCAAAAGTGCCCGCACGCCATGGGAGTGGCAGGCTTGCACGATACGTTCATCGTCTGCGGCCACCACCACTTGGCTGGCCAGCGATTGTTGGGCACGCTGGGCCACACGCACGACCATCGGCAAACCGGCAATGTCGGCCAGCGGCTTTTGCGGCAGGCGACTGGAGGCCATGCGGGCCGGAATCAGGACGGTGAAGTCCGCTGGGGGCGAAATATCGCTCATGGTGTGCTTTTCAAAGAGGCGGGCGCAAGGCAGCCAGTTTGTCGATTTCTTCGTCACTCAGCACACGGGCTTCGTTTTCCAGCAGGATCGGGATGCCACGGCGCACCGGGTAGGCCAGCCGTGCACTGCGCGAGAGCAGTTCTTGGGTGTCGCGGTCAAAATTGAGGGGCCCTTTGGTCACCGGGCAGACCAGCAGTTCAAGCAGTTTGGTATCCATGTTGGGATGATAACGGGCGCCGGGCGTTTGAGGCCCATGCGCGCATTTCCTGAGTAGATTTGCCCCTGCGCGTTGCCGAGCCGTTGGGCTTCAGTTTTTTGCGCTTGCGCTGATGCGCGCATCCAGGGCCTGCCAAAAACCGGGCTCTGGCGTCAACTCCAGGGGCACGGCCAGGGCCTCGGGCTGATGTTGCCAAAGTTTGGCGGCGTCTTTTTCGGTGCACAGCAAAGGCCTGGTCAAGGGCGTCGTGGGCCAGGTGGCGTAATCAAAATGGTCGGGCAGGGGGGTGGTGTGATGCAGGGTCAGACCGGATTCGCGCAGCATGTTGAAAAAAGCCTCTGGGCGTGCCAGCCCGGCCACGGCATCGACAGGCTGACTTTGAAGCGAGGCCAAGGGTATTTTTCGTCCGCGTGCGTCGATGGCGTATGGGGACAGTTGGCGCTGTGCGTGAAAGCCGCCTTGAACAGCCGACACGCCTGTGTGCAAGAGCAAATCCACCGGTTTGGGCCAGGGTTCACGCAAGGGGCCGGCGGGCAGCAGCCAGCCGTTGCCTATGCCTCGGTCATCCATCACGCAAATTTCAATGTCCCGGGCCAGGGCCCAATGCTGCAAACCGTCGTCGCAGATCAGGGTGTCCACCAGAGGGTGGTGCTCAAGCAGCGCCCGTCCAGCCTCAGCGCGGGAAGTGCCCACCCAGACGGGCACGCCGGTCTTTTGCCGAATCAGCAAGGGCTCATCGCCCACAGTTTGGGGCAAACTGTCGACACGCACCTCGCGGGTGTCTCGGGTGTCTCGGCCATGGCCCCTGGAAATCACGCCTACCCGAAAGCCTTGCTGACTCAGGTGCTGCACCAGCGCCATGGTTGCGGGTGTTTTGCCAGCCCCACCGGCCACCACATTGCCCACCACCATGACCCGCACAGGCAGGCGATGGCTTGTTTTCAGTCCAGTTTGGTAAAGCCAGCGGCGCAAAGCCAGCAAAGCGCCATGAACCAGGGCCATGGGCAACAGCAGCCAAGCCATGGGGCCGCGAGACAGCCAAATCCGTGGCAATTGCCGGTGAAGCCAGGCGCGCAGGGACATGGCAAGTCAGGGGCCCGAAGACTCGGACAACTGGGCGGCAAAGGTGATTTGCGAAAGACCCGCCCGGCGTGCGGCTTCCATCGCATTGATCACCGATTGGTGGCTGGCCTGGGCATCGGCGCTGATCACCAAGGTCATCTCTTTGGATGCCATGTTGGCCAATACCGCAGACAAGGAACTGACCGAGTTGCCGCTAACGGGCGCCTTGTTGAGCGCATATTGGCCCTGTGCGCTGATGCTCAAAACGATTTGCCTGGGGCGGTCTTTTTGTTTTTCCGCATCGGCCACGGGCAAGGTCAGGTTGATTTCAGTCAGGCGAGACCAAGTGGTGGTAAGCATCAAAAAAATCATCACCACCAACAGGATGTCGATGAACGGAATCAGATTGATTTCGGGCTCGGGGGAGGAGCGAGTTTTGCTGAAATTCACAGTGGATGCATTCAATCACGCAAGTGGTTCAGATGACGGCAAAATTGTTCACTCGCCATTTCCATGGTCAACAGGTGATTGTCCACCACCGACCTGAAATAACGCCAGAACATCAAGGCGGGAATGGCCACAATCAAGCCAAACGCCGTGTTGTAAAGGGCGACAGAGATGCCATGGGCCAATTGTGCGGGTTGGTTATTGGCGGACGAGTGGGCACCAAAAATCTCAATCATGCCGACCACGGTCCCCAGCAAGCCCAGCAAGGGGGCGGCCGAAGCGATGGAGGCCAAAGTGGTGAGGTAGCGCTCCAGCTGCCTGGCCGCCATACGGCCGGCCATTTCCATGCTGGATTTAACGTCTTCGTGGCTGGCATTGGGGTTGGTTTGCAAGCTGCGCAAGCCACTGGCCAGAACCGGGCCCAGCGCGCCCATTTGTTCCAGTTGAACGATGGTCTCTTCAGCGGGAAATCCATGGCGCGTCGAATCCAGAGCCATTTGCAGGGTCTTGGGCGGCATGATGCGGCGAGGTTGAAGCTGAAACAAACGTTCGATGATCAGTGCCAAGGCCAAAATGGAGCACAGGATCAAAGGCCAGATAGGCCAGCCTGCAGCTTGAATGATCGATAACAAAACTTTTCCTTCTGGCTGAATTGAGGTGACAAAAGATTGTCATTATGAACGATGGCTTATGGACTTGAGTGGGGTGTCCCCACAAGGATGCGTGCAGAGATAGCGGTCTGATTTGCTGTGGATAACTTTGTGAAAAACTCTGTGGTGTTGGACTTTTGAATACTTGGGTTTGTTATACACCTCTTCTTTCTGTAAGATTGAATCTGTAAAAAATTCAATTAAATCAATGACTTGCAAAATGTCGCTAATGGATTTCTCAGGTCGGGCAGCCATGATAGGGACCCCCTTGGGCTGTGGAGTACTTTGCAAACAAGGGTTTTAAAAGGCTCAAGTTTGGCATGGCAGTCTGGAAGACAATGGCTGCATGAACCATTTGGAAACATTGCCTTCTCGTGCCTGGTCCGTCTCTGCGCTGTGCCGCGCCATCGCTGACACGCTGGACGCCCAGTTCAACCCGGTCACCGTGCGCGGCGAGGTGTCGGGGTTTTCGCGGGCCGCCAGCGGGCATTGTTATTTTTCGCTGAAAGACGACACGGGCCAGATCCGCTGCGCCATGTTCCGGCGTGCGGCCAGTTTGATGGACTTTGCCCCGCGCGACGGCGAATTGGTCGAGGTGCGGGGCCGTTTGGGCGTGTACGAAGCCCGGGGTGATCTGCAGCTGATCGTTGAATCCATGGAGCGCGCAGGGCAAGGCGCCTTGTTTGAGCAGTTTTTGCGTCTGA
>Ga0255127_1000038_pt1 | contig 75138 bp, 58 predicted proteins | sample Law_Miss_RepB_8d_FD_188555 | JGI IMG/M metagenome (GOLD analysis project Ga0255127, IMG submission 188555) | Freshwater microbial communities from St. Lawrence River, New York, United States - Law_Miss_RepB_8d | ecosystem: Environmental > Aquatic > Freshwater > River | place: USA: New York...
GCGGGCTCCATTTGTTTCAGCAAACAAGACGGCAAGCTGGCCGATCTGGTGGCGGACGCCATTCAAAGCGGGCAGGTGGTGTTGATGGTCACCACACATTCCGAGCAGCAAACCAGCCTTGCCATCGACATCATCCAGTCGGCCGTGGGCGCATACCAGGATGAAGCCCGGCGCAGAAGTTCTGCAGGTTTTTGAGACTGTGGCCACAGGGCCACGAGCCCCTCAGTGTTCCCGCAGCAGAAAGTCCAGTCGCATGCGTGGGCTGGCGCGCAGACCGTGACCGTGGTGGCCACCTAAGCTGACCCGCAGTCCCACAGGAATTTTTGATCGATGCCACGCCTCCAGTCCTTGCGTGCGGCTTTGCTGCGCGCCTTGCCGCTCCATGTGTTTCGACAGGTCGCGACGCCCTTGACCGCTGTCGATGTGCCGCTGCGCGCCGAGCTGTTCAGTGCCGAGCAGATGGCACGCCACGGCAAGACCCTGGCGCAGACACACCACCTGAGCGCCGCCCCCGGCCACGACGCTTTGCTGCTGCGTCTGGAAGACAACGAAGACAAGCTGCGATCGGCTTGCGCCCAGTTGCTCGATTCGGTGGGCCTGGACCGGCGCATCACACCGGCCAGTGAGTGGTTGCTGGACAATTTCTACCTGATTGAAGAGCAGATCTTCACCGCGCGCGCGCACTTGTCCAAACGCTATGGCCGTGCGCTGCCGGTACTGGCCAACGGACCGTCCCGGGGCTTGGCGCGTGTCTATGACATCGCACTGGAGGTGATCGCCCACGGTGACGGTCGCATCGATCCGGAAAATCTGACCCGCTTTGTCGCGGCTTACCAGTGCGTGTCCGAGCTGACGCTGGGCGAGTTGTGGGCCATTCCCATCATGCTGCGCCTGGCCTTGATCGAGAACCTGCGCCGCATCGGGGTGCATGAGGCCCAAAGCATGGTCGAGCGCAACCGTGCCAGTGTGTGGGCCGAGCAGATGCTGCAGGTGGCCGAACACGACCCGAAGAGCTTGATCCTGGTGCTCTCGGACATGGCGCGCGACACCCCCACGCTGGGGCACACCTTTGTGGCCGAGCTGGCGCGTCGACTGCAAGGCCACAGCACCGCCCTGGCGCTGCCACTGAGCTGGATTGCGCAGCGCCTGTCGGAGTTGGACCAGACGGTCGAGCAGATGGTGCATTTGGAAACCCAGGGCCAGGCCGTCAACCAGGTCTGCATCAGCAACAGCATCGCCAGCCTGCGCCTGCTCAGTGCCACCGACTGGCGCGAATTTGTCGAAGCCATGAGCGGCGTGGAGCGCCATCTGCGCGAAGACCCCGCAGGCGTGTACGCGTGCATGGATTTCGGCACACGCGACAGCTATCGCCATGTGGTCGAGCGCATCGCCCGCCACAGCGTCCTGACCGAATCCGAGGTGGCGCGCCAGGCCGTTCAGCTGGCGCAGCAATCGGTCCGCATGCACCAGGCGCAGCCGACCAACCCGGCCGCTTCCACGCCTGACGCCATGGGCCATGTGGGCTATTACCTGGTGGGCGATGGACGGGCACTTTTGGAGCGCGCCGCGCAGGTTCAGCACGGCTGGCAGGTGTCGCTCAAGCGCTGGGCCCGCACGGTGCCTGTGCCGCTGTACCTGGGCGCCATCGGCTTGCTGACGGTGCTTGCCAGCGCCGTGCTGCTACAGGCCGCACGCGGGCAGGGGCTGAACCGCTGGCAGTGGCTGCTGGCGCTGGTGGCCAGCTTGCTGGCCACCAGCCAAATGGCCGTGACCCTGGTGAACTGGGCCGTTGGCCAGTGGGTCAGGCCGAAGGTGTTGCCGCGCCTGGACTTTTCTGCGGGCATTGCGCCTGAGGCGCGCACCCTGGTGGTGGTGCCCAGCATGCTGACCAGTCCGGCGGGCGTGCACGCGCTGGTCGAGGCGCTGGAGGTGCGCTTTTTGGCCAACCAGGATCCGCACCTGCACTTTGGCTTGCTGACCGACTGGACCGATGCCGCCACCGAGCACCGCGAAGACGATGCCGCACTGCTGGCCTTGGCCAGCGAAGGCATCGCGGCGCTCAACCGCCAATACCCCGGGGTGGCACAAGACACGTTTTTCCTGTTCCACCGTCCGCGCCTGTGGAACCCGCAAGAGCGGGTGTGGATGGGCTACGAACGCAAGCGGGGCAAGCTGGGCGCGCTGAACGCCTTGCTGCGCGGCCACGCCGATGCCGGTTTTTTGAAAGTGGTGGGCAACACGGCGCCCCTGCAGCAGGTGCGTTACGTGATCACGCTGGACACCGACACCCAGTTGCAGCGCGACACCGCGCGCAAGTTGGCCGCCACCCTGGCGCACCCGCTGAACCAGCCCCGGCTGGACCCGATCACCCGTTGCGTCAATGCGGGTTACGGCATCTTGCAGCCGCGCATGGCGGTGAGCCTGCAAAGCACCAACCGGTCGCGCTATGCGCGGCTGATGGGCAGCGAGGCGGGGGTTGACCCGTACACCCGCGCTGTGTCGGACGTTTACCAGGATTTGTTTCAAGAGGGCTCGTTCATTGGCAAGGGCATTTACGACGTGGACGCCTTTGAAGCCGCATTGCATGACCGTTTTCCGGAAAACCGCATCCTCAGCCATGACCTGCTGGAAGGCTGCCATGTCCGCTCAGGCTTGATCAGCGATGTGCAGCTGTACGACGATTACCCGGCCCGCTACGACAGCGATGTCAAACGCCGCGAGCGCTGGATTCGTGGCGATTGGCAAATCGCTTCCTGGCTGTTTTCGCGGGTGCCGAGTGCGACCGGTGGTCGGCGCATGAAAAACCATTTGAGCCTGCTGTCGCAATGGAAAATCATGGACAACCTGCGGCGCAGCCTGGTGGCCCTGAGCCTGCTCGTCTTGTTGCTGCTGGGCTGGACGCAGTTGGCACAACCGGGACTTTGGACGCTGGGTGTGCTGAGCCTGCTGCTGGTGCCGGCGCTCACCAGTGCCATGGGCCTGGTGCGCAAACCGGCTGAACTGCCTTGGCGCTTGCATGTGCGCAGCGTGCTGCGCGGGGTGTGGGAGCACTTGGCCCAAGCCGCGCTGGCGCTGGCTTTGTTGCCACATGAAGCCTGGTACAGCCTGACGGCCATTGTCCGCACACATGTGCGCTTGCTGTTCACGCGCCGCCGTTTGCTGGAGTGGCAGGCCACCGAGACTCTGCAGGACGTCGAGCGTGCCCGTGCGGTGCCACCCGGTGGCTGGCGCGACCTGATGCGCAGCGTGTGGCAACTCGCATCGGCCCCCCTGTTGGCCGTGGTCACGGGCTTGGCGCTTGGGGTGCTGCATCCGGCTGCCTTGGCGCTGGCCCTGCCGGTGTTGCTGGGGTGGTGTGCGGCACCTTGGCTGGCCTGGTGGATCAGTCGGCCCGTGCCTGCCCGCCGTGAGCGGCTCAGCCCCAGCCAGACGCAATTCCTGCGTCGTCTGGCCCGGCGCACCTGGGTGTTTTTTGAGCAGTATGTGACCGCACAAGACCATTGGCTGCCCCCCGACAATTACCAGGAACACCCGGTGGCGGTGCTGGCCCACCGCACCTCGCCCACCAACATGGGCCTGTCGCTGCTGGCCAATGTGTCGGCCCATGATCTGGGCTACATCAGCGCGGGCACTTTGCTGGCGCGCTGTGACCACAGCCTGCAAAGCATGCAGCGGATGGAGCGCTACGCCGGTCACTTTTTCAACTGGTACGACACGCAGACCCTGGCGCCGCTCATGCCGCGCTATGTGTCGTCGGTCGACAGCGGCAATCTGGCCGGCCACTTGCTGACCTTGCGCCCGGCCTTGCTGGCGCTGGCCGATCAGCCCATCGTGCACCCGCGCCTGTTCGAGGGCTTGCGCGACGCCTTGAGCAACCTTCAGCAGGCCTTGCCGCAGCAGGCCGATGTCCCCTTGCGGCAGTTGGTGGCGCATCTGACCCAAAAAGTGGAGGCCGCCTGCGCCATGTCGCTTGGCACAGTGCCGGATGCGTTGCAGGCGCTGGCCAGCATCGAGGCTTTGTGCGGCAGCTTGCTGCGCTTGCAGGACAGCCAGGCGGTGGCCGATGCCTTGCTTTACCCCTGGGTGCAAACCTTGCTGGCCCAGTGCCGGGAACAGCAAGCCGATGTGCTGTGGCTGCTGCCGCAAGGCCTGGCGCCTGGTGCGCGGCAGGATGTGCCGAGCTTGCGGACCTTGGCCAATGAGGGCAGCGCCCCGGCGCAAGCGCGCATGGCACAACTGAGTCAGCTGGCGCAACAAGCCGCAGCCCTGGCACAGGCCGACTACCGTTTTTTGTACGACACCCAACGCCACCTGATGGCCGTGGGCTACAACGTGGACGAGCACCGCCTGGACAGCGGCCACTACGACTTGCTGGCCAGTGAGGCGCGTTTGTGCAGCTTTGTGGCGATTGCCCAGGGCGCGGTGCCCCAGGACAACTGGTTTGCCTTGGGGCGTCTGCTCACCACCGCGGGCCACAGCACGGCCTTGCTGTCCTGGAGCGGCTCGATGTTCGAGTACCTGATGCCCAACCTGGTGATGCCCAGCTACGCCAACACCTTGCTGGCACAAACGGGCCTGGCGGTGGTGCAGGCGCAAATCGACTACGCCGAGCAGCACGACGTGCCCTGGGGCATTTCGGAGTCGGGCTACAACACGGTAGACGCCGCGCTGAACTACCAGTACCGTGCCTTTGGGGTGCCCGGGTTGGGCCTCAAACGTGGTCTGACGGAGGACCTGGTGGTGGCCCCTTACGCCTCGGCGTTGGCCCTGATGGTGCGGCCCGATGCGGCCTGCCGCAATTTGCAGCGCTTGGTGCAAGAGGGCCTGCTGGGGGCCTGCGGCCTGTTTGAAGCCATCGACTACACCCCCGCCCGTTTGCCGCGTGGACAAAGGGGTGCGGTGGTGCGCTCTTACATGGCGCACCACCAGGGCATGAGCTTGCTGGCGTTGGCGTCGGCGCTGCTGGATGAGCCCATGCAAAAACGCTTTGCCAGCGACCCGCAGTTTCAGGCCACTACGCTGCTGCTGCAAGAACGCATTCCGAACGCTGCGGTCTTTTATGCCCGCGCGCCCGAGCTGCCCGATTTGCGCAGCAGCACCCTGGGCCAGGCCAGCCCGCTGCGCGTGCTGCGCAAGCCCGATGCCGCGCCCGAGGTGCACCTGTTGTCCAACGGCCGCTACCACGTCATGGTGAGCCAGTCGGGCGCGGGCTACAGCCGCTGGAAGGACTTGGCCATCACCCGTTGGCGTGAAGATGCCACGCGCGACAACTGGGGCTCGTTTTGCTATTTGCGCGATGCGGGCAGTGGCCAGTTCTGGTCGACCACGCACCAGCCCACGCTGCAGCCCAGCGACAGCTACGAGGCCATCTTCACCGAAGGCCGGGCCGAGTTCCGCCGCCGCGACCACGGCGTTGAAACGCACACCGAAATGGTGGTCTCGCCCGAAGACGACATCGAGCTGCGCCGCAGCCACATCACCAACCGCAGCCGCACCCGCCGCACCATCGAGATCACCAGCTATGCCGAGGTGGTGCTGGCCCCCGGCGCGGGCGACACCTTGCACCCGGCCTTCAGCAAGCTGTTTGTGCAGACCGAGATCGTGCGCGAGCGCCAGGCCATCGTGTGCCATCGCCGCCCGCGTTCCGAGTCTGAGCCCTCGGTCTGGTTGTTCCACCAGATGATGGTGCACGGGGCCGAGACGTCCACCGTTTCCTTTGAGACCGACCGCATGGCCTTCATCGGTCGCACGCGCGGTTTGGACGATCCGCAGGCGCTCCATGCGGGGGCCTTGCTCACGGATTCGCAAGGCCCGGTGCTGGACCCGATCGTGGCCATCCGCCAGCGCATCACCTTGCTGCCACAGCAAACCGTGAAGGTGGACCTGGTGACCGGCGTGGCCGAGTCGCGCAGCCAGGCGCTGGCGCTGATCGACAAGTACCGCGACGTGCACCTGGCTGACCGGGTGTTTGACCTGGCCACCACCCACGCCTGGGTCAACCTGCAGCAAATCAACGCCTCCGAGGCCGATGCGCAGTTGTTCGAGCGGCTGGCCAGTTCGGTGATTTACCTGAACCCGGTGCAACGTGCGCAGGCCGCGGTGCTGGCGCACAACCGGCGTGGCCAGTCCGGTCTGTGGGGCTATGGGGTGTCGGGCGATTTGCCCATTGTGCTGTTGCAAATCCGCAGCGTGGACAACATCGAGCTGGTGCGCCAGATGGTGCAGGCCCTGGCCTACTGGCGCCTCAAAGGGCTGGCGGTCGATCTGGTGATCTGGAACGAGGACCATGCCGGTTACCGCCAAGCCTTGCAGGAGCAGATCATGGACCTGATCGCGGCCGACACCAAGGCCAACCTGACCGACCGGCCTGGGGGCATTTTTGTGCGCTCGTCCGAGCACATGCCGGCCGAAGACCGGGCCTTGTTCCAGGCCGTGGCCCGCATCGTCATCACCGACACCGAGGGCACGCTGCGCAGCCAGGCCAGCCGCCAGTGGTCGCGCCAGGCGCGAACCATGCCCGCGCCTTTGTTGAGGGCCCCCGCTTGGATGCCTGCCGTGCCTGTGCCGGTGGTGCCCCAAGACAGCACGCCTCTGCATTTCTTCAACGGCTTGGGTGGTTTTTCTGCCGATGGGCGCGAGTACGTCATCCGCAGTTCGGTGCTGGCCGGTGTGGTGCAGCAAAGCACGCCACTGCCCTGGGTCAATGTGATCGCCAATGCCCGGTTCGGCACGGTCATTTCCGAAAGTGGCAGCGCCTACACCTGGAGCGAAAACGCGCACGAGTTCCGCTACACGCCCTGGAACAACGACCCGGTGAGCGACACGCCAGGTGAAGCGATTTACCTGCGCGATGAACTGTCCGGTGCGTTCTGGTCACCCACTGCCTTGCCTTGCGGCGGTGATGGCCTGCATGTCACCCGCCATGGCTTTGGCTACAGCGTGTTCGAGCACACGCAAGACGGCATCGAGAGCGAACTCACGGTGTTTGTGGATGTGGAGGCCGCCATCAAGTTCTCGCAACTGCGTGTGCGCAACCGGTCAGGGCGCAGCCGCAAACTCTCGGCCACCGGCTATGTGGAATGGGTGCTGGGCGATGTGCCGTCCAAATCGGCCATGCATGTGAGCACCGAGGTCGATCCGCAGACCGGCGCGATCCTGGCGCGCAACCCCTACCATCCGGAGTTTGGTGACCGCATGGCTTTTTTCGATGCGGACGGCGCGACCCTGGGCCAGGGGGTGAGCGTGAGCGGTGACCGGCGTGAGTTCCTGGGGCGCAACGGTTCCTTGCGTCAGCCGGCGGCCATGCGGCGCGTGGCTTTGTCCAACCGCGTGGGCGCGGGGCTCGATCCGTGTGCGGCAGTGCAGGTGCCCTTCGAGCTGGCCGATGGCCAGGAGCGGGTGGTGATCTTCCGCTTGGGCTCGGCCGGGCGGCGCGGCAAGGACGATGCCCGCACGATGGTGCAAAACCTGCGTGATCCGCACACTGTGCCATCGGCGCTGCAGACGGTGCAGGCCCACTGGCAGCAGACTTTGGGGGCGGTGCAAGTGCGCACGCCGGATGCCGCGCTCAACCTGCTGGCCAATGGCTGGCTGCTGTACCAGACGCTGGCTTGCCGCTTGTGGGCGCGCACCGGTTTTTACCAATCGGGCGGTGCCTTCGGTTTTCGCGATCAGTTGCAGGACGCCATGGCCCTGGTGCACGCCGCGCCCGAGCTGCTGCGCGAACATCTGCTGCGCTGCGCAGCGCGCCAGTTCCGCGAGGGCGATGTGCAGCACTGGTGGCATCCACCGCAAGGCCGCGGGGTGCGCACACAATGCTCGGACGATTACCTGTGGCTGGTCCAGGCCACCTGCCGTTATGTGCAGGCCACGGGCGACACCGGGGTGCTGCAGGAGAGCACGCCCTTTTTGGAGGGCCGCGCGCTCCACCCCGAAGAAGACTCGTATTACGACCTGCCCAGCGTGACCGAAGAGCGCGCCACGCTGTATGAGCACTGTGTGCGCGCCATCCGCCACGGCCTGCGCAAAGGTGTGCACGGTCTGCCTTTGATGGGCTCGGGCGACTGGAACGACGGCATGAACCTGGTCGGTTTCAAGGGCCAAGGCGAGAGCATCTGGCTGGCCTTTTTCCTGTTTGACACGCTGCAGAAATTCAGCCCGCTGGCGCGTGCGACCGGGGGTGAAGCGTTTGCCGACGCGTGCCTGGCCGAGGCCGAGTTGTTGCGCCAGGCGATCGACCAGCATGGCTGGGACGGGGCCTGGTACCGTCGCGCCTATTTCGACGACGGCACGCCGCTGGGCTCGGCCAGCAACGACGAATGCCAGATCGACTCGGTGACGCAAAGCTGGGCCGTGCTGTCGGGCGCCGGTGAGGCCACGCGCAAGCACAGCGCACTCGATGCGCTGCAAACGCGTTTGGTGCGACCCGAGCAGGGGCTGATCCAGTTGCTGACGCCACCGTTTGACCGCTCGGCGCTGGAGCCGGGGTACATCAAGGGCTATCTGCCGGGCGTGCGGGAAAACGGGGGGCAGTACACCCACGCCGCCATCTGGGCCGTGATGGCGTTCGCCATGCAAGGCGATGTGCGTCGGGCCTGGGCGTGCTTTGACCTGATCAACCCGGTGCACCACGGCAGCACGCCCGAACAGGTGGCGCGCTACCAGGTGGAGCCCTATGTGGTGACCGCCGATGTGTATGCGGTGGCGCCGCACGAAGGGCGCGGCGGCTGGAGCTGGTACACCGGCTCGGCCAGCTGGATGTACCGGCTGATCCTGGAGTCTTTGCTGGGCCTGACGCGACAAGGCGCGGCGCTGCATTTTGCGCCCCGCCTGCCTGTGGACTGGGGCAGCTTTGCGCTGGACTACCGCTGGGGCCGCACGGTGTATGCCATTGAAGTGCAGCAGGTGGGGGGACGCCGGGCGGTCCAGGTGGTGCTGGACGGGGTGCCGCAATCGGCGTCCTTCTTCCCGCTGCAAGACGACGGTGCGGTGCACACGGTGGTTGTTCAGGTGCCGGTGTAGGTGCTTGTGAAAATCTCAGGCAGATGCCGCCCGTTCAGGGCCTTCAGCCTGGGCTGTGGCTGAAGCGCACCGTGCCATCGGCGCCCCGATGGCGTTGCAGCTGACCAGACAGCCAGAGCAGGTTCAGGTGGGCCACCGCTTCGCCCATGGCAAAGGTGGTCTGGTGCACATCGAGCGCGCGCTTGAACAGCACGGGCAAGAGTTCATGCGCGCACCGGGCTTGTTCGGTGCAGGCGGCCAGCAGCTCGCTCAGGCGCTCTTCGTGGTGCGCTCGCAGTTGTGCAATGCGGGCCGCTGCGCCCTGGAACGGGCGTCCGTGCGAGGGCAGGACCAGCGTCTCGTCGGGCAGGTGCGCCATCTTGTCCAGCGAATCCAGAAACAGCTGCAGCGGGTTGCTGTCGGGCTCCATGGCGTACACGCTGATGTTGGTTGAAATCGAGGGCAGCAGCATGTCGCCGCTGATCAGCAATTGGCTTTGCGCATCGTACAAAGCCATGTGTTCTGGCGAGTGACCAAAGCCGCTGATGCTTTGCCAGACCCGGTCACCGATGGTCACCGGCATACCCGCCATCAAACGCACATAAGTTGGCGGTATGCGGGGCACCATGCCGGGGTAATAGTTCACACGCGACTTGACCACCGTCAGGTCCTCGGCCTGGTGCCAGCCGTGCGCCGCAAAAAATGCCACCGTGGCGTCACCCCCAAAGTTGGACAGACCGTGGCAAGCGAGCATGGCCGACTGGTATTCGCTGGTGCTCATCCACAAAGGCGCTTGCCAGCGCTCGCACAGCCAATGGGCCAGCCCCATGTGGTCCGGGTGCATGTGGGTGACCAGCACGCGCAAAATGGGCAGGCCCTGTAGCACTTGGTGCTCCACCTGCAACCAGGCCTCGCGGGTGGCGGGGTTGTCGATGCCGCAGTCCACCACGGTCCAGCCCTCTTGTGTGACGCCTGCCTGGGTGGGGTGGGGCAGGCGGTCGCGCAGCAGCCACAGGTTGATGTGGTTCAGGGTAAACGGCAAGCCCATGCGCAGCCAGAAAACACCGGGTGCCACTTCCAGGGCGGTGCCTGAAGTCGGCAGTTGTTCGCCCAAGGGGTAGCGCAAAGAGGCTGGGCTGACGCTGGCGGGCGGTGAGGGCATCACGCGGTCTGTGGGCAAGGGGGACATGCGTCAGGTGGTTTCGGTTAGCATTCGGACCATTGACGTTAACGTTAACGTCAAACATGAATCGGTATTCTAGGAGGCGGCTTTTCGCAGGGCTGTCCCCCTTGCGCAAGACGGTGAGGACCCCAAGCCATGGCGAACACGTTCACGATCAGCGATCTGGCCCAGGAATTTGACCTGACCACCCGCGCCATCCGCTTTTACGAAGACATGGGCCTGCTCGAGCCCGAGCGCTCCGGCCCCGGTGGACGCAACCGGGTGTACTCGTCGCGCGACCGCACCCGGCTGAAGCTCACGTTGCGCGCCAAGCGCCTGGGACTGTCGCTGAACGAGGCCAAGGATCTGATCGACATGTACGACAGCCCGCGCGACACGGTGCCCCAGCTCAAGAAGTTTTTGCTGGTGCTGGCCGAGCATCGCCAGCAGCTGGAGTCGCAGTTGGCCGACCTGGAAGCGACGCTGGACGAGGTGAAAACCCACGAAAAAGAAACCCGCAATCTGCTGAGCAAAGCCAGCAAGGCTGCTCAGACGGCTTGAGTCGGACCGTATCTGACGTGGTTTTGATTGACGTTTACGTAAACGTCAACTAAAGTCACGGATTGCCAAAACCACTGGATTTGATGTGACCACTCCCATTTTTGCCCACGAGCGGGTTGCCCGCAGCATGGCCCGACAGGGCATGATGAACCACTTGGGCGTGCGCTTGCTGTCGGCCACCGAAGGCCAGGTGGAATTGGCCTTGCCCTACAGCGACAAGGCCACCCAGCAGCAAGGCGGCTTTCATGGCGGCGCCATTGGCGCGTTGGCGGACATCGCTGGCGGTTATGCCGGTTTGACAGTGGCGCCCGAGGGCATGGAAGTGGTCACGGTCGAATACAAAATCAATTTTCTCAACAGCTTGCAAGGCGGTGAAATCCGCGCCACAGGCAAAGTGGTCAAAGCCGGTCGCCGCGTCATCGTCACTTCGGCCGAAGTCGTGCACATCGACGCCCAAGGCAAAAGCACCCCCTGCGCCGTGATGCAGCAAACCCTGGCCCCGGTGCCACAAACTTACTGAGCGGGCGTCCTGAGCGCCACCATTTGCCATCTCAAGAACCCAAGGAGACCCCCATGAACAACTTGCCCGGCCTGAACTTCCAACTCGGTGAAGACATCGATGCCCTGCGCGACGCGGTGCGCGACTTTGCCCAAGCCGAAATCGCGCCCCGCGCTGCCGAGATCGATCGCAACGACCAGTTCCCCATGGACCTGTGGCGCAAGATGGGCGATCTGGGCGTGCTGGGCATCACCGTGGGTGAAGAGTATGGCGGCGCGGGCATGGGCTACCTGGCCCACATGATCGCGATGGAAGAAATCTCCCGCGCCAGCGCCTCTGTGGGCCTGAGCTATGGCGCGCACTCCAACCTGTGCGTCAACCAGATCAAGCGCAACGGCAACGAGGCCCAGCGTGCCAAGTACCTGCCCAAGCTCATCAGTGGTGAACACGTGGGTGCCTTGGCCATGTCCGAACCCGGTGCGGGCTCGGACGTGATCAGCATGAAGCTCAAGGCCGAAGACAAGGGCGGTTACTACCTGCTCAACGGCTCCAAGATGTGGATCACCAACGGGCCGGATGCCGACACCCTGGTGGTCTATGCCAAGAGCGAGCCCGAGCTGGGTGCACGTGGCGTGACGGCCTTTTTGATCGAGAAGGGCATGAAGGGTTTTTCCATCGCGCAAAAACTCGACAAGCTGGGCATGCGCGGCAGCCACACGGGTGAGCTGGTGTTCAACAACGTGGAAGTGCCCGCCGAGAACATTTTGGGCGGTTTGAACAACGGCGCCAAGGTGCTGATGAGCGGCCTCGACTACGAACGCGCTGTGCTCACAGGCGGCCCGCTGGGCATCATGCAGGCCGTCATGGACAACGTGATCCCCTACATCCACGACCGCAAGCAGTTCGGCCAGAGCATCGGCGAGTTCCAGCTGATCCAGGGCAAGGTCGCCGACATGTACACCGTGCTGCAGGCGGGTCGCTCGTTTGCCTACACCGTGGCCAAAAACCTCGACCTGCTGGGCACCGAGCATGTGCGCCAGGTGCGCAAGGACTGCGCCAGCGTCATCCTCTGGACCGCCGAAAAAGCCACCTGGATGGCCGGTGAGGGTGTGCAGATTTTTGGCGGCAACGGCTACATCAACGAATACCCCTTGGGCCGCCTGTGGCGCGATGCCAAGCTGTACGAGATCGGTGCGGGCACCAGCGAAATCCGCCGCATGCTGATCGGTCGCGAACTGTTTGCCGAAACTTGCTGAAGTCCGCTGTCATCCAACAGACGCCTTGCGCTGCGACAATGGCCCCATGAGCACTTCACTTCAGCATCTTTTTGACAACAACCGCGAATGGGCCTCGCGCATGGTGCGCGAGAATCCCGCGTATTTCTCCCGCCTGGCCAACCAGCAAAATCCCAAGTATTTGTGGATCGGTTGCTCGGACAGCCGGGTGCCCGCCAACCAGATCACGGGCCTGGACCCTGGCGAGGTGTTTGTGCACCGCAACGTCGCCAACGTGGTGGTCCACTCCGACCTTAATGCCCTGTCGGTCATTCAGTATGCGGTCGATGCCCTCAAGGTCGAACACATCATGGTGGTGGGCCATTACGGCTGTGGTGGCGTGCTGGCCGCCACGCGTGGCATGCGCGTGGGCCTGGCCGACAACTGGTTGCGCCATGTGCAGGACGTGCGCCTGCGCCACCGCCAGCGTCTGAACCATTTGCCGCAAGCCGAACTCGAATCCGTCATGTGCGAGATGAACGTGATCGAGCAGGTCGGCAACGTGGCCATGTCCAACGTGATGCAGGACGCCTGGAGCCGCGGCCAAAAGGTCACGGTGCACGGCTGGATTTACGGTCTGGACGATGGTTTGGTGAAAGACCTGGGCGTCAGCATGAGCGGGGCACACGAGGTGGTCGACGTGTTCCGCAGCGCTTTCAAACGGTATCCGCGGGGCGCCTGAGCCCCCATTGCCCATGAGCTTGGCAGAGATCCTGGAGTTGGGCAGCTACGCGGTGACCGTGTTCGGTCTGCCCTACGCGGCCTGGGCCTTCTGGGTTGAGCAGCGCAAGGAGCGCGAGAACGAAGAAGAAGAGGCCTACCAGCACCTGTCGGACGCCTACAATGATTTCCTGAAAGTGGTGCTGGACCACGCCGATCTGCAGCTGCGCACCACGCATGCCTTGCCCAACCCGACGCCCGAGCAGCGCGAACGCATGATGACCATCTTCGACATGCTGATCGCCTTGTTCGAGCGGGCCTATCTGATCGCCTACCGCGCGGAAATGAGCGCCACCGAACAGCGGCGCTGGAACTCCTGGGACGACTATATGCGCGAGTGGTGCAGGCGCGACGATTTCCGCCAGGCTTTGCCCCTCATGCTGCGTGGCGAAGACCCCGACTTCGTGGCTTATATCCGCCGCATTGCCGAAGAAGAAACCGGCGAACACCTCATCATTGCCGACATCCACCAAAACACTTGAAAGGCCTCACCATGTCACACGACCCCATCGTCATCGTCAGCGCTGCGCGCACCCCCATGGGCAGCTTCCAGGGCGACTTTTATGCGCTGGCCGCCCACGACCTGGGCGGTGCCGCCATCCAAGCCGCCGTCGAGCGTGCAGGCATCCGTCCCGAGCTGGTCACCGAAGTGCTGTTTGGCAACTGCCTGATGGCGGGCCAGGGCCAGGCGCCAGCGCGTCAAGCGGGCTTCAAGGGCGGCTTGCCCAAGAGCGCGGGCGCGGTGACGCTGTCCAAAATGTGCGGCTCGGGCATGCGCGCGGCCATGTTTGCGCACGACATGCTGGTGGCCGGCACGCACGATGTGTTGGTGGCCGGGGGCATGGAAAGCATGACCAACGCGCCTTACCTCATGCTCAAGGGTCGTGGCGGCTACCGCATGGGCCATGACCGCATCTTCGACCACATGATGCTCGACGGCCTGGAAGACGCTTACGAACCCGGCCGCAGCATGGGCACCTTTGGCGAAGACTGCGCCGCCAAGTACAGCTTCACCCGCGCCGAGCAAGACCACTTTGCCACCACCAGTGTGCAGCGCGCCAAGGCCGCCATCGAGTCGGGTGCTTTTGCCGCCGAGATCACGCCCGTGACGGTGAAAGACCGCAGCGGCGAGCGCGTGGTGTCGATTGACGAAGGCCCGGGCAAAGTCAAGCTCGACAAGATCAGCAGCCTCAAGCCCGCCTTCAAGAAAGACGGCACCATCACCGCCGCCAGCAGCTCGTCTATCAATGACGGCGCGGCCGCGATGGTGTTGATGCGCGAGAGCACCGCCGCCAAGCTCGGCTGCAAACCGCTGGCCCGCATCGTGAGCCACGCCACCCACGCCCAAGAGCCCGAGTGGTTTGCCACCGCCCCGGTGGGCGCGACCCAAAAAGCGCTGGCCAAAGCCGGCTGGAAAGTCGAAGACGTGGACCTGTGGGAAGTCAACGAAGCCTTTGCTGTGGTACCGATGGCGCTGATGAAAGAGCTGAACGTGTCGCACGACAAGGTCAACGTGAACGGCGGTGCCTGCGCACTGGGTCACCCCATTGGCGCATCGGGTGCCCGCATCATGGTCACCCTGATCCACGCGCTCAAGGCCCGTGGCCTCAAGAAGGGCCTGGCCACGCTGTGCATTGGTGGTGGTGAAGGCACAGCAGTGGCCTTGGAGTTGGTGTGATGGTTTTCTTGTAGGAGCCTGCCCTGCAGGCGAAGAGTGGCCCATCCAACATCCAACATCCATCGCCAGCAGGGCTGGCTCCTACAAAGGCAAGACAACATGATCACCGTCCTCCTCATCGGCGCTTCCCGCGGCATCGGCTTTGAATTGGCCCGCCAATACACCGAAGCAGGTGCACGCGTGATCGCCACGGCCCGTTCGGACGAAGGGCTGGCCCGACTCAAGGCGCTGGGTGCCGAAACCCTGCGCCTGGACGTGGCCAACCCGGCCAGCAACACCAGCCTGGCCTGGCAGCTCGATGGTGAAAAAATCGATCTGGCCATCTACGTGGCCGGCGCGATGGACCGCGTCAGTGCCAGCACGCCGCCGACCCGCGACAGCTTTGATGCCGTCATGCACACCAACGTGATGGGCGCGATGCAGGTTCTCCCGCAAATCGTGCCCATGGTGCAGGAAGCGCAGGGCGTCATCGCCTGCATCAGCTCCATCATGGGCAGCCTGCAAGAGACGACCAGCGGCAATGCCGCGCTCTATCGCGTCAGCAAGGCGGCGCTCAACATGGTGGTGCGCTGCACGCAGGCCGAGCAGCCGGGCATCACCGTGCTGGCCATCCATCCCGGCTGGGTACAGACCGACATGGGTGGCGCAGCCGCACCGCTGACGCCCGAACACAGCGCGAGCAGCCTGCGCCAGACCCTGAGCCAAGTGCTTGAACAACGCGACCCGAAACACCGGGGCGCATTTTTGAACCACGACGGCCAGTCGCTGCCGTGGTGAACTGACCAAGAAAGACCGACATGCTGCTGACCCCCGACCAGGAAATGATCCGTGACGCCGTGCGCGACTTTGCCCAGCGCGAGCTGTGGCCGCATGCCGCCGAATGGGACAAAAAGCACCACTTTCCCAAAGACGTGCACAAAGGCCTGGCCGAACTGGGCGCGTATGGCATCTGCGTGCCCGAAGAGCTGGGCGGCGCGGGCCTGGACTATGTGACGCTGGCGCTGGTGCTCGAAGAAATCGCGGCCGGTGACGGCGGCACCAGCACCGTGATCAGCGTGACCAACTGCCCGGTGAACGCCATCTTGATGAAGTTTGGCAACGCCCAGCAAAAGAAGCAGTGGCTTGAACCGCTGGCACGCGGCGAGATGCTGGGCGCGTTTTGCCTGACCGAGCCGCATGTGGGCAGCGATGCGTCGTCTTTGCGCACGACGGCGGTGAAAGACGGCGACAGCTACGTCATCAACGGCGTCAAGCAGTTCATCACCAGTGGCAAGAACGGAGACGTGGCCATTGTCATTGCCGTGACCGACAAGGGCGCAGGCAAAAAAGGCATGAGCGCCTTTCTGGTGCCCACCAACGCTCCTGGTTATGTGGTGGCTCGCCTCGAAGACAAGCTGGGCCAACATTCCAGCGACACCGCGCAGATCAATTTCGACAACTGCCGCATCCCGGCCGAGAACCTGATTGGCAAAGAGGGCGAGGGCTATGGCATTGCGCTGGGCGGTCTGGAGGGTGGGCGCATCGGCATCGCTGCGCAAAGCCTGGGCATGGCCCGCAGCGCACTCGACGTGGCCATCGAATACGCCAAGCAGCGCGAGAGCTTTGGCACTGCCATCTTCAACCACCAGGCGGTGGGTTTCCGCCTGGCCGATTGCGCCACGCAGCTCGAAGCGGCGCGTCAGCTGATCTGGCACGCGGCCAGCCTGCGCGACGCGGGCCGCCCTTGCCTCAAAGAGGCCGCCATGGCCAAGCTGTTTGCCAGCGAAGTGGCTGAAACAGTTTGCTCGGCCGCCATCCAGACCCTGGGCGGCTACGGTTATGTGAGCGACTTTCCGGTCGAGCGCATCTACCGCGATGTGCGCGTGTGCCAGATCTACGAAGGCACCAGCGACGTGCAAAAAATCATCATCCAGCGCGCACTTTGAGGGGGTGACCGGGCGGTTGCTCCAGGCCGCTCACGTATGATTTCGGCTTATGAACATCATCATCCTGGGCGCAGGCCGCGTGGGCGAAAGCGTCGCTGAAAGCCTGGTCTCCGAGCAAAACGACATCACCGTCATTGACCAGGACCCGGCGCGCCTGCGCCTGCTCGAAGAGCGCCTGGACCTGCGCGGCGTGGTGGGCAACGGCATCCAGCCTTCGGTGCTGCAAGAGGCGGGTGCCAAGGACGCCGACATGCTGATCGCCTGCGCCGCGGCCGACGAATCGAATCTGGTGGTCTGCAAGATCGCCCACGACCTGTTCAACGTGCCCACCACCATCGCCCGGCTGCGTTCGCCCGAGTTCAACGAAGGCGACGAACTGCTGGGCAAATCGGGTTTCGCGGTGGACCATGTGATCTGCCCGGAAGAGTCGGTGATGCGCTACATCGAGCAGCTCATCCAGTACCCCGAGGCTTTGCAGGTGCTTGAATTTGCCGAGGGCCGGGTCAGCCTGATCGTGGTGCGCGCCGCGGCCGACAGCCTGCTGGTGAACCACACCATTGCCGAGTTCCGTGACCGTTTGCCCGATGCCCAGATGCGCGTGGTGGCCCTGTACCGGCAGGACGCGTTGGTGGACGCCTTGCCCGAAACCCGCATCCTGCCCGGCGACGAGGTCTTTGTGCTGGCCGACACCCGCAAGATCCCCATCGTGCTGGCGGGCATCCACAAAACCGACAAACCCGTGCAACGTCTGATGCTGGCAGGGGGCGGCAAAGTGGGCTTGCGCCTGGCGCGCATTCTGGCCAGCCAGTACGACGTGAAGCTGATTGAGCGCGACAAAAAGCGCTGTGAATACCTGGCCAGCCAGCTGCCCTCGAGCACACTCATCCTCAACGGCGACGGTGCTGATGAAGACCTGCTGCACGAAGAAAACGTGGGCGAGATGGACCTGTTTCTGGCGCTGACCAGCGACGACGAAGACAACATCATGTCCGCCATGCTGGCCAAGCGGATGGGCGCGCGGCGCGTCATGGCCCTGATCAACCGCCGCGCTTACGCCGACATGATGCAGGGCAGCACGATCGACATCGCGATCTCGCCCGCGCAAACCGTGATCGGCGAGCTGCTGGCGCATTTGCGCCGGGGGGATGTGGCGGCGGTGCACAGCCTGCGCCGGGGCGCGGCCGAAGCGCTGGAGGGCATTGCGCGCGGCGACCTCAAAACCTCCAAGCTGGTCGGGCGACGCGTTGAGGAAATCAAGCTGCCTCCGGGCGTGAGCATGGGCGCCATTGTGCGGGGCGAGGGCAAAAAGTCCGAAGTGCTCATGCCGCACCACGACACCCTGATCGAGGCCGACGACCACATCATCCTGTTCATCCCCAACAAACGCGATGTGCGTGCGGTGGAAAAACTGTTCCAGGTCAGCGTGACCTTTTTTGGCTGATGCTCAAGACCTTTTTCCCCGTGCTGTCGTTGATGGCGCGCATCCTGCTCGCGTTTTCGGTCACCTTTCTGGTGCCCGGCATCTGGGCCTGGTTTGAAGACCACCGCGACCTGCAGTGGATCTGGCTGGCGGGTTTCGGCCTGACCGCTTTCAGCGGTTTGCTGTTGGCGGCCATCACCCAGCGCCACCGCCGCGAACTGCGGGCCAAGGATGGTTTCTTGCTGGTCAACCTGGTGTGGCTGGTCTTGCCCGCCTATTCGGCCTTGCCGCTCATGTTTCTGGTGCCCGAGATCACCTGGTTCAAGGCCTACTTTGAAGCCATGAGCGCCCTGACCGCCACCGGGGCCACGGCCTTGTCGGGACTGGACCATTTGCCCGTGTCGGTCAACATCTGGCGCTGTTTTCTCCAGCTGATCGGTGGCCTGGGCATCATGCTGCTGGTGGTGGCGGTGCTGCCTTTGCTGGGGCTGGGCGGCGTGCAGCTGTACAAGGCCGAGACCCCCGGTCCCATGAAGGACACCAAATTCACCCCCCGCATCGCCGAGACCGCGCGGGGCCTTTGGGGCGTTTACTTCTTGTTTTCGGGCGCGTGTTGGCTGGCCTACCGCTGGGCGGGCATGAGCTGGGCCGATGCCTTCATGCACATGTGCACCACCATGGGTCTGGGTGGTTTTTCTTCGCATGACGCCAGCTTTGCGCACTTCAATTCGCCCCTCATCGAAATGGTGGCCATCGTGTTCATGACGCTGGCGGGCATCAGTTTTGTGCGCTACTTCGTGGTGCTGCGCAGCCTGTCGCTCAAGCCCGTGACCGGTGACCATGAAATCCGCACCTATTTCGCGGTGCTGGTCTTGTCCACCTTGATGCTCACTGCCCTGTTGCTGGCCCATGGGGTGTACACCGATGTGCCGCAGGCTTTGCGCGCCAGCGCTTTCCATGTGGTGTCGCTGGCCACCACCACCGGCTATGCCGCCACCGACTACGCCCAGTGGCCTGTTTTTGCACCGGTCATGCTGATGTTTCTGGGCTGCTTTGTGTCGTGCGCGGGCTCCACAGGTGGTGGCATCAAGATGGTGCGCATGATTTTGTTGATCAAGCAGGCCCGGCGCGAGCTGGTGCGCATCATCCATCCGCGTGTGGTCAACCCGGTCACCTTGGGCGGCGGCGTGTTGCCCATGTCGGTCATGACGGCGGTGCTGGGTTTCATGCTGATTTATGGCGCGGCCACCATGGGCCTGAGCCTATTGCTCTTGCTCAGCGGCATGGACATCGTCACCGCGTTCTCGGCGGTGATCGCCACCGTCAACAACATCGGCCCCGGGCTGGGCGAGGTGGGGCCGTCGGGTAACTTCGGCGGCCTGAGCCCGTTTCAGCTGGTGGTTTTGAGTTTTGCCATGCTGCTGGGCCGATTGGAGCTGTTGTCGGTGCTGGTGTTGTTCAGCGCCCACTTTTGGCGAAAATGACGAGGGCCCAAAGCCCCGATTGACAAGGAGACACACATGCCCATCACCAAAGGATTCCAAGCCCTCGTGGACGAGGCCATGGCCCAGGTCACCACGCACAGCGTGGATGACGTCCGCGCCCGCTTGAGCGACCCTCAAGTCCAGATCGTCGACATCCGCGACCCGCGTGAGCTGGAACGCGAGGGCACCTTGCCGGGTGCCCTGCTCGCGCCCCGGGGCATGCTCGAATTCTGGGTAGACCCGGCTTCGCCCTACTTCAAGCCCGTGTTCGCCGACGAGAGCAAACAGTTCATTCTGTTTTGCGGCGCAGGCTGGCGCAGCGCCCTGGCCACCAAAACCCTGCAGGACATGGGCATGACCAACGTGGCCCACATCGACGGTGGCTTTGCCGCCTGGAAAAAAGCCGCAGCCCCCACCGTCACGCTGGAGCAGCACAAAGCCGAAAGCGCAGCGCGCAAAGGCGCGTGATGAGCGGTTTCCGTAGGTCGGTGGCTTCAGCCCCGACACGGTGGGTCATTAAAGTTTGTCGGGGCTGAAGCCACCGACCTTCCAAAGAGTCCATGAGTTTGTCCCCTTGCCCCTGTGGTCGTACCACTCCCAAAGGCCAAGCCCTGAGCCTGGCCGACTGCTGCGGCCCGCTGCACGTTGGCCTGGCCGCGCCCGATGCCGAACGCCTGATGCGCTCACGCTACAGCGCCTTCGTGCTGGGCAAGGTGCCCTATTTGCTCACCACCTGGCACAGCAGCCAACGGCCTGCCGAATTGACACTCGAAACAGGTTGCAAGTGGTTGGGCTTGGAGATCAAACAGCACCGTGTCACGGGTGCCGACACCGCCGAGGTCGAATTTGTGGCGCGCTTTCGGGTGGGCGGCAAAGCGGTGCGTCAGCACGAACGCAGCCGCTTTGTGCGTGAAGATGGGCGCTGGTTTTATGTGGACGGGGATGTGCTGTGAAGAGGGTGCAGAAGACCGCCCCGTATGATGACGCCATGAACTTTGAAGCCATTTTGTTTGACTGCGACGGTGTGCTGGTGGACAGCGAAGCCATCACCTGCGGCGTGCTGCGTGACATGTTTGAAGAGCAAGGCTGGCGCATGACGCTGGCCGAGTGCATGCAGCGTTTTGTGGGCCACACCGTCAAAAGCCAACGCAGCATCATCGAAGCGCACACTGGCCAGCCGCTCACCGATGCGTGGCTGGAGCAGTTTTTTGCCCGGCGCAATGAACGCTTGACGCAAAGCATCACCGCCATCGACGGCGTGCATGAGGCGGTGGCGCATTTGCATGACCATTGCCAGGGCCGCATCGCCGTGGCCTCCGGTGCCGACCGCTTCAAGGTCGAGATGATGCTCCGGCAAGTGGGGCTGATTCATTTTTTTGAAGGTCGCATTTTCAGCGGGCATGAGATGCCGCGCAGCAAGCCGCACCCCGATGTGTACCTGGCCGCTGCCGCCCATTTGAAAGTGGACCCGGCTCACTGCCTGGTGGTGGAAGACACCACGGTGGGCATCACGGCGGGCGTGGCCGCAGGGGCCACCGTGTGGGCTTATGCCGCGCCGCCCGCCGAGCATGCGCCGCTCTTGCAGGCTGGGGCGCACCGGGTGTTCACCGGCATGCACGCGCTGCGTCTGGCTTGAGTCCGGATGGACGGGCGTTTTTCACGGCAACCGGGCCAGCCTGAACTCTTCAGGCGTTTGTCCCGTCCAGCCCTTGAACGCCCGCATGAAGCTCTTCTCGTTCTGAAAGCCCACCTCGGCCGCGATCTGTTTGATCGGGCGCTGCGTGCGCAGCAGCAGGTCGGTGGCCATGTCGCGGCGCACCGCGTCTTTGAGCTGCTGCAGGCTCGCGCCTTCTTCTTTCAGTTGCCGGTGCAGGGTGCGGGCCGACAGGTTGAGCCAGGCTGCCAGATCGTCGGCATTGCGGCTGTGTTCGGGGTGCTCGGCCAGGGTCTGGCGCACTTTCTCTACCAACAGGCGGTCGCGCCGGTAAGGCCGCACCGTGAGCAGCAAGGCGCGCTGCAGCATGCGCTGCAGAGCAGCCTCGTCGCGGCGCACCGGCAGGCTCAGGTAGCCCGCGTCAAACTGCAGGCTGTGCTCGGGCGCGTTGAATTGGGTTGGTCCATCAAACAGCACCCGGTAGCTGGCCGCGTGCGGCGGCGGGGCAAAACGCAAGGTGGTTTGCAGCAAGGGGATGCGCGAGTCGGTCAGCCAGCAGGCCACGCCCAGCGCGTTGCGCAGCACCGAGACCACGGCAAATTCCTGCAAAACGCCCAGCTCGCGTTGCTCGGTCAATTGCAGGCTGGCCACGCCCTGGCTCTGGCTGACTTGCAATTGGATGTCGTCGGTCAGCAGGCCGTGGTGCCGGCACCATCGCGCCAGCGCCACGCCCAGGGTGGGTGCGGTCAGCGAGGCGCGCACCAGCATGCCGTAACTGCCCCAGGGCAGGCGGCGGCTGAACCAGCCCAGGGCCTCGTCGTCCAACTCGCGCATGGCACTGGCCGAGAGCCATTCCATTTGCAAAGCGGTGATGCGCGCATCGGGTTGGTCCAGTAAGTTTGGCGCAATTTGTGCCGAGGACAGCGCTGGTAAAGGGTCCAGTCCCCGTTGGGCATAGGCCGCCACGATGGCTTGGACAAAAGCCATGGGCGTCTCGGCACGACCGGTCGTGCCGAGGCTGGCAAGGGGGGCAGCAGCAGGATTCATGGCGGCATAAATTGTGGCACGATTTGCAACCCATTTGACACCCCACTCTTGCCCAGCCGCCTTTAAGCTGGAGGGCATTGCACGTTCGATGCGCCCAGGCCAAGCCCTGCGGCGCAAGCCAAGGAAGCCCCATGACCGTTTTGCACTCCCAACTGAACCCGCGTTCTGCCGATTTCCAGCACAACGCCGCCGCCATGCGCGGCCTGGTCGATGACCTGCGTGCCCACCTGGAGCGCGTAGCCCAAGGTGGTGGCGAAGCCGCCCGCGCCAAACACACCGCCCGGGGCAAGCTGCTGCCACGTGACCGTGTGCAGATGTTGCTCGACCCCGGCACGCCCTTCTTGGAAGTCGCGCCGCTGGCTGCGCTCAACATGTACAACAACGACGCGCCCAGTTCCGGCGTGATCGTGGGCATTGGCCGCGTGAGCGGGGTCGATTGCATGATCGTGTGCAATGACGCCACGGTGAAGGGCGGCACCTACTACCCCATGACCGTCAAGAAGCACCTGCGGGCGCAAGAGATCGCGCAGCAAAACCGCCTGCCCTGCATCTATCTGGTGGATTCGGGCGGTGCCAACCTGCCCAACCAGGACGAGGTCTTTCCTGACCGCGACCACTTCGGCCGCATCTTCTTCAACCAGGCCAACATGAGCGCACTGGGCATCGCACAGATCGCCGTGGTCATGGGCTCGTGCACGGCCGGTGGCGCCTATGTGCCTGCGATGAGCGACGAGACCATCATCGTCAAGAACCAGGGCACGATCTTTTTGGGTGGCCCACCTTTGGTGAAGGCCGCTACCGGTGAGGTGGTGAGCGCCGAAGATCTGGGCGGTGGCGATGTGCACACGCGCTTGAGTGGCGTGGCCGACCATTTGGCGCAAAACGATGTGCACGCGCTGGCGCTGGCGCGCCAAGCCGTGAAAAACCTCAATGCGCAAAAGGCCCCGAACATCGCCACGCACGCGCCTGTGCCCCCGAAGTTCGACGCGCAAGAGCTGTACGGCGTGATTCCCACGGACACGCGCAAGCCCTTTGATGTGCGCGAGATCATCGCCCGCATCGTCGACGGCTCCGAGTTCGACGAATTCAAGTCGCGCTTTGGCACCACCCTGGTCTGCGGCTTTGCCCGCATCGAAGGCATGCCGGTGGGCATCATCGCCAACAACGGCATCCTGTTCAGCGAATCTGCCTTGAAGGGCGCGCACTTCATCGAGCTGTGCTGCCAGCGCAAGACGCCGCTGGTCTTCTTGCAGAACATCACCGGCTTCATGGTCGGTCGCAAATACGAAAACGAAGGCATCGCCCGCAACGGCGCCAAGATGGTCACGGCCGTGGCCACCGCCGCAGTGCCCAAGTTCACCATCATCATCGGCGGCAGTTTTGGCGCGGGCAACTACGGCATGTGCGGCCGCGCCTACAGCCCCCGCTTTTTGTGGATGTGGCCCAACGCCCGCATCTCCGTCATGGGCGGTGAGCAGGCGGCCAGCGTCTTGGCCACCGTCAAGCGCGACGGCATTGAGGCCAAGGGCGGCCAGTGGAGCATGGAGGAAGAAGAGGCCTTCAAGGCCCCGATCAAGCAGCAATACGAAGACCAGGGCCACCCCTACTACGCCACAGCCCGCATCTGGGACGACGGGATCATCGACCCGGCCGACACGCGGCGTGTGCTGGCGCTGGGCTTGAGCGCATCGCTGAACGCCCCGATTCCCGAGACGAAATTTGGACTTTTCCGCATGTGATGTGTATGATTTTGTAAATTAATACACATTGAAGGGGGTTTCCAAATGCGCACCAACATCGTGATCGACGACAAGCTCATGGCCGATGTCATGGCTTCGGGAGATTTCAAGACCAAGAAGGAAGCGGTCGAAGAAGGCTTGCGTCTGCTCAAGCGCAAAAAGGCGTATGCCGCTTTGTTGGCCGCGCGTGGCACCTTGTTTTGGGACGACTCCGACGAAGCATGGGCCAAGGCGCGCGAAGAAGGGCAACTTGCAGAGACCGTGCAAGAGCCTGTTGCGACTTATGCGGTCAAGCCCGCTGTCAAAGCTCGAAAATCCCAAGCAGGCGCTGAAACCAAGCTGGGTGGGAAAGGCAAGTCAGCATGATTCTGGTGGACTCCAGCGTGCTGATCGATCACTTTCGAGGCACGATCAACCCACAGACCCAACAGTTAAAGCGCTGGCTCTCTGGGGAAGATGGGCCGCCCGACATTGGTGTAGCCGATCTGGTTATTTTTGAAGTGGTACGAGGCTTCTCCACAGCCAGTGCCCAGGCCCGGGCGCGGGAGCTCCTGCTGGACTTGGAGGTGGTGGAAATTGGTGGCCTCGATAACGCCCTGCAGGCGGCCACACTCTATCAACGGTTGCGCCAATCTGGCCGCACCGTACGCAGCCCCATCGACGTGCTGCTGGCCAGTTACTGCATGACCCATGGCCATGCGCTGCTGCACCGCGACACCGAATTTGAATCGCTCAAAACTTTGGGAGGCTTGGACACATGGCCGCACTGAACAACGCATCGACTTGGCACACCCACTTCTCGCGCCAGGCTCGCTACCACGTCTGGGCCACGCACCGCCTGCTCGAAGCGGTCTCGCGCGTGTCCGATGCAGACTATCGGCGCGACGTGGGCCTGTTCTTCCAAAGCATCCACGGCACGCTGAACCACATGCTGGTGGCCGAGCACTTGCTCTGGTATCCGCGTTTTGCCAAAGGCGCATCGCCGGTGCTGGCGCTGAACAGTGAAATTGAACCCGATCGCGAACGCCTGGCGCAGGCGCTCAAGGGCGGATCGGCCAACTGGACACCCCTGATCGCCAGCTGGAGTGCCGAGCGTTTTGACGGCCAGCTGGACTACCGGACCAGCAAGGGCGCCCCCCTGTCTTTGCCCTTTGCGGCCACCTTGGCGCATGTCTTCAACCACGCCACCCACCACCGTGGCCAGATCACGGCAGCCTTGACGGCCATGGGCCAGCCTTGCCCAGAACTCGACATGGTTTATTTCCTTTTGGCAGAACAAACCCCCAAAGCATGAGCACAGCACTGAACATTTCCACCCAAGGCGGCGTGCAGACCATCACGCTGTCGCGCCCCGATGTGCGCAATGCCTTCAACGACGAAGTCATTGCCGAGCTGAAAAACGCCTTTCTGGCAGTGGCCCAGGACAGCACGGTACGCTGCGTGGTGCTGGCCGCCGAAGGCCCTGCTTTTTGCGCAGGCGCAGACCTGAACTGGATGCGCCGTATGGCCGACTACACCCGCGAAGAGAACCTGGCCGATGCCGGCGAGCTGGCCGCCATGCTGCGCGCCATTTACGAATGCCCCCAGCCGACCATCGCCCGCGTGCAAGGCGATGTGTATGCCGGTGGCATGGGCCTGGTGGCGGCGTGTGACATGGCGGTGAGTGTGGACACGGCGAACTACTGCCTGAGCGAAGTCAAGCTGGGCTTGATCCCGGCCACCATCAGCCCGTATGTGATCCGCGCCATGGGCCCACGCGCAGCGCACCGTTACTTCTTGACGGCCGAGCGCTTTGGCGCGGCCGAGGCGCACCGGATCGGCCTGGTGCACGAGGTGGTCAGCGCCGATGCGCTGGACGCGCAAGTGGCCGAGTTGACGCAAGCGCTGGTCAACGCCAGCCCCCACGCCGTGCGCGCCTGCAAGAAGCTGGTGCAGGACGTGGCCGAGCGCGAGATCAACGACGCGCTGGTGCGTCAGACGGTGGAGGGCATTGCCGACATCCGCGCCAGCAGCGAAGGCAAAGAGGGCGTGCAGTCCTTTTTGCAAAAACGCAAACCCAGCTGGCTGCTGTCTTGAGCGCATGGGTATGAAACTGCTTCGTGGTCTGCTTGGGTTCGGTGCTTGCTGGTGGGCGGTGTGGGTGCATGCACAAGCCCCTGCCGATTTGCCGGTCGCCAAAGACCTGCATGAAGTCGTTCACCGTATTCCGGTTTCGGTGCAGGACCTTTACGGCCGCCGCGAGCAACGCCAGATCCCCGTGACGGTGTTCAAGCCCGCAGGGGATGGGCCATTTCCGATGGTGGTGCTCAACCATGGCCGTGCCACCAGCCGCGAGAAAATGGCCCAGCCGACACGCTTTCGGTATGAGCAGCAGGCCCGTTATTTTGTGGGCAAGGGTTTTGTGGTGATGGTGCCCACCCGTGTGGGTTATGGCGAGACCTACGATGGTTTTGACCCGGAAACCAACGGCGGCTGCAGCCAGCCCCGCATCGAACCCATGAGCCTGGCCGCATCGGACCAGGTGATTGCGGTGGCCGAATTCGCGCGCAGCTTGCCCTTTGTCGACGCCTCACGGTGGTGGGTCATGGGCCAATCGGTCGGCGGCTTGACCACGGTGGCCACCGCCTGGCGCAATCCGCCCGGTTTGCAAGGGGCGGTCAATTTCGCAGGCGGCACAGGCGGTGATCCCGTGGCTCGCCCGGGCCGCTCGTGCGCCGCCCCACAGATCGAACAACTCTGGAAGTCCCGTGCCGCTCAGGCCAAGGCACCCATGCTCTGGCTGTATTGGGACAACGACCTGTTTTGGGGTGCACAGGCCCCCAAAGACTGGCACCGCGCCTGGGTCGAGGGCGGCGGGCAGGCCGAGTTTCATCAGCTGCCAGCGGTGGGCCAGGACGGGCACTCGGGGTTCAGCATCGACATGGACCGCTGGGTGCCCTTGGTCGACGCTTTTCTGGCCAAAGCCGGTCACACCCAGGCGGCATTGCCCCCTGTGCCGGGGCCCAGTGACTTTGCCAAGATCGATGAGATCGACAAAGTGCCCGTCGGGGCCGAGACCCGGCAAAACCTGTACACCCGTTTTCTGGCCAGCCCTTTGCCTCGCGCTTTTGCCATCGGCCCCGGTGGTGCCGGCTTTGCCACAGGCGACTGGGCCGTGGGTCGCGCATTGGGTTTTTGCCAGGCACGCCGTGGCATCACCTGCAAGTTGTACGCCGTAGATAACCAAGTGGTTTGGAGAAATTGACATGTTCAAAAAAATACTGATCGCCAACCGTGGCGAAATCGCCTGCCGAGTGGCCGCTACTGCGCGCCGCATGGGCATCCAGACCGTGGCCGTTTATTCGGACGCCGACGCCGGGGCCAAACATGTGCAAGCCTGCGACGAAGCCGTGCATGTGGGCGGTTCGGCCCCCAAAGACAGCTACCTGCGTTGGGAACGGATTTTGCAGGCCGCCAAACACACGGGCGCTGAGGCCGTGCACCCCGGCTACGGCTTTTTGAGCGAGAACGAAGACTTTGCCAAGGCCTGCGCCGCAGCGGGTCTGGTGTTCATTGGCCCGCCAGCCTCGGCGATTTTGGCGATGGGCCTCAAAGCCGAATCCAAGCGTTTGATGGAGCAAGCCGGTGTGCCGCTGGTGCCCGGTTATCACGGGGCCGACCAAGACCCGGCGCTGCTGCAGCGCGAGGCCGACCGCATCGGTTACCCCGCCCTGATCAAGGCCAGCGCCGGTGGTGGTGGCAAGGGCATGCGCGTGGTCGAAAAGTCCGAAGACTTCGCCGCGGCCTTGGCCAGTTGCCAGCGCGAGGCCATCAACAGCTTTGGCAGCGATGCGGTGTTGATCGAAAAGTATGTGCAACGCCCACGCCACATCGAAATCCAGGTGTTTGGCGACACCCAAGGCAACTGCGTGTATTTGTTCGAGCGCGATTGCTCGGTGCAGCGCCGCCACCAAAAGGTGCTGGAAGAAGCCCCGGCGCCCGGCATGACCGAGACCCTGCGTGCACAAATGGGCGCAGCGGCAGTGGCGGCCGCCAAGGCGGTGAACTACGTGGGCGCGGGCACGGTGGAATTCATCGTCGAGCAGACGGCGTATGACCAGCCCGAGTCGATGAAGTTCTATTTCATGGAAATGAACACCCGCTTGCAGGTGGAGCACCCGGTGACCGAAGCCATTACCGGCCTCGATCTGGTGGAGTGGCAGTTGCGTGTGGCCAGTGGCGAGCCGCTGCCTTTGCGTCAGGAGCAGCTGCGCATCCAGGGCCACGCTATCGAGGCGCGCATTTGCGCCGAAAACCCCGACAACAACTTCTTGCCCGCCACCGGCACACTGCAGGTCTACCGCAAGCCGCAAGCCACCAGTTTCGAGCGCGGCACGGTGCGTGTGGACGACGGTGTGCGCGATGGCGACACCATCAGCCCGTTTTACGACTCCATGGTGGCCAAGCTCATCGTGCATGGCGACACGCGCGAGCAAGCGCTGGCCCGGCTCGACACCGCCTTGGCACAGACCCACATCGTGGGCCTGAACACCAATGTGCAGTTCTTGCGCCATGTGGTGCGCAGCGATGCCTTTGCCACGGCCAAGCTCGACACTGCACTCATTCAGCGTGAGGCCGCCGTGCTGTTCCAGCAGGAAACCGTGGGCTTGCCTGTCGCCGTAGCTGCGGTGGTGGCGCACACCCTGCACGCCGAAAAAGCCCTGCAGGGCGCAGACCCCTTCAGCCGCCGCGATGGCTGGCAGTCGCACGGCCTGGCGCAGCGCCGCTTTGAATTTGTCTGGCAAGACCAGCCGCGCTCGGCGCGTTTGAATTATTTGCACGACGGTGCTGTGAGCCTGTCGCTGGAAGGCGAAGGAGCCGCATCTGGCGTGCTGACGTTTGCTGCGGATGGTGCAGGCCTGTGGGTGCAGTGGGGCAGCGCCCCGCGAGTTTTCAGCCAGCTCGACTGGCAAGGCGAAACCGCGCACCTCTTCACGCCCCAGGGCGCGACGCGCATCACCGTGCTCGACCCGTTGGCCCACGCGGGCGAAGCCGCGCAGGAAGGCGGACGCCTCACAGCCCCCATGCCCGGCAAGGTGGTGTCCTTTGCCGTCAAGGCGGGCGACAAGGTCAAGGCCGGTCAGCCGCTGGCGGTCATGGAAGCCATGAAGATGGAGCACACCATCAGCGCGCCCAAAGACGGCGTGGTGGCCGAGCTGTTGTACGCGCCCGGTGACCAAGTCGCCGACGGGGCAGAGCTGCTCAAGCTGGGCTGACAAAATCGGTCCATGAACATCACCATCTGCTTTGACAAGCTCGACCCTGCCCCCTGGGTGCAGGGCCTGCAACAAGCCTTCCCGGAGGCCACGGTGTCGGCCTGGGCCCCCGGTGCACCACCCGCCGATCACGCCATTGTCTGGGCACCGCCCCAGCAGTTCATCGACGAGCAGCCGGACCTGCAAACCCTGTTCAACATCGGTGCAGGTGTGGACGCCTTGCTGAAGCTGAAACTGCCGCCCAGCCTGAAGGTGGTGCGCCTGGATGATGCGGGCATGTCGGTGCAGATGGCCGAATACGTGTGCCATGCGGTGATCCGGCACTTTCGCGAGTTCGATGGCTACGACGCCGACACGCAAGCGGGCAAATGGTCTTACCGCAAACCACGCAGCCGCGCCGACTTTGCGGTGGGCGTCATGGGCCTGGGTGTGCTGGGCGAGCGCGTGGCCAAGGCCTTGCAGGTCTTTGAGTTCCCGGTCAACGGCTACAGCCGCAGCCCCAAAGACCTGCCCGGCGTCCGCTGCTTCAGCGGGGCGCAAAGCCTGCCCGAATTCCTGCAGGCCACGCGTGTGCTGGTGAACCTGATGCCGCTCACGCCCGAGACCGAAAACATCCTGAACCGGGCCACCCTCGCGCAGCTGCAAAAAGGCGGCTATGTCATCAACGTGGCCCGTGGCAAGCATTTGGTGGACGAAGACCTCTTGGCCTTGATCGACAGTGGCCACCTCGCCGGGGCCACGCTGGACGTGTTCCGCACCGAGCCGCTGCCCGCTGACCACGTGTATTGGAAACACCCGAAAATCACCGTCACACCCCACACCTCGGCCCGCACCCTGCGCGAAGAAAGCATCGCGCAAATCGTGGGCAAAATGCAGGCGCTGCAGCGCGGTGAACTCATCCGTGGCGTGGTGGACCACCAGCGCGGTTATTGAACATTCTGAGAACCCCATGACCCTACCTTCCCGCGTTCAACTCATCGACGTCGGCCCCCGCGACGGTTTGCAAAACGAAAAGCAGCCGGTTCCGGCCGAGGTCAAGATTGGTTTGGTGCACCGCCTGCAGGCTGCGGGCCTGACCGAGATCGAGGTCACCAGCTTTGTGTCCCCGAAGTGGGTGCCGCAGATGGCCGACAACGCGGTCGTGATGGCGGGCATCGCGCGCCAAGCGGGTGTGCGCTACTCGGTGCTCACGCCCAACATGGTGGGTTTTCAGGCGGCGGTGGCATCCAAGCCTGACGAGATCGTGGTTTTTGGTGCCGCCAGCCAGGCCTTCAGCCAGAAGAACATCAATTGCTCGATCGAAGAAAGCATGGAACGCTTTGCGCCCGTGGTGCAAGCGGCGCTGGCGGCGGGCATCGCGGTGCGCGGGGCCATGAGCTGCACCGTGGGCTGCCCTTATGAGGGCGAAGTCTCACCGGCCAGCGTGGCCCATCTGGCGGGTTTGATGAAGCAGATCGGTGTGCAGCGTGTGGACGTGGCCGACACCATTGGCACCGGCACACCGCTCAAGGTGCAGCGCGCCATCGAGGCCACGCTGCAGCACTTCGACATCGACCGCATCTGCGGCCACTTCCACGACACCTACGGCCAGGCACTCGCCAACACGCTTGCGGCGTTGCAGATGGGGGTGTGGAACTTCCAGTCATCGGTGGCGGGCCTGGGCGGCTGCCCTTATGCCAAAGGCGCCACCGGCAATGTGGCCACCGAAGACGTGGTGTACATGCTGCACGGCATGGGCATTGCCACCGGCATTGACCTGGACAAGCTGGTGGATGCGGGGGCGTTCATCAGCGACTTTTTGGGGCGCCAACCGAACTCGAACGTGGCCAAGGCCTTGTTGAACAAACGGGCGGGTTGAGCGGGTGGGGACAGGGCGTGTGCCACGCCCATCGCCCACGGGGTCGGCTCCTACGCAGGCCCAAGCCCTCGGGCCTCCATCAAGGCCCGTTGCCTGTTGACTGACCTTTGTCAGCTTGGGCCACATCTTCCTGCATGGCGAGCGCCAGCGCCGCCGTCAGTTCGTCAAAGTGTGCGATTTCGGTCACGCCTGCGATGGTTTTGAGGCGGGGTGATTTGGGCTCGATCGTCCAGGCCCGGTCGGCCAGGCTGAGCATGTCCACGTCGTTGTCGTTGTCACCCACGGCCCAGATGGTGTCAAAGCGCGGCACGATGCGTTCGCTGCGAAACTGCGTCAGCGCATGGTGCTTGGAAATGCCGATGTGCGCAGAGGCCGGGTCTGGCGCGTTGGGGTCGGGCAAAAAGGCGCTGTTGATGCTCAACTCGCCCGTGCACACATCGCCTTGAAACTGCACCGTGTGCGCCAGCGCAAAGTCGGCAAAGATGCGTTTGCGCAGCACCTCGGCGGCCACAAAATAACTGTCGGACACCACACCCACCATGAAACCGGCCCGCTTGAAGGCCTTCACGCACTCGATCACGCCGGGCCGGATGGGCATGGCCTTGGCCACGGCTTCAAACTTTTGGCGGTGCACAAATCGGAAAATTTGCGCGATGTTGGCACTGCGCGTCAGCGCGTCCGGGTTGCCGCCGTCCAGGTGCTTGTTCAGCTCCTCCACCTGGCCTGTGGCTTGCGCCAGCAAGGTGGCAAATCGGCTGGTGGTCACGGTGCCATCCATGTCCAGGAGCAGCAGTTTCGTGCGGTTTTTCTGGCGTGTGATGGCGTAGTCCCATGAAGCGGTGGCCTGGCGCTGGCTTTCGTACATGGCCGTGATTTGCTCCACATGCAGGCGGCCGGATTCGCGGGCGCGGCTGAAGATCACGCGCGAGACCTCGTTGGCCATCGACGTCAGGTCCAGCAGCGGCTGGCTGTCGTGTTCCAGGTGGCCTATGTCCACCTCGGCCAGCTTGGCGTTGGCCCGCCAGGCGTCGATCAGCAGGCCGATGTCCACGCCGTAGCCGTCTTCGAACGTGAGTTGCTGCAGCAGTGACTTGCGTGCCGCAATGATGCCGCCCAGGGGCTGGTTGAAGTGCGCCAGTTCCGGGAAAAACACCTTGAGCATGGGCTTGGCGGTGAGCTCTGTCACGCGACCGCCACCTCGGCCAAACCGGGCTTTCACAAATTCGGCCTGGCCCGCAATCAGGGGCCGGGCCAGGTCGCTGATGATGCCGCTGCGCAGGCCTTTGAGGTCACCATCGAGGTAGACCAGAATTTCGCTTTGCGCCACCCGCGCCCCATCGGCCATGGAGGCCCCCTTGCCCAGCAAACTGCTGGTGATCACGCGCGCGCCGGCCTCGCGGGCCAGGCTCACGGTGTTGTCGACCGAGCTGTCGTCCACCACGATCACCTCGGCCGTGGCCGAATCACTCAGGGCGTAACGCACCACATCGGCGATGCGTTTTTGCTCGTTCAAGGCGGGGATGATGACGCTGACACACGGCTGCAACGGGGCTTCGAGCCGCAGCGGAGCGGGTGTGGGTGCCGTGGGCTCGGGCGTGACCTTGTCTGGCTTTTGCCAAGAGGCCAGGCGATGGCTGAGCCAGCGCCGGATGCCTTGCCATGTTCCTTGCCATGTGCGTTGCCAAATGTTCATGGATGTTCACCTTTCGGGTTGATGCAGGCTGGACGGGCGGGGGGTCTGGTGCCCCGGTGCGGCGTGGTGTCCGACATGGCCGCTGGCGTGCGTGATGAACCTGAAGACTCAGGTGCGGGCCTGTGGGCTGATCTACAAAAGCAATTGGCAGCCCATCGAAGAATTATTTTACATTTGAACAAATGTAAATAGATGGAAGACTGGGCGTCAAGCGGGTTGGCCCTTTGTCACCCAGGTGCCCGCTTGAGCAGGGCGTGCAGATGGAGCGGCTGAAGAGGTCATTCAAAAAATGCACAAAACAAACCCGGCATGGTCACGAAACCCGCATCCCATCGGCTGCGCTGGCCTGGGCGGCATTCAAATCCCGGCGATCTGAGTCCGGTGGATCACATCATGGCGATGGGGGTGTGTGCGGCTTGCGCGTCCACTTCCAGGCGGTTGATCAGCGCCGACAGATTGCGCTCCAGTTGCAGCAGGGTCACCTCGTCCATGCGCTGCAAGGCGTGGGGCAGGACGCCGGCAAAGGGGCCGGGAATTTTCTTGAGCAACTTCAGGCCCTCGGGCAGCACATACAGCTCTACCACGCGGCGGTCGGTGCTGGACTTTTCACTGTGCAACAGCCCGCTTTTGATCAGCGAGCGCACCAGGTTGCTGGTGGTGGACTGGTGGATGTCCATCAACGCGGCCAATTGCGTTACACCCAGGCCTTGGTGTTGGGCCACCAGGCTCAGGGCCCAGACCTGTGCACCGCCGATGCCGGACTGTTTTTCCATGGTCTGGAAGTGGCGTCTGACGGTGTTGAAAATCAGCCTGAATTGCCGCAAGACGCGGGTGGCGTGGTCATCCAAAGCGGAGTATTCGCCGGTGTTAGGCTGTGTACGCTGGGCGGTGAGGGGGGGCATGGTGACACGCAAGCAGAAGTGTGCAAAGCATACGCCAAAGCTCCCATGTCAGCTGGCCCGTGAACGTAAAAAAAGGGAGGCAAGCCTCCCTGAAGCCTTGTTCTGGCGTTGAAAAGGCAAGTCTATTGTATTGGTACAAATGAAATGGGTTGACGGTGAAAACCCGAGCCTGGATGGGGCCAGTCGTCAAATGGACAACCGCCATGCACTTGAACATCTGCCCTTTCATCTGGCCTGGGCATGCACTTGCACGCAAAATAGAGGCTCTATTTTTTCAAGAGCCACACAGTGTCACGAAGATGAGTCCATCCGAAGAACAGCTTTTGCCCGAAGGGGTGCAACGAGTGGCGCGGGCCCTGCAGGATGCCCAACATCCCCATGCCCCGGTCATGCTCGATGGTGCCGCCCGCACCGCGCAGGAGGCCGCTGATGGCCTCGGCGTGCAGCTGGGCCAGATCGCCAAGAGTGTGATCTTCAAACGCAAGGAAGACGATGCGGCCGTGCTGGTGGTCACTTCGGGTGACCGCCGGGTGGACGAAAAGAAAGTCTCGGCTTTGGTGGGCAAGGTGGGCCGTGCAGACGCCGACTTTGTGAAGGCGCAAACCGGCTTCAGCATTGGCGGCGTTTCGCCCGTGGCGCACCTGAACCCGCCCGTGACCCTGCTCGATCAGGACCTCTGGCGTTTTGACGTGATCTGGGCCGCTGCCGGGCATCCGCATGGCGTGTTTCAGCTGCAGCCCGATGACCTCAAGCGCCTGACCAGTGCGCCCGTGGCCGATGTGGCCCAGACCGAAGCCCAGCTGAGTGGGGTCGCCGCATGATGCCCCGCTTCCAGAAATTGGCCGAACGTGCGGCGCAGGTGCTGGCCGAGGTGGTGCCGCACGTCCCGTCGCCGTGTGTCTCGGTGTGCGTGATGCACCCGCAAACCGGTTGGTGTGAGGGCTGTTTGCGCACCTTGCCGGAAATTGGCGAGTGGAGCCGGATGCCCGACGAGGGCAAGCGCCAGGTCTGGCAGCGCATCCAACAGCGCCTGTCATCGCGCTCGCCGAACTGACCGGGCTGTGTTCAGTCGCTGCGCTCCACCACGATCAGCACATTGCAGGGTGACTCCTCCACCAGCGATTTGGCCGTCGAGCCGCTCCACCAGCGGCGCAGCAGGTTCTTTTCGTGTTTGTGGCCCACCACCATCAAATCGGCGCCCACGCGTTCGGCATAGGTCGTCAACTCGCGGATCACCTCACCCTTGAGGATTTCGCCTTGCACGGCAAAACCCATCGCCTTCAGTGCGGCCACACCTTCGTCCAGCTGTGTGGTGAATTGTTTTTCAACCGCTGCCGAGTTGCTGGGGGCGTAATAGCCCATCTCCATCGACCCGACGTCCACGGGTGTGGGCACCACCGCCACCAACGTCAGCTGGGGTTGGCCCCAGTGGGCGAGTTCCTTGATTTCCAGCATCGCCTTTTGGCCGCTGGCTGAGCCGTCATAAGCCAGAATGATGTGCTTGTACATGCTGCCTCCTTGGAGCGAATGGCCCGAGGGCCCGCTGGTGTCTGTGACCGCACCTGAAACACAGGCTTGTCTGGAATTCTAAGGACATGCCCTGTGCCGCACGTCGGTGTTGACCCTATAGACTGTGGGTGACAACACACCAAAACACCGTCATGAAAACGATCCACTTTTATCTGGACTTCATCTCGCCCTACGCCTGGCTCGCTTTTGATGCCTTGCCCAAAGCCCTGCAAGGCATCAGCCACCGCGTTGTGCACAAGCCGGTGCTGTTTGCCGCCATGCTCAAGCACCACGGCCAGTTGGGGCCGGCCGAAATGCCCAGTAAACGTGACTGGACCTACCGGCAGGTGTTGTGGCTGGCCCACCAGCAAGGCACCGCCATGCAATTGCCTGCCATGCACCCATTCAACCCCTTGGGTCTGCTGCGGCTGGCCACGGCCTGCGACGCCGATGGGCAGCCCAGTCGCTATGTGTGTGAAACCATTTTTCGGCATGTGTGGTGCACGGGTGAGGATGCGGCCGATCCGGCCCGTCTGTCGCTGTTGACCACGCAACTGTCACCCGCTCGCGAACCCACCGACCCCGCCGTCAAGCAGGCTGTGCAAACGCATACCGAAGAGGCCATTGGCCTGGGCGTGTTTGGCGTGCCCAGCTTTGTGGTCGACGACAAACTGTTTTGGGGACAAGACGCTTTGCCCATGCTGCGGGCTTACCTGCAGGGCGACCCCTGGTTCGCGGGGCCAGACTGGCAAGCCCCCGGGCAATGCCAGGTGGGGGTTCGCCGCTGAAATCAGCGTTGGGCCGCTTCCTGGGCTTCCCAGCGGTTCATGAGCCAGGCGTAAACCACCACGATGGCCAGAAAAATCAGGATGGAGCCTTGCGCAGCCATCCAGAAATGGAAAGGCCAGCCCCACACTTCAAACGACAGGCTGCGTGCAAAAAAGCCGGGCCCGAAACTGGTCACGGCCCAGACCAGCAACAGCACGACCGTCAAACGCCGTTGGCGTTTTTTCAGGGCAGGTGAAGGCGTGGGAATTTCGACCATGCCCCAAGCATAGAGGACAAATCCGATCGCGCAGGCCCCGGTGTTTTCCCTTGCTGCGGTCATCTCCATGCGCGGGCGCAAGGGTAAACACGGGGTTTGATCGCCTCATCTAACGAAAAAAATCTGGGGGTTAACCCTCGCTATGCAGGTTTGTCGGAGCGATTGAAAATCAAATCAAAGGGTTAACCCTGAATCTGTAAGCTGCCGTTGGTTAAGCGTCAGAAGCGGGTCAGAGCCAGCACCAAGAATCACTGCAAGTCTTCATGTTGGAGACTGCATTCATTGGAGACAGCTTTATGGCTACAACAGCAGAAAACCGACCGATGTCGGCGGAAGAGAAGAAGGTGATTTTTGCCTCTTCTCTGGGCACCGTGTTTGAGTGGTACGACTTTTATCTGTACGGATCGCTGGCTGCGATCATTGCGAAACAATTCTTCAGCGGTCTGGACGAAGGCTCTGCTTTCATTTTCGCGCTGCTGGCGTTCGCTGCCGGTTTCATCGTGCGTCCTTTCGGCGCCTTGGTGTTCGGCCGCCTGGGCGACATGATCGGTCGCAAGTACACCTTCCTGGTGACCATCTTGTTGATGGGTGCATCGACCTTCATCGTGGGCATCTTGCCCAACTACGCCAGCATTGGCGTGGCCGCGCCCATCATTCTGATCTGCCTGCGTTTGCTGCAAGGCTTGGCTTTGGGTGGTGAGTACGGTGGTGCCGCCACTTATGTGGCCGAGCACGCCCCCCACGGCAAGCGCGGTGCCTACACCGCCTGGATCCAGACCACAGCGACGCTGGGTTTGTTCCTGTCGCTGATGGTGATTCTGGGCACACGTACCGCCATCGGTGAAGAAGCCTTCGCCGACTGGGGCTGGCGCGTGCCGTTCATCGTTTCGATCGTGATGCTGATCATTTCGGTCTACATCCGCTTGAGCATGAACGAATCGCCTGCTTTCCAGAAAATGAAAGCCGAAGGCAAGACCTCCAAAGCTCCTCTGTCCGAGTCTTTCGGCCAGTGGAAAAACCTGAAGATCGTGATCTTGGCCCTGGTCGGTTTGACCGCCGGTCAAGCGGTGGTCTGGTACTCCGGTCAGTTCTACGCCTTGTTCTTCCTGACCCAGGCCTTGAAGGTCGACGGCGCCACGGCCAACATCATGGTCGCGATCTCCCTGATCATCGGCACACCGTTCTTCATCGTCTTCGGTGCGCTGTCTGACAAGATTGGCCGCAAGCCAATCATCCTGGCCGGTTGCCTGTTGGCCGCTTTGACTTACTTCCCTGTGTTCAAGGCATTGACCAAGGCTGCCAACCCTGATCTGGCCGCAGCCCAAGCCAAGTCGCAGGTGGTGGTGGTGGCCGATCCTGCCGAGTGCTCGTTCCAGTTCAACCCCACTGGCACCAAGAAGTTCACTTCTTCTTGCGACATCGCCAAGCAACGTCTGGCTGGCGCTTCGGTGAGCTACTCCAACGAAGCGGCACCTGCTGGCACACCCGCCATCATCAAGATCGGTGAAACCGTGGTGCCTGTGAAGTACAGCGCCGAGGACATCGCTGCAGCCAAGGCCAAGGCCGAAGCCAAAGTGGCCGAACTGACTGCCGCTCAACCTCAGGATGCCAAGGCCCTCGAAGCTGCCAACAAGGCCGTCAAGGACCTGAGCAACGAGAAGACCGCTGGCGCTACCCTGCTGGGCAGCAACCTGGGCGCAGCCCTGAAAGCCGCCGGCTATCCCGCCAAGGCTGACATGGCCAAGTTCGACAAGGTCACCGTCATCATCATCTTGACTTACCTGGTGTTGTTGGTGACCATGGTGTACGGCCCGATCGCCGCCATGCTGGTCGAGATGTTCCCAACCCGTATCCGTTACACCTCCATGTCCTTGCCTTACCACATCGGTAACGGCTGGTTTGGCGGCCTGCTGCCCACCACCGCCTTCGCGATCGTGGCCCAGACCGGCAACATGTACAACGGTCTGTGGTACCCGATCATCATCGCCGGTGCAACCGTCGTGATCGGTGGCTTGTTCATCAAGGAAACCAAAGACGTCGACATCTACGCTGACGATTGATCTTTGTAAGCTACCCGGGGTGACTCGGGTGCTAAATTCAAGGCCTTCCCTCTGTGGAGGGCCTTCTTTCTTTTGGAGATGAACGATGTGGAAAATTGCTGTTGGATTCGCGGTCTTTGCGGCCCTGGCTTTGTACGTGATTGGCAAAGGCGGTGACAGCCTGGACATGAGCGGTGAAAAACACGGTGCCGATGCCGTGCATGTGGAGCCGGCCAAGGCCGATGCGCCTGCTGCTCCTGCTGCAGCACCGGCGTCAGACGCCAGCGCTGCCAAGTAAGCTGAGCCCGCCGTCTTGCGTACTTGATCGAGCTCAAGTGCGCGGATATCCAGCCACGCCCCTGCGTGGCTTTTTTCTGGGTGAGTACTGTGGGTCCTGGTGGGAATCAGCCCTTTGGGTTCCTGTGGGAGCCAGCCTGCTGGCGATGACTCGCAGACCACGGGCGATCGCTTGCAGGCAAGCTCCCACAGACGGTACGGCGAGCCCTTGAACCGTGAGCGGGGTGATCGGTTCATGCCAAGGACAGGCTTGGGGACCTGGCCCTAGAATGTTTGGCCTTCACCCGAAAAAGCCAAGCATGTCACAAGGTCTCATCCGCATCCGTGGTGCCCGTCAGCACAACCTCAAAAACATCGATCTGGACATCCGCACGGGTGAATTGACCGTGGTCACCGGCCCCAGCGGCTCGGGCAAGTCGAGCCTGGTGTTTGACACGCTGTACGCCGAGGGCCAGCGCCGCTATGTGGAGACCTTCAGCGCCTATGCCCGCCAGTTCCTGGACCGCATGGACAAACCGGCGGTGGACAAGGTCGAAGGCGTGCCCCCGGCGATTGCGATCGATCAGACCAACCCGGTGCGCAGCTCGCGCTCCACCGTGGGCACCATGACCGAGCTGAACGACCACCTGAAGTTGTTGTTCGCCCGTCTGGGTCAGCTGTTCGACAAAGACACCGCACAGCCCGTACGCCACGACAACCCCGACACGATCTACGCCGAACTGGCCCAGCGTGCGGCGCAAGCGGGTGACCCGCGCCTGTACTTGACCTTCCCGGTGGAGTTGCCGGCCAACACCAGCGCCGAGCAGGTGGAGCAATGGCTCTCGGCCAGCGGCTTCACCAAAGTGCAGGCCGAACGCGAAGTGGCCACACCCACCGGTCCGCGCAAAGTGCTGGACGTGATCGCCGACCGTTTCCGTTTGGCCAAGGCCGAAAAAGCCCGCGTGGTCGAAGCCATCGAAGTCGCCCTGAAGCGCGGCGGCCGTCTGAATGTGTATGTGGAGACATCGGGGTCAGATCCCGATTTGTCTGCCACCTCGGCGCCCAGCTTCGACATCTGGCGCTTTTCCACCGGCTTGCATTGCCCCGACAGCGACCAGCGCTACACCGATCCGATCCCCTCGATGTTCTCCTTCAACTCGGCGGTGGGGGCGTGCGAGACCTGCCGGGGTTTTGGCCGGGTCATTGGCGTGGACTACGGCCTGGTCATTCCCAACCCCAAGCTCACGCTGCGGGCCGGGGCCATCAAGACGCTGCAAACGCCGGCCTGGCAAGAAAACCAGGACGACCTGATGCGGCATGCCGAGGCCGCAGGCATTCCGCGCGACACACCCTGGGACAAGCTGACGAAAGCGCAGCAAGACTGGGTGATCCACGGTTCGCCCGAGTGGAAGGGGCGCTGGAACCACCAGTGGTACGGCGTGAAGCGCTTTTTTGAGTACCTGGAGAGCAAGGCCTACAAGATGCACATCCGTGTGCTCTTGTCCAAGTACCGCAGCTACACCGAATGCCCCACTTGCCATGGCGCACGCTTGAAGACCGAGAGTTTGCTCTGGCGCATTGGCAGCCATGCGGATGCCGATGGGGTCTTGCCCGTGGAAAAACGCTTCATGCCCGCTGGTGTGAAATGGACCCGCGCGCAGTTGGAGGCGCTGCCGGGTTTGAGTCTGCACGACATGATGATCATGCCGCTGGACCGTTTGCGTTTGTTTTTTGACCGGTTGTCGGCTTCTGGTTTGGCGTCTGTGGGTGCAGGGGAGGCTCCGGCCGGGGATGGGCTGGGCTCCTCATACGGCGGGGGTACGCCAAAATCGTCGCCCAGCCCATCCCCGGCCGAAGCCGCAGGGGCGGGTGCAAACGCACCGACACAGGGAGTCACCAAGACGGCGATTGATACAGCGACCGAGAGGGCGCCAGACGCCCGATCCACCACAAGGTCTGCGTCAGAGCGGGGGGCGGGCGACGATTTGGGCGTACCCCCGCCGTATGAGGAGCCCGCCCCCCGCTCTGATGCAGACCGAACCTCAGCAGAAACCACAGAGGCAAACGTAAAAGGATCAACACAAGGCCCAAGCGCAGAACAAAAAGCCCTGCAACTGCTGCTGGAAGAAATCATCACCCGCCTCAAATACCTGTGCGACGTGGGCATTGGTTACCTTACCCTCGATCGCCAAAGCCGAACCCTCAGCGGCGGCGAAGTGCAGCGCATCAACCTCACCACCGCCCTGGGCACCAGTCTGGTCAACACCCTGTTTGTGTTGGACGAACCCAGCATCGGCCTGCACCCGCGTGACATGCACCGAATCACCCAGGCCATGCACCGACTGCGCGATGCGGGCAACACCCTGGTCGTGGTCGAGCACGACCCGGCCGTGATGCTGGCGGCCGACCGCATGATCGACATGGGCCCAGGCCCTGGCGAGCGCGGCGGGCAGATTGTGTTCGACGGCACCACCGCCGACCTGCGCAATGCCGACACGCTCACAGGCGCGTATTTGGGCGGGCGCAAACAGGTGGGCCTGGGCTTCAAGCGCATGGTCACCGACAGCACGCCGCGCCTGATTTTGGAAGGCGCGCGCGAGCACAACCTGCAAAACATCAGCGTGGACTTTCCGCTGCAGCGCCTGGTCACCATCACCGGCGTGAGCGGCTCGGGTAAATCGAGTTTGATTCAGGACGTGCTGGCCCCGGCGCTGATGCGCCACTTTGGCAAAGCCACCGAAACCCCGGGCGCACACGACCGCCTGCTGGGCGCCGACCACCTGAGCGATGTGGTGTTTGTGGACCAGTCGCCCATTGGCAAAACCGCCCGATCCAACCCGGTGAGCTATGTGGGGGCGTGGGACGCGATCCGCGAAATTTTTGCCACCGCGCCGCTCTCGCGCCAGCGCGGCTACACCGCCAGCAAGTTCAGCTTCAACGGCGGCGATGGCCGCTGCCCCACCTGCGGCGGCTCTGGCTTTGAGCACGTCGAGATGCAGTTCTTGAGCGATGTGTACTTGCGCTGCCCCGACTGCGATGGCCAACGCTACCGCCCCGAAATTTTGGAAATCACCATCGAGCGCCAGGCCATCGGCGGTGCGGTGCGGCACCTCAATGTGGCTGACATTCTGCAGCTCACCGTGAGCGAAGCGGCCGCTTTGTTTGCGCAAGACCGCGAAGTCATCCGGGCCCTGCAGCCCATCGTCGATGTGGGTCTGGAGTATGTGCGCCTGGGTCAGCCTGTGCCCACCTTGTCGGGCGGTGAGGCCCAGCGGCTCAAGCTCGCGGGTTTTCTGGCCGAGGCCGCCAAGAGTGCATCCAAGAGCCGCCAAAGTTTGGCCCGTAAGGGCACGCTGTTCCTGTTTGACGAGCCGACCACCGGCCTGCACTTTGACGACATCGCCAAGCTCATGCGGGCTTTGCGCAAGCTGCTCGAAGCCGGGCATTCGCTCATCGTCATCGAGCACAACCTGGATGTGATCCGCGCCAGTGACTGGTTGATCGATCTTGGCCCCGAAGGCGGTTATGCCGGTGGCCTGATCGTGGCCGAGGGCACACCCGAAGATGTGCGCCAGCACCCCACATCGCACACGGGCCAGGCGCTGCGTGAATACGCCGAGTCCATGGGCGAGGTGGGCGCTGTGCAAGAGCCATCGCTTGCAGGCAAGCTCCTACAAAACACCGGAACCTCCCCTGTAGGAGCCAGCCCTGCTGGCGATAGGATGCTTGCAGGCCAGCGCCTGCAAAATGCTTCGGCGTCTCTGGCACACGCCAAAGGAAAAGCCTCCAACAACATCCAGATCGTCAACGCCAAAGAGCACAACCTCAAAAACCTGAGCGTCAACATCCCGCGCGGCAAGTTCAACGTGGTCTCCGGCGTGAGTGGTTCCGGCAAATCCACGTTGGCTTTTGACATCCTGTTCAACGAAGGCCAGCGCCGCTACCTGGAAAGCCTGAACGCCTATGCCCGATCCATCGTGCAACCGGCAGGCCGCCCCGAGGTCGATGCGGTCTATGGCATCCCGCCCACCGTGGCCATCGAGCAGCGCCTGTCACGCGGTGGCCGCAAATCCACTGTGGGCACCACCACCGAAGTCTGGCATTTCCTGCGTCTGCTGTATGTGAAGCTCGGCATCCAGCACTGCATCCACGACGGCACGCCGGTGCAGCCGCAAACGCCCGACAGCATCGTGGCGCAGCTGATGACGCAGTTCCGGGGGCAACACATCGGCCTGCTGGCCCCGCTGGTCAGCAACCGTAAAGGGGTCTACACCGAGCTGGCCGACTGGGCGCGTCCACGCGGCTACACGCACCTGCGCGTGGATGGCGAGTTTTTGCCCACGCAGGGTTTCCCGCGCATTGATCGATTCAAGGAGCACAACATCGAACTGCCGGTGGCCAGTCTGGATGTGCTGCCGTCGAACGAAACGGCCTTGCGCCAGGCGCTGACGCAGGCACTGGAGCACGGCAAAGGCGTGGTGCATGTGCTGAGCGACCTGGGTGGTTTGCGCGAGGCCATGTTCAACGGCGAATCCACCGCGCGCATTGGCCAGCACCGCGTGTTTTCTACATTGCGGGCCTGCCCGCAATGCGCCACCTCGTATGCCGAACTCGACCCGCGTTTGTTCTCGTACAACAGCAAGCACGGCTGGTGCCCCGATTGTGTGGGAACGGGCGTCAAGCTCAGCAAGGACGAGCGCAAGGTGTTCGACGACTCGGTGCAGGACGACAAGGACAAGGGCCGCGAACAGACCTTTGCTGAGCCGGAAATCGAAGACCTGGCCGATGTGGCCTGTCCCAGTTGCGAGGGCACCCGGCTGAACGCCACGGCGCGTGCTGTGCGCCTGGGCGCAGCGCCCGGCCAGGGCTGGCGCATCACCGACATTGCCAGCTTGTCGGTCAGCGATGTGCGGCAGTGGGTCGAGAAGCTGCACCTCACCGGTCGCGATGCCGACATCGCCCGCGATCTGGTGCCCGAGATCCAAAGCCGCCTGGAATTTCTCGAAGAAGTGGGCTTGGGCTACCTCACCCTCGACCGGGGCGCGCCAACCCTGTCGGGCGGCGAAGCCCAGCGCATCCGCTTGGCCGCGCAGCTGGGCAGCAACTTGCAAGGCGTGTGCTACGTGCTGGACGAGCCGACCATCGGCTTGCACGCCCGCGACAACCAGATTTTGCTGAACGCCCTGCACAAGCTGGGTGACAAGGGCAACACCCTGGTGGTGGTGGAGCACGATGAAGACACGATCCGCCGCGCCGACCACATCATCGACATCGGCCCGAGTGCCGGTAAACGCGGCGGCCGTCTGGTGGCCGAAGGCTCGGTGGCCGACATCACGGCGTCTGCCGATTCGCAGACCGGGCGTTACTTGTTGCATGCGATGAAACATCCGATGCAGTCGCGTCGTTTCGTGGATGCTTCTTTGCGTGGCGCTGGCGCGGGCGCCTCATACGGCGGGGGTACGCCAAAATCGGCGCCCACGCCAGCGCCCCACAAAGAAGCTGCGGGTGGTTCGGACGTGCATTGGCTCACCCTGACAGGTGCCAACCTCCACAACCTGCGCCAGGTCGATGTTCAAGTGCCGCTCAAGCGCCTGGTCGCCGTCACGGGCGTCAGCGGTTCCGGCAAGTCCACGCTGGCCCGTGATGTGCTGCTGGCCAATGTGCAGGCCCTGGTCAGCCAGCGCTCGACCTTGGCAGGTCGCACCGCACAAGATGCCGGCCAGCGCGTGGCCCTGACCGCTTGCAGCGATGTGCAAGGTTTTGAGACCATTGACCGCGTGCTCGAAGTCGACCAGACCCCGATTGGCAAAACGCCGCGTTCCTGCCCCGCGACCTACATCGGTTTCTGGGACACGATCCGCAAATTGTTTGCCGAAACGCTGGAGGCCAAGGCGCGTGGCTATGCGGCCGGGCGTTTCAGCTTCAACACCGGCGAAGGCCGCTGCCCCAGCTGCGAAGGGCAGGGCATGCGCACCATCGAGATGAGCTTCCTGCCCGATGTGAAAGTGCCTTGCGAAACCTGCCGAGGCGCCCGCTTCAATCCCGAGACCCTGGCGGTCACTTGGCGTGGCAAAAGCATTGGCGATGTGCTGCAGATGGAGGTGGACGAAGCGGTGGAATTCTTCGCCACCATGCCCAGCATCGCGCACCCGCTGCAGTTGCTCAAAGATGTGGGCTTGGGCTACCTGACCTTGGGCCAGCCCTCACCCACGCTCAGCGGCGGCGAAGCGCAGCGCATCAAGTTGGTGACCGAACTCACAAAGGTGCGCGACGACGTGGGCAAGCGTGGCAACAAGGCCCCGCACACGCTCTATGTGCTGGATGAGCCCACGGTGGGTCTGCACATGGCCGACGTGGACAAACTCATCAGCGTGTTGCACCGCTTGGTGAATGCGGGACACAGTGTGATCGTGATTGAGCACGATTTGGATGTGATCGCCGAAGCCGACTGGGTGATCGACCTGGGGCCGGAGGGCGGCAATGCCGGTGGCCGCATCGTCGCTGCGATGACGCCCGAAGCCCTGGTGCGCTTGGGCACCCACACCGGCAAGGCGCTGGCGCCGGTGCTGGCCCGGGCATGAGCTGGTTTGGCGATGCCCGGTGGGCCACAGACGTCTGAATCGCCGGCAGGCTGGTTCCTACAAAAAACCGCCATGGGTCTGAACGCTGGCCATCAACCGCGCACAGCCAATCGCCAAAGCGACGTCACCTCTGCCGCACGCGCTGCATGCAGTGGATCGGTGGCGTCTTGTGCCTTGCCATGCACAGGCTTGGCGTCGATGCGCCCCAGCACGGTCAAGCCTGCCGCATCGATCCAGCCCATCAATTCTTCGCGGGTGCGCAAACCCAGATGTTCGGCCAGGTCAGACAGGATCAACCAGCCTTCACCACCGGTGCACAGGTGGGCCGAGAGCCCGGCCAGAAAGCCCTTGAGCATCTGGCTGCCCTCGTCGTAAACCGCCTGGTCCAGCAGTGACGTGGGGCGAGCCGGCAGCCAAGGTGGGTTGCACACCACCACAGCCGCTTGGCCTATGGGGAACAAGTCCGCTGCCTCCAGCTGAACCTGGTTTTGCAAACCCAGACGCTGCAAATTGTCTTTCGCACAGGCCAAGGCCCGATCACTCATGTCGGTGCCCACCACTTTGGCCGCACCTCGCCGGGCCAGCACCGCCGACAGCACGCCCGTGCCCACCCCAATGTCAAAAGCCACTGCATGCGTTTTCATGGCCGCAGGCCAAGGCGCCTTGGCCACCAGCGCCACATATTCACCCCGCACCGGTGAAAAAACGCCGTAATGCGGATGAATGCGCAGCGCCTCGCCCAGTGCCGGCACTTCCACGCCGTTTTTGCGCCATTCAAAAGCGCCAATCACGCCCTGCAAGCTGCGCAGTGACATGACCGAAGGCTGGCCATCGGCAGGACCCAAAGCCTGAGCGCACGCCTGCCGTGCATCCGGTGCCCGACGCAGCGGGATGCTGTCGTCGCCCTCCAGCTCGATCAGAAGCTGGTTCAACACCCGGCTGCGGTGAGCCTGCGCCTGGCGATGGGTGTGAAACGCAGCACCCGGCAGTGCCGGCGCCATTGCATCGGACTTTTTGCTGCGAGGCTTCTTGGGCTTGTCAATGCGCCGCGCCAGCGCCTGCAAAAGCTGGCGGGCATTCTGGAAATCACCACGCCAGAGCAAGCCGGTGCCCTCACAAGCCAGCCTGAAGGCGGTGTCGGCACTCATCGTGTCATCGGCCAGGACCACTTTTTTAGGCGTCGCTGAGCCATGGTCCGTTCGCCAGCGTCGTGACCGCACCTCATTGTTTTCAGTCCAGACCAGCTCGGGTTGCGCATTCATGCCATTTCGCCCGGGGGGCGCGTAGTTGAGGAAATCAGACCATCGGGCCAGCCCGGCACTATAGCCCGCCAAGCATAAAGACCGCGCCTCATATGTACAAAAACTCACAGATGCCGTGAGGCAAAAAGGGCACAATACCGACCTTGCCCTTGTCAAAATCAAAAAACTGAACAAACCGCACATGGCGCCTTCACCGCAGCAGTCAAATTCTTTTGCTGAAAGAGCGGTGGTTTTGGTGCCAACCTGCAATCCTGGCGTCATCTGGCCAGACTTTTTGCAAGCGATCAGGCAACAAAAACCGGCCCCTGCCAAAGTGGTCATCCTGGACTCGGAATCGACCGACGGCCAAATCCAGGCCGCGCCCGATCTTCATGTGCACACCATTGCCCGCGCCAGTTTCAACCACGGTGCCACACGGCAAGAGGGCATTGAGCGCTTCGCCGCAGATGCCGAATTCGTCGTGTTTTTGACCCAAGACGCGCTGCTGGCGGACCCTGCCGCCATCGAAACGCTGCTCAGTGCCTTTGCGGACCCCCAGGTGGCAGCCGTGTACGGTCGTCAGTTGCCACACGCCAACGCGACACCCGTGGCGGCGCACGCCAGGTTGTTCAACTACCCCGACACCAGCCACACTGTTGACCGCCAAAACAGCTCGCAAAAAGGCATCAAAGCCTGTTTTTTGTCCAACTCTTTTGCAGCCTACCGACGCTCTGCCCTCATGCAGTCGGGCGGCTTCGCCGGCGATGTCATTCTGGGCGAAGACACGCATTTGGCGGCTCGACTGCTGTTGGCTGGCCAGTCCATTCGTTATCAAGCCAACGCCTGCGTTTATCATTCTCATAACTATTCTTTTCGGGAAGAGTTCGGCCGGTACTTTGATACCGGTGTCTTTCATGGCCAGCAGCCATGGCTGATCCAGCAATTTGGAAATGCAGGGCAAGAAGGTTTGAAATTCGCCAAGTCTGAAATGTTGTATTTGTTCAAGCATGCCCCTTGGCGCATTCCTGAGGCTGTTTTGCGGACGGTGTTCAAATTTTCTGGATACAAGCTTGGCCTGCTCAGCAAAAACTGGCCCATTTTTCTGAACAAGTGTTTGTCCATGCACAAGGGGTATTGGGTTTGAGTCGCTTGGATACCCCGCAGGAGCTCTTGGTCACCACAGGCTCCACCATGAGTTTGTTGAAAGTCCGACTTTCAAAACTGGCAATTTTGTGCGGCGATCTGATCGCCATCACGCTCGCATTCGCGGTCTCTGTGATGGTGTGCACATGGGCGTCCACCGGCTCAGTGCAAGAAGTGTCCTTGTGGTGGGTTGGGCAAGAACCTGGTCGATTCGTGTCCTGGGGGGCCATGGGCATTTTGGGCACCTTGTTCTTGCTCATCAGCTACCAGCACTACAGCGACCGGCGCCCATTCTGGGACGAGCTGGGTGATTTTCTGAGACTGATCGGGTTGTTGTCACTGCTGGACATGTCACTCATTGCCATCAACCAATGGCGTGTATCCCTGCTTTGGTGGATTGTTTCTTGGAGCGCGGTCCTGGTGTCGCTGATTGCCATGCGCAGCCTGACCCGGTATGTGCTCAAGCGCATGAATCTCTGGGTCAGACCCACTGTGATCATTGGTGTGGGGCCCAACGCTGCCGATGCTGCGAAGGCTTTGAGCAGTCAGCCAGAGCTCGGACTGAAAGTGATTGGTTTTGTATCGGCAGGGGCTGCCAGTTTGGTGCACGACAGGCATACACAGCCGCGGTTGCCTCAGGATCAAATGCAGGAACTGGCCGGGCAACCGGGGGTCCAATGGGTCATTGCACTGGAGCATGCCGAGTCAGAGCAGCGTGAGCACTGGCTAAGGATGCTGGCGCAGTGGGGTGCCACGGACATCAGCGTCATCCCCGCCATGCGCGGAGTTCCTTTGCATGGCACCGACATCTCCCATTTTTTTTCGCATGAAGTGGCCATGCTGCGCATGCGCAACAACCTGCGCCGTTGGCCGGCCAGATTGACCAAAAGGGTTTTTGACACGCTGTCCGCAGTCATTTTGCTGATCTTGCTCAGTCCCATCATGGCCATCATTGTTCTGATGATTCGCCGCGACGGTGGCCCTGCCGTGTTTGCACACCCGAGGGTTGGCAAACGAGGCAAGATCTTCAATTGCTACAAATTCCGAACCATGGTGGTGGACGCGGAAGACCAGCTGGAAAAACTTTTGCAGGAAAGACCGGAACTTCGCCGTGAATGGCAGGCTGACCGCAAACTGCTCCACGATCCTCGAGTCAGTCCTTTGGGACGCTTCTTGCGGCGAAGCAGTCTTGACGAGTTGCCCCAACTCCTCAACGTGGTGCGTGGCGAGATGAGTTTGGTCGGGCCTCGTCCGGTCGTGCGCACAGAGCTCCCCCGCTTTGGCTCCGATGTTGGCTACTACTTGCTGGTCCGTCCGGGTATGACCGGGCTCTGGCAGATCAGTGGGCGCTCCAGTGTCGACTACGACAAACGTGTCTATCTGGACGCTTGGTATGTCAAAAACTGGTCGTTCTGGTACGACCTGATCATTTTGTTCAAGACCATCAATGTCGTCTTTTCCCGTCAAGGCGCCTACTGATTTCCGCGGCAGATGAAGCACGGCGAGGCTGGCTGCCCGCCAGCCCCATTGGGCAGTGCTTCAAGAATGAGCTTTAGCTGTGCTGAGGCGCTCGACTTCGATGCGCAGGCCTGAAGTCGGGGTGTTGCAAAGACAGATTCGGAGAGAAGAACGGGTCATTGACCAGCGCCGTTCCCCAACGTTGGTGCATGAACTGCTCTTCCGACATGAAACGATCTCGTTGATCGTCAGACAGATCATTGCCACGGCTGGCGGATTCATGGTGAATCATTTCCGCGTAGGGTGTGTACACGCACGCCAATCCGGCTTTGTGCAGACGCAAGCAAAAATCCACATCATTGAAAGCCACCGCAAGCTTCTCATCCAGACCGCCGATTTTCATATAGTCAGACTTTCGGATGAGCAAGCATGCTGCCGTCACGGCAAGCAGACGGTGATGGAGGGCAATGCGTCCAAAATAGCCCACATGCCCCCTGGCCAGTCCGACATGCGCGTGACCCGCCACGCCTCCCAGACCGACCACCACACCGCCATGTTGCAAACCACTGTGGCCTGGATACCAAAGCCGAGCGCCCACCGCGCCAATGCCGGGCATCACAGCAAAAGACAGCAACTCCTCAAGCCATCCCGGTGTGACGATTTCAATGTCGTTGTTCATCAGGCAAAGAAAGTCCCCCTTGGCATGTGCCGCAGCAAAATTGTTCAGGGCAGAAAAATTGAAAGGACGAGGGTCCCGAATCACCCGAATCCCTTGCTGTGCAAGCGCATCGAAATACTCCAGGCTTGCAGGCTCTGCGCTGTTGTTGTCGATGACGATGATTTCGATGTTCGGGTAAGTGCTGAGTTTTTGGATGGACTCAATGCAGGTCCGCAGCAACTCAATGCGGTCACGGGTTGGAATCAGCACGCTGACCAAAGGTAAGACAGCAGGCAGTTTGGGGCGCACTCGATTCATGTTGGGAATTTCGGGTGCAGGCTCCACATTGGCGGAGATGCCCAAACGCTCCAGATGGTCCCTGAGTGCTCTGCGACTCGCAGAATCGGCATAGGGCTTTTGATCCGGGGCCAGGGCCGTGCTGCCTGCAATGGCCCGCCAGTGATAAAGCACGCGCGGAACATGGACGATCTGATGGGGCTGGCTGCGTTCGATCACCCGCAAGGCCAGGTCGTAATCTTGCGATCCTTCGTAGCCTGTCCTGAATCCCCCGATTTCAATTAAGGTGCTGCGCTTGTAGCACCCGAGGTGACTGATCATGTTTTGAGCCCACATCAGCTCACGGTTGTATTCGCCTTTGAAGTAAGGATCAAACCGAAGTCCCTCGCCATCGATCTTGTCTTCATCGCTGAAGATGATCTGCGCATCCTTGTGATCCTGCAGGGCATGCACCACCCAATACAAAGCCATGGGGTGCAGACGATCGTCGTGATCCAGAAGTGCAACCCATTCGCCCTTCGAGCTGTAAAGGGCGGTGTTGCTGCTTTCAGAAATGTGACCGTTTTTTTCCCGAAAATTGAGCACGATGCGAGGGTCTTGTTGCGCCACTTGCGTCAGGTAATCGCGGACTTCGGCCCGGGGCGATGCATCGTCGGCGATGCACAGTTCCCAGTTCGGATAAACCTGCGCCTGGACACTTTGAATCGCTTCTCGCAGGTAGTTCAGAGGAGAGTTGTAAGTGGGCATCAGCACTGAAATCAAGGGCTTGTGCTTCCACGTTTGCGCCGACTCCAACAGGGCAGGGTATTGACCCTCCTGGGGCTCATGGGTCTTTATCCATTCCAAATAGGCGTGGCCTTGATTCAGTTCGCCGCGCACTTTTTGAGTCAATTCCCTGACGCCGTATTGGCGAATCAGTTGAGGCAATCTCGGCAGTGCGGTCACTGCAGTTTTCAGCACCCGAAGCCATGTCCTCGATTGCGCCTTCAAATTCCTGAGCGCATTGAAAAGATGCCGCACAGGCGCCATCAGGCGCCAGCTGTGGCTGTTCAAAATCTGGTTCAAGGCCTGCTCGTGAAATGCTTTGGGCACATGGTCGGCCTTGAATTGTTGCAAGGCTTGTTCCAAGGCGCTGATGCGACTTTCCAGTTCCGTGTTCAGTGTTTCCAGTGGGTGCAGTTTCATCCGCTGTGTTTCCAACTCCTGACGAACGTTGTTCAGCGTCTGGACCAAGTCTGTGTGCTGCCAGCTGCGTTCCATCAACAGACTTAATTGCTCCGGCGTCCAGCGATTTCGCCACTTTTCATAAATCAGGCGTGATGCGTGGCCATGAAACTGAACATGTTCATGAACGCCAGAGCTGCTGTGAATCCGATAAAACGCCGTGGTAACAGGAATGAACAGGAAATCGGTGTGCTCAGCTGCTTGCAACCAGAAATCCCAATCTTCATAAAGGTCCAGTTTTTCGTCAAAACGGCAGCCCATTTCACGCAACCGCAGTGAAAAAAGAACGCTGTGCATGGGAATCGAGTTGCCAGCCAGCAAGCGAAGAGGGTCGTAAGGCAAGCCCATCACAGGCAGGTCGCCCGCTTGACCCTCAGCGTCGACTGTTTGGGTGCGGCTGTAGGCCACCAGGCAAGCGGGGGCATCCTGAATGGCTTGCACCAGGTTGCTGATGTGCTTGGGTGCGATCCAGTCATCGTCGTCCAAAATCAGCGCGTACTCGCCACGCGCCAATTCAAGTGCCTTGTTGGCCGCCATCGATCGGTGCAAGCGGTTGTCGGTCAAAATCAGCTGTGCTTGCAAGCCGTCCGAACGCTTGCTCAAAGGTGGGTGGTCTGGCACGGCCGCCACCACCAGGACTTCAATCGCGGGGTAATCCTGTTTGCCAACAGAGTCCAATGTTTCCTGGAGTGTGTTTCTGGCAATGCTGCGTATAAGTATGGAAACTAGCGGTGTAGACATATGTCTGCATCATACAATTCCGGCATGTCTGATTTACATTTAACCGAGTACTTGCTTCGTAAAAGGCAAAGTCTGCGCTACTACGCATGGCTGGCCTTGCAATTGGCTCGAAGAGACATCCAGGTTCGTTATATGGGCACCAGTTTGGGTTGGGTTTGGGCGTTTGTTTCGCCCATGCTCATGCTCGGTGTTTACACCCTCGCTTTCAAATATGTCTTCAAGGTGCGTTGGCCCGGGGCAGGGGAGGGGGCTGTCGAGTTTGCCCTGCACCTTTTTGCCGGTTTGCTGGTGTTTCAGGCTGCGGCGGAATGTTGGGGGCGCTCATCGCGCCTGGTCGTCGATCAGCCTCACTTGGTCAAAAAAGTGGTGTTCCCTTTGGCGCTGCTGCCCTGGGCGCCCGTCTTCAACGCGCTGTTTCACGTTGGCATGTCCATGGGCTTGTTGCTCGTGCTTGCACTTGTCTGGGGCGTGCAGCCCCACGTCCAATGGTTGCTTTTGCCGCTTGTGCTGTTCCCCCTGGGCGTTTTGCTTTGGGGTGGTAGTTTGTTGCTGGCTTCTTTGGGGGTCTACATTCGGGATTTGCCACAGGTGGTCAGCCTGATTCTGAGTTTGCTGCAGTTTTTGAGCCCGGTTTTTTACCCGGTGTCGGCGTTGCCACCCGCCTTGCAGCCCGTGCTGGGCTGGAATCCCCTGACCGTGTTCATCGAGCAAGTTCGGGCATTGGTGTTTTCCGGGGCATTGCCCTCCATTCAAATGTGGGCGCAGTCGTTGATGGTCAGCACCTTGCTGGCGGTATTGGCCTATGCTTTTTTCCGACGTGTTCGCGGGGGGTTCGCCGATGTCCTTTGAGTCCAGTGGTGACGTCATACTCGCCCAGAACCTGGGCAAGCGGTATGCCCTTGGCGCTTCCTCATACCGGCGTTTGTGGGACCAACTCATCGGTCGTGAGGGCAACACCGACTACTTCGATGCCTTGACGGGCGTGAACCTGCGTGTCGCGGCCGGCGAGTCCATCGGATTGATTGGCCACAACGGCGCGGGCAAGTCAACGCTTTTGCAACTTCTGTGTGGCACCCTGAACCCCAGTCACGGCAGTCTGCAGGTCAATGGCCATGTGGCGGCCCTGCTGGAGCTCGGCGCTGGATTCAATCCTGAATTCACCGGTCGCGAAAACATCCTGTTCAGCGCTGCCTTGTACGGCCAGCAGCCACAGCAAATTGAACAGCACATGCAGGAAATCATTGAATTCGCCGACATTGGTGAATTCATCGACCAGCCTGTGCGCACCTACTCCAGCGGCATGTATGTACGTCTGGCCTTTTCCATTGCCACATCTGTCAAGCCTGACATTTTGGTCATCGACGAAGCACTGGCGGTTGGCGATGGTGTGTTTGCCCGCAAATCCTTTGACCGCATCATGCAACTCAAGCAAGACGGAGTCACACTCCTGTTTTGCTCCCACTCCTTGTTTCAGGTCGAGGCACTTTGTGATCGTTGCCTTTGGTTGAACAAAGGCCAGGTGATGGCGTTGGGGCCGTCCGCAGAAGTCATCGCCCAATACAACGATTGGCTGGCCCAGAGCGCAGCCGCCGCTCAGCCGCCACAAGTCGAGGGGAACGTCCCTTTGCAAGCTCCGCTTGCCGCCACCGGTCTGGCCCGCATTTCCAGCCTTCAGGCCCTTTGCGACGGTGCCAGCGGCAAGGTGCTTTACGCCCGAAGCGGCGAAAGCGAGCTGGCCGTTGACATCGAGTTTGACACCGACCCCCAACTGCCGGTGCCCAATTTGGCCCTGATGGTTTACGGTGCAGATGGCCGCGTGCTGTGCAGCACGGGAACCTGGATTGACGGCGTCACGCTGCAACGCGACGCCAACGGACATGGTCGCGCATCGCTCAAATATCCGCGGCTGCCGCTGCTCAAAGGGGTCTACACCCTTTCTGCCTACCTGATGTGCGAGCGAGCCGTGCATGTTTACGAGGCCGTCTCGCACTTTGCCAGCGTGCATGTCTCCCAGTCACACCTGGAGCAAGGCGTTGTGTCCATCCCGCACCAATGGCAGGCCCACTGATGGAAGGCAAACAACTTGAATTCGCCTTGGCCAGCCGCCGGTTTTTCCAGGGGGCCCAGTGGATCGCCCGGCTGCCATTTGCAAATGTTCGGCTCTCGCGCAGGTGGGGGCGACTGGCCTCGCCCTATGTGGCAGACCAGACCGATCTGCAAAACGCTTACATGCAAGCCTTTCATGCCACCCCCCAAGTGGCGCACTCTCTGACCATGCAGTGGCTGGCCAGTCACGGACTTTTTGGCACCAGCATCTTTTCATACCACTGCATGAATCCCGCCTGGGTGCAGCGGCATGTGCAAATGGATCAGCCCGAAATCATGGATGCCCTCAGAGCCCAAGGCGGGCTGGTGCTGACCTACCACTCCCATCACCACAACACACTGGGCATTGTGCTGGGGCAATCCGGCGTTACCACCTGGGGTGTGGCTGCCACCGAAAAAGCGTCACCCATGGCGCCGTACACAGGGCAGTTCATGCGCATCATCAACGGCCAAAGCGAAGCCAAATTTGGCGGGGGACGTTACCTGTTCACCGACGAACCGCGCAATTTGCTGCGGGGCCTCAAGCAAGCCTTCGGCCAAAAGCATGCGGTCGTCAGCCTTTGCGACAACCCCATGCCTTCAGGGGCGCAGCCCCCGGTTCATTTCATGGGCAAAACATTCCATGTCGGCTCAGGCGTGCTCGAGCAGGCCTTGGCGCAAGGCGTGCCCATCACACTGGCGCTGCTTTATCCAGACCTCAAAGGCGGGTACGTCTTGCGTTTGAAAAGTTTGTCACAAAATTTGTCAGCGCCTGAAATGTTGCAGGCCTATTTTGACTTCTTGGCCCGTTGCGTCCTTCAGGCGCCCTGGGCCTGGCAGGGCTGGCATTGGTACAGCGGTTTGCCCAATACACCGCCCGTTCAAGCCTCATGAGCCAAGCCATCCATGCGGTCTCGGCGGTGGTCGTTTGCTTTCACCCAGACCCCGTCACGCTGCGCCAACTTGTCCTGCAGCTTTTGCCCGATGTCCAGCACGTCTGGTTGGTCAACAATGGCACCCAGGGCGAACTGCCCGCCGATCTGGGCCCACAAGTTCATGCCATCGAACTTGGGCGCAACTTGGGTGTGGCTGCTGCGCTCAATGCGGGTTTTGAACGCGCCTATGCCGCTGGCGCAGATGCCGTGATCGGATTTGACCAAGACAGTGAGCCAGCTCCGGGACTGGTGGCGCAACTGCAGGCCCACTGGAATCAGGAGCTCCAGCGCCAACCGCACCTCAGGCTGGGGGCCATGGGGCCTGCCACCTGCGACAGGGATGGGGCGCATTTGCTGGACACCTTCGCCCCCTACAACTGGCTTCGGAAGCGCATTCGTCCGCTTCCCGGGGAGCGTTGGCGTGTGGACCACCTCATCACCTCCGGCAGCCTGATTCCGCTAGAAGCCTGGAAAGCTACAGGCCCCATGAACGCCGAGCTGTTCATTGATTGGATTGACGTCGAGTGGTGCGGGCGTGCCCGCCTGGCCGGCTACACACTGCTCATGGACGGTGATGCTGTCCTGCGCCACCGCATCGGCAACCGTTCTCAGGCGCTTTTGGGTCGTCACTTTCATGTACATGCCCCTTTTCGCCATTATTTTGTCTTGCGCAACGCTCTGATCATCTGGCGCGACAAACGCTTTGCCCCAGGCTGGCGCACGCACCACTTGCTCTATGCCCTGCGGGTCATTTTGGCCAACTTGTTGCTCGCGCCCCAGCGATCAGAGCGATTGCGCTGCGTGCTGCGCGGCTTCGTGGATGGCTGGGCGGGCCGCACAGGGCCCCAAGGGCAACTGCCTCGCTGACCGACAGAGCACGGCCGTCCGGTTCGCGCCAGTGGGTTCGCGTTAATTGGTTGGTGTCAATCTGCGTTGTGGGCCAAATCCGCGATGCGCTTCATGTCCACGCTCATGTTGTCGGACTGGCGGTCCAGCGCACCGTTGGACTGCAGCACCTGAAAAACGCGCGTCACGGTTTCCCGGCTCAGATTGACCATCATGGCCAATTCCTGATGCGTCGGGGCATTGTTCAAAGTGCGCCTGTCCACCACTTTGACATCATCAGGCTGTCCCGGCGAGTAACGCAACAAAAGCAGAATTTGTGCACACACCCTTTGCAGCGGGTTATTGATCGACAAAATCTGCCGCTGTTCGCTTTGTACCCGAATGCGCCTGGTCAAGCCCGTGGTAATCGCTTCGGTCATGGTGGGGTGCGACAAAATCAAAGTCCGAATCAGCCTGTTGGGCACCACAATCACTTGCGATTTTTTGTTGGCGATCATGATTTCGGGCTGCGCCAAACCATCCAGCATGGCGATTTCGCCAAAATATTCGCCTTCGTCAATGAAGTAAAGACCGACTTCCTTGCCATCCAGTGTGAAGTCTGTGGCCTGCAGTCGCCCCTCCAGCAGAAAATAAAGATGCTGTGACACAGCCTCCTTGTTCAGCACCACCTCGCGCTTGGCAAAAGTCTTGAGCGCAGACGCTTCGGCCACTTCCGGCAAAACCGACGCAGGCAAATGCCTCAGCAGTGAAAACTGCAATAACAGGGACGAATGAATGGCCATTGACGTCATATTATGAAACAGCGACAGTGTTCATAATCTTCTTGCCCATGTGATTGCACTCACATCGATGATTCAGCGTCTTTTCTTAAAATCCACAACTCTCCATACACCCGCCCCTCATGACCTATCCCCTTGGTTCGCGCTTGAAATGCTGGATGATGACTTTGCTGGTCATCACCCTGATGCATCCCGCCTGGGCCTGGAGCCGCGTCGGTGAGATCACACTCGTCATTGGGCAATCCGAGATCGAACGAAGCACCGGCCCCAACCTTGCGCCGGCCAAAGGCGATGCCATTCAGCAGGGCGATGTCATCAAAACATCGGCCAGCGGCCACATTCACATCCGTTTTGTCGATGGGGCTCTCGTCAGCGTCCGCCCCAACTCGGTGCTTTCCATCCAAGAATTTCGCTACAACCCGGCTGACCCCGCCGTCTCCGTGGTGCGCATGAGCCTGGACCGGGGTGAGGTCCGCTCCATTTCGGGGGCTGCTGCCCAAGCCGCCAAAGACCGATTCCGTCTCAATACGCCCTTGGTGGCCATCGGTGTCAAGGGTACCGACTTTGTCACCCAAACCAGCCAGGAAGGTACCCGTGTCGTGGTCAACCAGGGCGCCATCGTCATGGCGCCCTTTGACCAGAACTGCCAGGTTCAGGCGCTCGGCGTTTGCTCGGGTGCTCGGGCGCGTGAGCTCACCGCCGAGATGGTGGGCATGGCGCTCATCTACAAAACCGGCTTTGCCGACCCCAGCTTGCAAATCCTGCCTGGCGCCAAAGACCCCGCCAAGCCTCTGTCGTCTGACCGCAAAGGCATCGACGACCCCAAAATCAAAAACGTCGACGACAAGCTGATCGAAGGCCTTTTCCCGGGTTCCCGGCTGGCTTGGGGCCGCTGGAGCCGCACCCCCGCGCCGGGCGACAACATGACCACCACATTCCGTGAAGCCATGCAGGGCAAGGATGTGACCGTGGGCGACGGTTATTACTTCTTGTTCCGCGAAACAGGCGCCGTCAACTTCCTGCCCAGCCTGAACAACCAGGCCGAGTTCAAGCTCAACGCCTCTTCGGCCCAATACCGCTCGCCGTCCAATGAGGTCAGTGCCGCCCAGGTGGATGCGGCCAGCCTCAAGCTTGACTTTGCCAACCGCACCTATGCCACCCAGCTCCAGCTGTCCGCACCAGGCATTGCCAGCCAGTCGCTGTCCTACTCAGGCAAGGTCGATGTCAACTCGGGCATCTTCCTCAGCGAAGGCGGTCAGGGCAAAGGCAGTCTGGCGGGAGCCCTGAGCCTCACTGGCCGTCAAGCTGGTTACCTCTTCAGTCAGCCCGTGGGCAACGGTAATTTATCGGGGGCCACCCTCTGGGGCCGCTGAAAATGACTTCAAACGCCAGCACGGACCAAGCCATGCCGCTTCGCGCCCAAGCGGTGGCGGCCATGGCCCGTTTTCTGCTCAGCCCGTTTTGGATGCGCAGCGCAGCCATTGCGCTGGCGCTGGCAGTGCTGGCCCTGCTGCAAACACAGGCAACTGCCTGGGTGTCCAGCTGGAATGACCGCCTGACCAGCCAAACCTGGTCCTTGGCCGACAGCCAATCCCTGGAGCGCCGGGTGGTGGTGGTTGATATTGACGAAAGAAGCGTGCAGCAGTTGGGTGCATGGCCCTGGCCCCGCGAGCGCGTTGCCCAGCTGCTGACCGCGCTCGATGCCCAAGGCGTCAACCTCAAAGTGGTTGACATCCTGTTTGACGGCGCCCAGGCCCAAGACCCAGCGCTGGCCAAAGCCCTGCAACAAGGTGCCCCCAGCGTCATCGCCCAGCTCTTTTCATTGCAAGCCGATCCGGCTGTGCGCACAGGCGCGTTGACCGGCGCTTTGCCTGCATCGGCGCTGCTAGGCCAAGCCTGCCCCTCTTCAAGTACACCCGCTTTTGGCCACTTGTCACCTGCTGGCAGTCTGTTGCAAAGCGGGCAGGCCGTTGGCCACATCACCCCCATCATTTCGCCCGATGGTGCGGTGCGCCAGGTGCCGGCCTTGGTTTGCTACCAAGGCCAAACCTACCCCGCACTGGTGGTGTCGGCACTGGCCGCCGCCACGGGCGCACAACCCCAGCTGAACAACCGGGTCGACTTCTGGGCCACCCGCCCGGTGCTGGATATCGGTGGCTTTGAACTCCCGCTGGACAGCAAAGGCCAGCTCACGGTGTCCTACCAGGTGCCACGCACCGGCTTCCTGTCGGTGTCTGCTTCTGACGTCTTGGCGGGCAAGGTCCCGGCTGGGCTCCTCAAAGGCGCCTGGGCCTTGATCGGCTCCACCGCCATGGGCGCAGGCGACGCCGTTCCTACGCCGCAAGGTGGCGCAGTTGGCGGCATCGAAGTCCACGCCCAGCTCATGGCGGCAGCCCTCGACGCCCGCACCCCCTATGTGCCCACGGTTGCCGCGCTTTGGCCATGGGCCGCAGGGTTGTTCAGCCTGATCGTCCTGTTTGTTGCCTTGCGCACTGGCCGACTGGGCGCAGCTGTCATGGCGCCGTTGGCGGCCATCATCAGCATCGCCAGCCTGTTTGCTGTGCATGCCTACGCGCTGCTGGCGCATGCCCAGGTCTTGGCTTGGGGCACGCCCGCACTGTTCGCTTGCCTGGCGGCCTTGTTGGTGCTCAGTGCCGACACCTTGCGTGTGCGCCTTGAACGCGAACGTCTCTTCGTCAACCTGGCCAGCTACCTGCCTGCTGCAGCGGCGCAAAAGGTCGCTTTTCAGGGGCCTACCGCCCAAGTGGCCGCCCAGCGCCAGGACGCCACCGTCATGATCATTGACGTGCGCAACTTCTCCACCTATTGCGAAGGCCGCAGCCCTGAAGACACCGCCACCGTGCTGCACCTGTTCTACACCACTGTCGAGCGCATCGTCACCCAGCACGGCGGCGTCGTCGAGCAAATGGTCGGCGACAGCATCATGGCCGTCTGGAACGGCTCCAGCCCCTGCCCGGAACACGCCCGCAAAGCCTTGGGCTCTGCCGAACAAATCTGGCGCGAAGCCCTGGCCCAGCTGCCCCGCGTGGCCTCTCGCCAAACCCCTCCGCTCGACATTGGTCTGGGCATCGAGTCCGGCCCGGTCATGGTTGGCTCATTCGGTCCGGCTCACCGCCGCGTCCATGCCGTGCTGGGCGAACCCGTCACCATTGCCGCCCGCCTGGAAGGCCTGACGGCCGATCTGGCCTACCCCATTTTGCTGGGCCCCGAAGTGGTGCGCCTGGCCGCCAACCCCAAGCCCGAGCCCCTGGGTGAATTCCTGCTCGACGGCTTGACCGCACCCCGCCAAATTTACCGGCTGCCCGTGCACTACGAAACCAGCCACCTGCACCTCGTCTACAGCATCGACGAAGACAAAGCCCTGTGGGCCTGAACGTCTTCAAAAGTCGCCGCACCCACCCCCGCAGATCCCTGTTCCCCGGTGCTTCATAATCTGGGGCGACCCATGAACAGCCCAGCCCTGCCGATTTCAACCCGTCCAGCACGCCAAACCCGATGGGGCAGGGCGATCTGCTGGTTGGCATTGGGCGCAGCGCAGGCACACGCATGGGCCCAAGACATCGCGCAAGTTCAGCCGCCGGCTCAAAACGCTGTGGCCTTGCTGGTCACGCAGTGCCCTGCCGCATTTGCGACACCGGTGCCCAGCCTGGCCCAGTCGGCCTATTTGGACAAACTGGCCGAGCAGGCCGAAGCCTGCGACGCCCGAGCGGACTACTTTGCGCACCGAGGCAGCTTGTTGCTCATGGCTGGCCGACTGTCCGAAGCCGCCACCAACCTCGAAAAAGCCCTGCTGCTCAACCCTGACCTGCCGGGTGCCCAGCTCGACTTTGCCCAGGCACTGGCCCAGCTGGGCCAAAAAGAAGCCGCCCTGCAGCTGGTTGATCAGGTTGGCGGCCGCGCCGACATCGAGCCCGGCCTGCGCCAGTGGCTGAGCAGTTTTAATGCGCAGCCCAAGGGCGAAGCCTGGTCGTGGAGCGCCATGCTGCAAAGCAGCCTGGGCCACGAAACCAACTTGGACAGCGCCACCCACACCGACACCCTGACCCTGTACCTGTCTAACGGGCCGGTCATTGTCAACCTGACGGACGCAGAGCGCCCACGCGTTGGCACCGGCATCAAAAACTGGCTGGCCGTGCAAGCTTGGCGATCCCTGGGGCAGGGCGAGGTTCGTCTGTCAGCTGCCTTGCAGGCCCGCAACACACCGGGCACGCCTTTGGGCAACAACTACCAGACCGATGGGTCGCTGGCCTATGCGCAGCCCGTCGGCCCCGGCGTGGCCTCCATCAAACTGGCTAGCCTGCGCTACCACAAGGAAAACGCCTACGACTACGACGAAAACGGCGTGGTCTTCAAATATGAACCCGCCTGGCGACTGAACCAATGCCCCTGGGCACTGGTCTGGGCCAAGGCCGACCAGCACCACCAAAGCGCCCCCATCATGTCGGGCACCTACCAACAAGCTCGCCTGGAAGGCAGCTGCAAAAACAGCACCGGTGGCGTCAGCTACGCGCACATCAGCACGGGCAATGACCGTGCGCAAGACCCCACGCGCCCGGGTGGCCACAAAACCCGATTCGAATACGGGCTGCGACACGACCAGCCACTGGTCTTCAAGGAGCGGCCTGCGCAACTCAGCATCTGGATGCGCCAGCACAACAGCCAGGACAGCGACATCCTGAGCCCCCTGCTGGGGCCCAAAGTCGTGTACACCCGCCGTTTGGATCTGGGCTTGGGTTACTGGTGGCGCCTCAACAAGCAGTGGAGCGCCGGTTTGGACCTGGAGCAAACCCGCCAGCACTCCAACAACGAGCTCTCGCAGCTCAAAAACACCGTCATCTACACCGGCATTCGCTGGTCTTCCGACTAAGCCTCGCCGCCAGCCGAAGCCACGCGCATAGAACGCGCTGTTGCTCGCAACATCCACGGCAATTCACTCACCCTCATGACCATCCCTGCAGGCGGTGGCAGGCAGCGTCGTGGGCTGGATTTTTCTACAAACAAAAAGATTCAAAAAACCACTTGCAAAGCGCAACCGGTCAGGCGGGTCTGCATGAATTTGTAAAAATTACAAATTCGGTAAAAACACAATAAAATCAACAGCAACGCAGAGCTTTTGAAGGTTTGTTGTGAGCTTGAAGGCAAAAAAGCGTTGTCAGCACGCCAAACAGGCCGAAATCAGTAACAAAAAAGAGAAATAAGAGACTCAAACTGACAAAACTGTGATCATAATCACACGGCCAAGGTTTTCAATGAATTAGCATCTGAACTGCGAAAACGGAATTGTTGTCAATTTGGTTGCGGAAACGCTGTGCAAACGGACCTGTTCCAAGCTGCTCTGGCTTGAGCTTCCTTGCCCAAAGGGCGTTCAAGCGAGTGTGGGCTGATTCGCGCTCGTGCTCGGGTTTCTTTGCAAAGAAGACCTTGTTTAATTTTTTTAGAAGGAAATGAAATGGCTATTTTGGTAACCAACGCCGTGCAAGTTGCACGCTTCGCCAACGCCCTGTATGGCATCAAACTCGGCAGCACCACCAACGCTGCTGTCAACGCTGACATCGCCAACATCGGTCTGTCTGCTACCGTCAACGCCTACTATGACTACAGCTTCGGCTCCAAGACTTCTGCTGAAGTTGCAGCCATCATGTTGGGCAACCTGGGCTTGACTGGCAACACAGCTGCTGCTGCCTACGTGGAAGGCCAATTGAACGCCGCTGGCTCCGCCAAAGGTGTTGCTGTTCTGAACATGCTGAACGCATTCTCCAACCTGGAAAGCGACGCCACATTCGGCGCAGCTGCTACAGCCTGGAACGCCACCATCGTTTCCGCACAAGCCTACACAGCTTCCAACACTGCTGACGTGGCCGCAACTGCTACGACTACCCAGACTTTCACGCTCACTGCAGGTGCGGATAGCTTCACAGGTTCAGCCGGTAACGATACTTTCAACGCTGCAAACGCAGCCGGTACAGCTGCTGCTCAGACGTTTAACAACGGTGACGTTTTGAATGGTGGTGCAGGCACAGATACTCTGAATGTGACAGTTGGTGCTGCAAACACCTATTCTTTGAGCAGTGTCAGCAACATCGAAAACGTTGTGGGTTCGTTCTCTGCAGCTGGTACTGTTTCCTTGCTTGGCTCTACCGGTATCACAAGCATTTCTGCAAATGCCAGCACAGCGGCAGCAACATACAACAATATCGCTTCAACAGCCGTTGGACTGACTGTTTCAAACACTGATCAAAACGCAACTTTCACTTTCTCGACGGCGGCTGTTTCAGGTATCGCTGATACAGCTACATTGACTTTGAGCAACCAAACAGCAGGGACAAACACCGTAGCTGGTATTGAGACACTCAACATTGTGTCAACAGGTGGTGCAAATGCATTGACAGCATTGACAGCTGCTAACGCGACGACTATCAACATTTCAGGCGATACAACACTGAACTTGGGCACTAATACTGTTGCCACAACGATTGCATCTACTAATGCTGCCGGTGTTACTTTGACATCCAACAACGCGGCTGCTGTGACCATTTCTGGCGGTGCAGGCAATGATTCCATCACCTTGACTGAAGGCGCAGCTTTGAGCAACAACGTGAATGGCGGTGCTGGTAACGACACAATTACATTCACAGCCAACCTTGACACTGGTGATACTGTTGCTGGTGGCGATGGCGTCGATACATTGGTCGCTTTGAGTGCTGACTTGGCTGCACAAACTTACACCAACGTGTCTGGCTTTGAAAACTTGACCGTTTCTGATGCTTTGGCCGGCACTTTGACTACTGCAACTGTTCAAGCAGGCATTGCGCGCGTCAACTTCGCTGCCGCAGTCGCATCACAGACTGTGACTTTTGAAGCTGGTGCTAAAACCATTTCTCTGAACTTGGCTAGTGCCGGTACTGCTGAAACATTGACTGTTGGCGATACAGGTACTGCAACAACAGATTCTTTGACACTGTTGAACGGCACTGCTGCATCCGATGTGTTTGCTGGTAACGACATTTTGGCTATTAGTGGCTTTGAGACTGTCACAGTCAATACAAGCACCACAACAGCAGCTGGCGCCTCCGTTGCCTTGGGTGCGATTGGCCTGACCCCGGACACAGGTGGTTCACAAGTCCTCAACTTTGTGGGTAACAACTCAGTTGTGACAGGCATCATCACTGCAACAGGCGCTACTACTGCTACGGTTGACGCTTCCGGCTTGACCGGTACACGCACCTTCAGCAACACAGGTGCTGCAACTGTCGGCGTGACATCCATCATCGGTTCTGCGAACTCTGACATCATTGTTGGTTCTGCTACTTCAACAACTATTAACGGCGGTGCAGGTAATGACACCATCACTGGCGGTGCTGGCAACGATAACATTGTTGGCGGTGACGGCAACGATGCGATCACTTCTGGCGCTGGTAACGATGTGGTCAACGGCGGAGCAGGTAACGACACCATCACTTTGGGTGACAACCTGACTCAAGCTGACACCATCGATGGAGGTGATGGCACCGACGTTTTGAGCGTGACACAGGCAACCATTACTGCAGTCAACGCACTGTCTTTTGGTAACGGTGCAACATTGAACACCAACTTGTCAAATATCGAGCGCTTGACCGTGACCGATGCTGTTACAAGCGGTGTGGACCTGGCACGCTTTGATAACATTGGGTATATCACCCTGAACGCTGGCGGTGGCGGTCAAACCTTCTCCGGAATGGTTGCAAACTCGACAGTTGTCATTGGCGATACAACCGGTGGTGTGTTTACTTTAGCTGATGCTACAGGCACAGCTGACGTGCTGAATATCATTACTACCGACTTGGACGGTACTGCTTCAGATGAGGCTTTCACATTGGTTTCAGCTACTGGCATTGAGACAGTCAACATCACAACACGTGAAGAGACAGCAAGTGCAACCGTGCGTGTACACACAATCGGGACTTTGACTGCTGCAAGCGCCACTGCAGTGAACATCTCTGGTACTGAGTCGCTGACTGTGACAAATGCAACAGCACTCAAGAACGTCGATGCTTCTGCTTTGACCAACGTTCTGACATTGAGCGTGGCCAATGCTGCCGCTGCCGCTACCGTGATTGGTGGTGCAGGTGCAGACGTGATTACAGGTTCTGCCAACGGCGACACGTTGACACTGGGCGCTGGCGCTGACTCTGTTGATGGTGGTACAGGTAACGACACCATTGACGGTGGTTCCGGTTCAGATACTGCTTTGTATGGCGGTGCAGGTAACGACAGCATCACTGGTGGGGAAGGTTCTGATAGCGTTGCTGGTGGCGCAGGCAACGACGCGATCATTCTGACCGAGACGACAGCAGTTACTGACTCCGTTTACATCGGTAGTACTGACACTGCATCTACCAACTTAGCAATTGGCGCGACCAACATTGACACCATCACCGGGTTTACTGCTGGCACAGGCGGTGATTTGCTGGTTTTTGATATCGGTACTGTAGTTGTGACCAATACCACACAGAAGGTTGCGACTCTTTCTGCCGACGGTGCAACACTGACAAGCTTGGCTAACACTGCTGGTGCTGGCGACGTTGATATCGTGATCGTGTTGGGCGAGTATGGCTCCTACGCCGCTGTTCAAGCTACTTTGAATGCAACTGCCGGTGCGATTACCGATGCAACGAATGGTGCAATTGTTGTATGGCGCGATGGTGCTGGTGCTACGCAGGTCTATTTTGACACCGACATCAGCGCTGGCGCAGGTACAGGTACTCAAATGGCAACTCTAGTTGGTGTGAACACGGCAAGTTTGGTTGCTGCAAACTTTGACGTGATCGCTTAATTGCAGATCAAGCGCCACCCTTCGATTTAAAGAAGGGAAGTCAGCTCAAGAACCCCACCCTTCACAAGGGGGTGGGGTTTTTTCTAAGTGCATTACGTGCCTTTAGACAAAACCCCGTATGAAATCCTTTCTTCACGTCGGCTGCGGACCCAAGCGCAAAGACCGCACCACCCGCGGCTTCAACACCCCTGACTGGACGGAAATCCGTCTCGACATCGATGAATCTGTTAAGCCCGATGTCATTGGCACCATGACCGACATGTCTGCTGTAGCGTCCGAATCTGTCGATGCCATTTACTCCAGCCACAACATCGAGCACCTCTACCCGCACGAAGTACCTTTAGCATTTGCCGAGTTCATCCGTGTGCTCAAGCCCGATGGCTTCTTTGTTGTCACATGTCCAGATCTCCAGTCTGTGTGTGCACTGATCGCACAAGACAAATTAACGGAAGCTGCCTATAGCAGCCCTGCTGGACCTATCGCCCCAATCGACATCTTGTATGGCCTTCGTTCATCGATGATGCAGGGCAATCTGTACATGGCCCACCGCTGCGGCTTCACACAAAAAGTCTTGTCCGGCACCTTGCGCTCCAGTGGCTTCAAGTCGGTTGCCACCATGGCCCGTGGCCGTGAACCGTTCTTTGACCTGTTTGCATTGGCGAGTAAATCTGATCGCACAGAAGCTGAGATGCGCGAGTTGGCAGGTCTGCACTTCCCGGTTTAGGCCGTGCCCGCCATCTATTACCACCCCGAGGCCTACACCACCAGCGGCCCCAAGCTGATGGGGCGCAACGCGGCGGGTGAGTCTTTCTTGCGCGGGTTTCTCTCGCACAGCACGTCTTCCGAGTTTTGGGCGCAGGTGCAGCGCCCCGAGCATGCCCGTCACTTTGCATCGGTTGTTTCTTCATTGGGCCGCACAGAGCCCGTGCGCTCTGTAGATAAATCTTCTTTGGGTGCGCTGACCCAAGCGGGCGTGGTCTATTACCCCGGCCCCGGTATTGGCGAGCACGCCTTTCACCGCGCTGCCTTCGGGCACACGGCCTGGAGCCTGTGCGGCATCACCCACACCACATCCTCTGCTGGCGCCATGGATGCGCTGGCCGATCTGATCACTGGCCCCGTGCAGCCCTGGGATGCGGTCATCTGCACCTCTACCGCTGTTAAAGACAACGTCACCCGGCTGCTGCAGGCCCAGGTGGACTACCTTCAAAATCGCTTGGGTGTTTCTCGGGTGGTGCTGCCCCAGTTGCCCGTGATCCCGCTGGGCATCCACACGGCTGACTTTGCCTTCTCTGCTGCACAAAAGGCCGCTGCCCGTGCTGCGCTGGGTGTATCCGCTGATACCTTGGTGGTTTTATTCATGGGCCGCCTGTCGTTTCACGCCAAGGCCCACCCGCTGGCCATGTACCAAGCGCTTGAAGCTGCGGCCCGCGCTTCGGGCAAGTCTGTGGTGCTGGTCGAATGCGGCTGGCACGCCAATGACTTCATCGCCAAGGCTTATGCCGATGCAGTCCGGCTGGCTTGCCCCAGTGTGCAAGTACTGACTTTGGACGGCCGCAAAGCCGAAGATCGCCAAACCGCTTGGGCTGGGGCCGATGTGTTTTGCTCCTTGTCTGACAACATCCAAGAGACCTTTGGCATCGTGCCGATTGAAGCCATGGCCGCAGGATTGCCGGTGGTGGTCTCGGACTGGGATGGCTACAAGGACACCGTGCGCGACGGGGTGGACGGGTTCCGCATCCCGACGCTGATGCCCCAGGCCGGATTGGGCGGGGATTTGGCGCTGCGCCATGCGCTAGACATTGACACCTACGACATGTACTGCGGCCACACCTGCTCTTTGGTGGCGGTGGATGTGCAGGCCACTGCCGCTGCGTTGACCCGTTTGTTCACCAGCCCCGAGCTGCGCCGCCAAATGGGCGAGGCCGGGCGCCAGCGGGCTGTCGAGGTCTACGACTGGAAGCCCATCATCGGCCAGTACGAAGCCCTGTGGGCCAAGCAGACAGAGATGCGTTTGGCGGCCAAGGCGCAAACTGACCAGAACGCTGTCAAACCCCCGGCCCACCCCTGGCCTGCCCGCATGGACCCCTTCCACGCCTTTGCCAGTTACCCCAGCCAAAGCCTGACGCCCCAGACCCGGCTGGCCTTGGTGGATGCCGATGCGAATGTCGCCATCACCCGGGCACTGGCCTACCGCCAACTGGCCATGGTGGACTTTGCCAAGGTCATCTTGCCCAGCGAGGCCGAGGTGCGCGCTGTGCTGCAAACCACCACGGCCACCGGCGCTGCCCTGGAGTGGGTGCAAGCCATTGCTGAAGATCGCCGCCCCTTTGTCTTCCGGGCACTGGCCTGGCTCATCAAGCTGGGGGTGCTGAGGGTGTGCCCATGAACATCCTGTTCATCCACCAGAACTTCCCCGGGCAGTTCAAGTTCCTGGCCCCGGCCCTGGTCAGTCAGGGCCACACCGTGGTGGCCATGACCATGCAAAAGGTGCAGTCGGCCTCGTGGCAGGGCGTGCGCCTGGTGCCCTACACCGCCAGCCGGGGCACCACACCCCAGGTCCACCCCTGGGTGTCTGATTTTGAGACCAAGACCATCCGGGGCGAGGCGTGCTTCAGGGCCGCCTTGAAGCTCAAAGAGACGGGCTTTGCCCCCGATGTCATCATCGCCCACCACGGCTGGGGCGAGAGCCTGTTCTTGAAAGAAGTCTGGCCACAGGCCAAGCTGTCGATTTACTGCGAGTTCTTTTACCACCCACAGGGCGCTGATGTCGGATTCGATCCGGAGTTTCCACCAGCAGACCCGGGGGACGCTTGCCGCCTGCGATTGAAGAACCTGAACAACCTGCTGCACTTTGAGGTGGCCGATGCCGGGATTTCTCCCACCCACTGGCAAGCCAGCACTTTCCCTGAGCCGTTTCGCTCCAAGATCACCGTGGTGCACGACGGCATCGACACCCAAGCGGTGGCACCCAACCCGAATGTCAAGCTGACCTTGAACGGTAATTTGCACCTGACCAAGGGCGACGAGGTCATCACCTTCGTCAACCGCAACTTGGAGCCCTACCGGGGTTACCACGTGTTCATGCGGGCGTTGCCCGAGATTTTGAAGAACAGACCCAAGGCCCGTGTCTTGATCGTGGGCGCAGACGATGTGAGCTACGGAGCCAGACCAGAGAATGGCCAGAAGTGGAAAGACATCTTTGCTACAGAAGTCAGGCCGCACATTTCAGACGCCGACTGGGGCCGGGTGCACTTCTTGGGGCATGTGGATTACCGGCACTTTGTTCCGCTATTGCAACTCTCTACGGTGCATGTGTACCTAACCTACCCCTTTGTGCTGAGCTGGAGCCTGCTCGAGGCCATGAGCGCAGGCTGCGCCATTGTGGCCAGCGACACGCAGCCGCTGCTTGAGGCGATCAAGGACGGAGAAACAGGCAAGCTGGTGAACTTCTTTGACCATGCCCGACTGGCCCACGAAGTGTGTGATTTGTTGGACCAACCGCAAGAGCGCCAAAGGCTGGGAGCCAACGCCCGGGCCTTTGCGCAGCAGCACTACGACCTGAAGACTGTGTGCCTGCCCCGGCAGTTGGCGTGGGTTGAAGGATTAGCCAAATGACACCTGACATCGAAGCCGACTTCTGGCGCGAACTGGCAGAGATACAAGCCGAGTCGCTTGGCTGGTTGCCACTGGAGCCGGGGGTGTACCTGCATGTCAGTGATACGGAGGCTGTGGAGGTGCTGGTGGTGGGGTGAGGGTCGGCCTGTAGTCCGTTCTTGCACGAAAGCGTCCAGCCCTGTCTGGAAATGCATCTTTTTCTGTCCCGCTTCTGATTTAATGCTTCCCTTTAGACACTTTATGTATCTAAAGGAGTGCATATGTCAGCCCATCCCCAACTTGCGGCTTCGCCCGATGAGATTCACTACTGGACCCACTCCGACTGGTGGCCGGTATGGCTGGTGCTTGAGCGCTGGGGTGTGCCCGAGCCGCAGAGCCTGGAGGCCAAACGCCAAGCGCTGCTGAGCGCCTGTGAGCGCGGCCAAGTGCAATGGCGCCGCAGCGACGGCAAACCCTATGACGATCCTATCCACGAACTGGCCGCCCGCAATCGGGTACTGATCGAGCGCAGCAGCTTCACGGCCTGGTCTCGCACCTTGCCCGAGCGGCGCAGGGTCGCCGTTCCAGCAGCGCTGCCTACGGTTCAGCAGCCCACCGCAGGACTGGCCGTGGCGCACATTGCCATCGTGCACAGCCGCACCCACACCGAGGTGCTTGAGCGCCCGAGCGCTGCCAACGATCCGGTTCCGCTGGTAACGGAGGTGGTGACGCCGGCCCTTGTACCGCTGCCGTCGCAGGTATTGCAGGTATCGCAGGCCGATCTCGATACTTGCACCGAGACCGGCACTGCAGCCAGCAGCGATCCCAACCCCCAAGTCGCTACCACCAGCTGGTCGCTGGTGATGCAGCTGCAGGGCAGCGCAGCGATCTCCAGCCCACCCCGGCACGACTACGCCAGCTACCCCAGCGAAGCCGAGCTGCGCAAGCTGGGCGTACCCACCCAAGAAATCATCGATGCCTTCAAAGTCCGTGCTGACCCGAAGGAGAACGCCCAGTGGTTTCGTGAACGGATGAGCAACATCAAACGCGCCAACAAAGGACTGGCTGCCGCTCTGGTGCAAAAGGGCCTGCCCAGCCGAGGCATGCAGCACTACTCCTCGTACTGGCGGCCGGACCTCGTGGCGGCCTGGCTGATCGACAAAGGCCACATGAGCCGTCATCGCGTGATCCACATCCTGCAGACCCGCTTCCCAGAGTGGGCCGATTCGGCCGATTACCTCTGATTGACCAGGCGCCGTTTGACCTAAAACCGGCCCACAGCACCGTCGCCCACCGTCATTTTTAAGCCTGCGCACAGCCGCCCCTGCCGCAGAGCCTCCCGCAACCCCTTGTCCCGTCTAGCGTCCCTGCCGTAGCGCTTCCTACGGCGGGAGCGCGCTTGAGAACCTGTGCCGCATGCCCTATGCGATTCAGGAGGTTCTCATGCAATACGAAGCGATCCCGGCAGTTCCGGGTCATCAGCGCATCCTGCGCTGTCGCCAGGTGCTGGCCCGCACTGGCCTGTCACGCAGCACGCTCTACGCCCTGATCGGGCGCGGTGAATTCCCCAGCGCCCTGCGCCTCTCGGAGCGCAGCGTCGGCTGGCTGGAGCACGACGTCGCGCAATGGATCGAGGCGCGCAGCCGCGTCTCGCGCAGCAACGCGCAGGTGGGCTGAGCCATGGCAGTGATCGAGCACGCCGTGTCTTCGCTGCCAGAGGACAGCAGCCCCGACTTCAACCATCACGACCATCACGGCTCAAGGGTCTGTGATGGTTGTGATGATGGTGACGGTCAATTCCCGATGGTGTCGCCACCGGAAGAAGCACATAGCCCGGCCACGGAGGATGCTACGCAGGATGCACAACCCTCGGCAGAGGACGATCTGGAGGCTGCCGACCAGGCGGTGATGCTGGAGGGCTTGCCCCAGGTCATTGCCGATGCCTTGAAGCGACTGCCCGAAGACGTCGGTGCCTTGCTGGAGACGCCCGTCGTCGAAGCCCTGGCGGAAATGAAGGCCGGTGATCTGGCTGGCTATGTGCGGGTGCGGCACATGGCCAAGGGGCTCAACAAAGGTGTGCTCTTGGGCTTGCTGGACAAGGCCGTGCAGGCCCAATTGCCCCACGGCGATGCGGACCCCTCTGCCATTGACGAACTGGTCGGGCTGGCCCGAGAGACAGGGCGCTTTGTGCATGACGCTGACCGCAAGGCCTACGCCATCTTGCCGGTGCTGGGGCACACCGAAGTCTGGCCAGTGATGTCCTCGGGCTTTGAGGAATGGTTGCGCGCGCTGTACTGGCGCCACTGCGAACGCGGCGTGCCGGAGACCACGCTCAAGTCGGCCCTGGCCACATTGGCGGCCGCCGGACTCAACGATGGCGATGAAGTCGAGGTGCACTGGCGCGCGGCCCAGCACGGTGAGGGCTATCTGATCGATCTGTGTGATGAGCACTGGCGTGCCGTGGAAGTCGGTGCCTGGGGCTGGCGGGTACTGACACCGTCCCCGGCTTACTTCACCCGCACAGCTGCCATGCGCGCCTTGCCCGAACCGGACACCGCCCACGCAGACCTGGGGCTGTTGTGGCGGTACGCCAACGTGCCGTCTGAGCAGCGGCTGATGGTCGTGGCCTGGCTGCTGGAGTGCTTTCGGCCGGAGACCCCGTTTCCGGTGCTGGAGCTCGTGGGCGAACAAGGCTCGGCCAAGTCCACCACGCAGACCGTGCTGCGCAGCCTCATCGACCCCAACAAGGTCGCGCTGCGTGGCCGCCCCAAGACCGTCGAAGACATCTTCGTGGCTGGCGCCAACAACTGGATCATCAGTTATGAAAACCTCTCCGGCCTGACAGCTGAGCAGCAGGACGCGCTGTGCACGCTGGCCACTGGAGGCGGCTTTGCCGCGCGCCAGCTCTACACCAATGGCGAGGAAAGCATCCTCTCGACCAAACGGCCGGTGATCCTCAACGGCATCGCCGTGGTGGCCACGCGCCCGGACCTGATCGACCGGGTGGTGCACATCGACATGCCCACCATCGCCCCCTCGCAGCGTCGCGACGAGGCCGATACCCAGGCCGGCTGGGAACGTGACCGCTCCCGGGTGTTCGCGGCCTTGCTCGATCTCTTCAGCGCAGCACTGGCGATCCTGCCCAGCGTGACGCTCACCCACAAACAGCGCATGGCCGATTTCGAGCGGCTGGGTGAAGCCGTGGCCCGTGCCTTGGGCTTTGCTGCCGGTGAGTTCCAGCAGCGCTATGCCCAGATGGTGCGTGCCGGGGTGGATCGTGCACTGGAGAGCAACGCCGTGGCCCAGGCGCTGGAGAAGTACCTCGGCGAGCGCGTGCTGCCCTGGCACTGGCAAGGCACCGCCGGCCAACTCTACGACCTGCTCAACCTGCACGCCGTGACCGACCGCAGCAACTGGCCCCGCTCCCCCAAGGGACTGGCCGATCAGCTGCGCCGTATCGCACCGGCCTACCGCAGCAAGGGCATCGACATCACCCCGATGGGCCATGGGCGCGACGGCGCGCTGTGGCGCATCAGCACCCAACACCCCTCGACCGACGCCACGCCGCCCAGCGTCACCCACCCCTCTGTGGGCGGCATTCGTTATGGAGCACACCGTGAATAGACCACGCCCCATCCCCAACGCCACCTTTGTGCCTGTGCAGCCGCGCCGCCGGTTCACGTTCATCACGCAGTCGCCGCATGCCCGGGTGCCGCTGAGTCCGCAGCCGCAGGTTGCGCAGCCAGTGAGTACGGCACTGCCCACCAGGACGTCACCCCTGGCATCGGCATCGCCAAGCCCGGCGATTGAAGAAAGCCCCTTGGTCACCGCCTGCCGCCGCTACGCCCAGCAGTACGGCGGTCTGGGCAAACGCGCCGATGCCGACACCGCAGCAGATACGCCCGCGCAAGGCGACGGCGCTGATGACCAGGAAAGCCCGCTGGTGCGCGCGGCGAGAAAGCGGGCTGAGGAAGCCCGCAAGCACCAAAAAACCCAACAACAACGCTAACCCAGGAGAACGCCCCTATGAGACTCAACCCTTTCAGCAAAAAGAGTGCTGGCAGCAGCAGCGGCTACTACGCCCGCATCAAGGCCGAGTTTGATCAGGCCGAGCGCGAGCTCGCTAAAACCCGCAAGGCCCACGCTCAGGCCCAGGCCGATTACGACGCCGAGCGAGCCGAATACCAGCGCATCAAGGACAGCCTCAACCCGCGCCGCGTGGAGCGCAGCCCGCAGGAGGATAGGCAGTGGGCACGGGTGACGGCAGCGCACGATATCGTGCAGCCGCTGGCCAGCCAGTTGCGCAGCCTGGAAGAGCAGGTGCGCGAACTGCGTCCTATCGTGGAGGCGCCAGCGAAGCTGCAAGAAGCGCAAGCCGCCTTGAAAGCGCTGTCGCAGAAGGACCGCCAGACCCAGGCCGAGCGCGAACGCCTGCAGAGCCAGATCGCCAAGATCGAAGCTCGGCTGGCCAAAGCCGAGGTGAAGGTCAAGGAGGAGACGCTGGTCTCTTCGCAGCAGTGGGCGGACAGCACGGACAGCGACGAGGCCGCCCAGACAGCGTTTGCCCCACCGGCTGCACTGATGCAGGCTGAGATAGAAGTGCGCATGGCCAAGACCAGCCTGGAGGCTTTGCAGCAGCAGTTGCAGGCGGTCGATGCTTCCCGGGTCGATTTGCCACAAGCGCGCCACGATGCCCGACGCGCCTACCAGTACGCCCGCTATCTGGTGTCGGACATCGAGATGCGCGAACAGCTGGAGCCGCTGCTGCCGGTGATTGCCCGGGCCACCTCGGCGGCCTACGACTGGAGCCCTTACCTTGAGCAGCGCAAGTACGTGATCAAGCTGTCCGACGAACTGGTGGCTCAGGCGTCCAGGCAGCTGGATGCCGAGCTTGAGCAACTGTGAGGAGGCGGTGATGGACGTCAAGAAGCCGATGATCTCCAGCATGACCAGCGGCATCATTCCCAGTGCGCCGCTGACCCGCCAGCCCACACAGATCGCCCCGCAGCAGCTGGACGACCTGACCCTGCGTTGGCTGCGCCAGATGCACCAGCCCGCACCCACGTTGCAGGTCGCACCACCACCGGTGGAAGCGCTGGAGCACAGCGAGCCGATGGCCCGGCAGTCTTTGCAGCCCCAGCCACCTCAGCGGCGCTGGTTCACCGCCCAGAACAGCCCGGCCAAGCCGTCGATGGCACCCATGTGGCTACCGGGCAGGCGCCGCAAGAAGGGCTCACCGCCTTGGGCGCAGTGGTCAGGGCTGCTGCCGCTGATGCTGCCCCAGGCCATGCGCCGGATGCGTCAGGCGCTGTGGCGCGAGACCCAGCGGATGGGGCGACTGACGATGGCGCGCTGGCGCCAGCAACAGCACCGCCGACGTGAAGGACGGCGCCGCGGCTAGTGTGTGTGTTTGCGCCGGGGTGTTGCGACCCCGGCAAACAACCATCACAAGCGTCACCACCATCACGCCGTGCCCGCCCTGGGTGGGGCTGTGACGGTTGTGACGGTTGCATCCGGGGGTAGCACGCAACCCGAGCGAACACACATGCCCGAACACCCCCATCACCCCGCCAAAGGACAACGGGTCCTCCCTGGCGAAAGTAAATGCGCGGGCCGGACGCACCGCGGCGCTTCGCTACCGTCAGCGACTGAAAAAAGGTTGCCGGTTGCCAGTTGCCAGTGAACGGTCAGCAGTGGCCGGTCAGCAGCGGCCGGTTCCGCACCCCATCCCTTCCACCCTCACAGGAGAATCTCTCATGGGAATGTCTATCCGGGCCTATGCCCAACACCGTGGCGTCAGTCACGAAGCCGTGCGCAAGGCGATTGCTGCCGGGCGTATCCAGAAAGAGGCCGATGGCAGCATCGATCCGGCCAAAGCCGATGCGCAGTGGCAGCGGCACACCCGGCCCGCGCCGCTGTCCAGCGCACAAAACGTGGCAACCCGGGTGGCAACGCCCGTGGCTACCTCCCACCCATCCTC
>Ga0255127_1000041_pt1 | contig 71487 bp, 55 predicted proteins | sample Law_Miss_RepB_8d_FD_188555 | JGI IMG/M metagenome (GOLD analysis project Ga0255127, IMG submission 188555) | Freshwater microbial communities from St. Lawrence River, New York, United States - Law_Miss_RepB_8d | ecosystem: Environmental > Aquatic > Freshwater > River | place: USA: New York...
GGGGCAAGGGCGCCCGCCAGGCGGGGCGCCCTTGCCCCGTGGCTGGGGCCGGGAAAGAACGCGGGGCTGGCCACGGGCCAGCGGGGACCAGTCTTGTCCATGGAATGCCTCCTGCCACCTCGATCGAGCCGGCCGATCTTGCGCCGCCGACCGAGCGCGGTCAACCGCCGACTGGAGGATTCGCCGGGCCAGGGGCGCCCCTGCCAGCAGGCACAAAAAAGCCGCCCGAAGGCGGCTTCTCGAGGCGGCAGGCGCTGGCTCAGTTGCCGCTGCCCTTTTCGCCTTCCAGGCGCAGCATGCTGGCGCCTTCGCCCAGCGACACCAGGCCGGTCTTGGCGTAAATGCCCAGCTTGGCGCGGGTGTCGGTGATGTCGAGGTTGCGCATGGTGAGCTGGCCGATGCGGTCCAGCGGGCTGAACGGCGCGTCTTCCACCTTCTCCATCGACAGGCGCTCGGGCGCGTAGGTCAGGTTGGGCGACTCGGTGTTCAGGATGCTGTAGTCGTTGCCACGGCGCAGCTCCAGCGTCACCTCGCCGGTCACGGCGCGGGCCACCCAGCGCTGGGCGGTTTCGCGCAGCATGATGGCCTGCGGGTCGAACCAGCGGCCCTGGTACAGCAGGCGGCCCAGCTTGAGGCCGTTGATGCGGTACTGCTCGATGGTGTCTTCGTTGTGGATGCCGGTGACCAGGCGCTCGTAGGCGATGTGCAGCAGCGCCATGCCGGGGGCTTCGTAGATGCCGCGGCTCTTGGCTTCGATGATGCGGTTCTCGATCTGGTCGCTCATGCCCAGGCCATGGCGCCCGCCGATCTCGTTGGCCTTCATGATCAGGTCCACCGGGCTGGCGAAGGTCTGGCCGTTCAGGGCCACGGGTTGGCCTTCCTCGAAGCGCACGGTCACTTCTTCGGCCTTCACCGCGCAGTCTTCGCGCCAGAAGGGAACGCCCATGATGGGGTTGACGATGCGGATGCCGCTGTTCAGGTGCTCCAGGTCCTTGGCCTCGTGGGTGGCGCCCAGCATGTTGCTGTCGGTGCTGTAGGCCTTCTCGACGCTCATCTTGTAGTCGAAGCCGTTGGCGATGAGGAACTCGCTCATCTCCTTGCGGCCACCGAGCTCGTCGATGAAGGTCTGGTCCAGCCAGGGCTTGTAGATCTTCAGGCTCGGGTTGGTGAGCAGGCCGTAGCGGTAGAAGCGCTCGATGTCATTGCCCTTGAAGGTGGACCCGTCGCCCCAGATGTGGACGTCGTCTTCCTTCATGGCCGCCACCAGCATGGTGCCGGTCACGGCGCGGCCCAGCGGGGTGGTGTTGAAGTAGGTGATGCCGCCGGTGCTGATGTGAAACGCGCTGCACTGGATGGCCGCAATGCCTTCGTGCGCCAGTTGCAGGCGGCAGTCGATCAGGCGGGCCTGCTCGGCGCCATAGGCCATGGCCTTGCGCGGAATCTCTTCGTAGTCGCTCTCGTCGGGCTGGCCGAGGTTGGCGGTGTAGGCAAAGGGCAGGGCGCCCTTCTTCTTCATCCAAAGCAGGGCGGCGGAGGTGTCCAGGCCGCCAGAGAAGGCGATGCCGACTTTTTGCCCCTTGGGCAGGTGTTGCAGGATGGTGGCCATGTGGGTTCAGCCGAAGTGGCAGATGTAGTGGTAGGGCTCGGTCACGCGGATCTGGAAGCTGCTGTTGCCCGGCACGTTGAACTTGTCGCCAGGGCCGCTCTTGACCCATTCGGTGGCGCCGCTGAGCAGGTACTCGCACGAGCCGGCCACGCATTCCATGATCTCGGGCGCGCCGGTGTTGAAGGTCAGCGTGGCGGGCAGAACCACGCCCACCGACTTCTTGGTGCCGTCGGCCAGGGTGATGCCGTGGCTCACGCACTTGCCGTCAAAGTACACATTGGCCTGGGTGGCGACGGTCACGCCGCTGAATTGGGTGGTGCTCATTTGGGAATAGGGCTGGTGAAGGCGAAACCGCGATTTTAGGCCGGGCCCACGCGCGTTCAGCGGCGCTGGGCCCAGGCGGCGGCGTCAAAGCCCACGGTGACGGCGCCGTCGCCCCACTGCACCACGGGGCGTTTGATCAGGCTGGGGTGGGCCAGCAGCGCGGCGCGGGCGCTGTCGGCGTCCACCACGGCGGCGCGCGTGGCCTCGTCCAGCCCGCGCCAGGTGGTGCCCTTGCGGTTCACCAGCGTTTCCCAGCCCACGGCCTGCAGCCACTGGGCCAGCGCGGCCTCGGGCACGCCCTGTTTCTTGAAATCGTGAAAGGTGTAGGCCAGGCCCTGCTCGGTGAGCCAGGTGCGGGCTTTCTTGACGGTGTCGCAGTTGGGAATGCCGTGGACGGTGATCATGGGAAGACCTCGAAGCGGGGAGGGGGCAGGGGGAGGCGGCATACTCGCGGCCGCGCCGCCACCGGGTGGCGCGTGACACGCAGCAGCATGGACCAGTTTGACGGGATCTTTGAATCGTACGCGAACCATTTCGCGGCCCACGGCGCGCGGCCCGACCGCGAGTCGCGCGCGCCCTGGGCCTTCGCCCGCCTGTGGGACGAGTGCGGCTGGCGGCCCGACCCGGCCCGCACCGTGCTGGTCACCGGCAGCAAGGGCAAGGGCACCGTCACCCGCCACCTGGCCTGGAACCTGCAGGCCCAGGGCCCGGTGGGCCTGGTGCTCAGCCCCGAAGAGCGCGGCCACCTGGACCGCCTGCGCATCGACAACCAGCCCATCGACGCCGCCACCTTCGATCGCCTGTGGCAAGACATCGCCCGCCACCAGCCCGCCATGGCGGCCCAGGCCGGCGAGGGCCGCTACCTCTCGCCCACCGGCTGGTTCCTCTCGGTGGGCCTGGCCTGGTTTCGCGAGCGCGGGGTGCGCTGGGTGGTGATCGAAGGCGGGCGTGGCGTGCGCTTTGACGAAATCGGCCCGCTTGACGCCGCCCTGGCCGTGGTCACCTCGGTGCATGGCGAGCACCTCAAGGCCATCGGCCCCACCGTGGCCGACATCTGGGACGACAAGCTCTCGCTGGCCCCGCGCGCGCAGCGTCTGGTGGTGGGCCAGCAGGTGGCCGAACAGGCCGTGGCCCTGGGGCGCACCCTGCCGGCCCATGCCCAGGTGTCGCCCGCGCCGCCCGCGCTGGGCGACGGCAGCGTGCCGGCCTGGCTGGCAACGGACCGCCAGATCGCCGCCGACGCCCTGTCCGCGCTGGCGCCCGGGCTGCCCTTTCGCTGGTTTGGCTCGCCCTCGTTCACCGACACCCGCCTGGGCGACGTGCCCGCCTGGCTGGAGCCGGTGGTGCACCCCGATTCGCTGGACGACACCTTTCTGCACCGCTTGGCCCGAGAAGGCGCGGCAGTGGTGCTGGGCCTGCCCGACGACAAGGCCGTGGCCGGCATCCTGGCCCGCCTGCGCGCGGCCGGCCTGCGCGACCTGGCCGCCTTCACCTTGACCAGCCCGGTCGGCCATGTGCGGTCTGACTGGCTGGCCGAGCACCGCGACGTGGCGGCCCTGGGCCCGCTGGACGTGGTGTTTCCTGATGTGGCCGCCGCCCGCCAGCGGCTGGTCCAGCACGCCGCCTCGCGCCGGGGCCTGTATGTCATCGGCGTGCAGGTGTTCACCCGCACCATGCGGGCTGTCTTTGGCATTCACCTGGGAGGCCCTGAGCCTTGTCCACCGACCACCTGACCTTTCTGTGCCTGTCCTTCCGAGGCTCGGAGCGCGTGTCCACCGACACCGGCGCCCGCCTGGACACGCTGCGCCACCGCGAGAGCGCGTTTGACGCCCTGGTGGCCAGCGGCCTGCCCGCCAGCCAGGCCCCCGCCATGGCCGAGCGCGCCCGCACCGCCTTGATGGGCGCGCGCTCCACCGCCATCTTTCACGCCCAGTTCGGGCGCCTGTTCTCGCGGGCCAGGGTCATCGATGAGTTGCCCGACGAGGTCATCGCCCTCAACGTGGACCGCACCCAGGGCCACTTCCGGGTGGCCGCGGCGGTGCTGGCGCACAGCGCCTGCAGCGACCTGGACGGTGTCGAGGGCGACGACCTGGTGCTGGTGCTGGCCCTGCGCCCCACGGCAGAGGCCCCCACCCAGCACATCAACAGCCGCTTCGCCACCCAGCAGGCCCTGCACGATTGCCTGGCCGGCTGGCAATGGGCGTGGCCGCGCACGGCAACGCCCTTCAGCGAGCGCTTTCGCCCCGGCATGTACCTGGTGCCGGGTGGGCCTGCCGACGCCCAGGTGCCGGCGGGCGAGCTGGTGGCCCAGGCCTGCGCCACCGCCTACTTCTTCTACTGCTGGCTTGTGTGCCAGCGAATTGAGCGCAATTTGCTCGCGGTCAGCGTGAACGGCGACTGGGACGAAGAGTTCCGCCGCCTGCTGCTGGTGAGAAAGCAGGTGGTGGCCGCGCGCAAGACAGCCCTGCTCAAAAACCGGGCCTTCCCCGGCTCGCCCCTGCTGGAACACATCTTCCGCTGCCTGGAGGTGCTGCGCCTGGAAATGCAGCTCAGCTACCTGACCGAGCAGGCCGAAGAAACCACCAAGGCCCTGGAGATGCAGAACGCCTACGTCACCTCGGCGCGCATCAAGTCGATCGAGATGATCGTCTTCGTCAGCACCATCCTGGGCCTGGCCCTGGCGGTGAACGCGCTGCAGATGAAGCCCTTCTATGACGAGGCCACCGACAATGCGCTGAGTCGCCCCATCTTCTGGTGGGTGTTTGCCGTCATCATCGGCGCGGGCATCGTGCTGTGGGGCGTGCTCACCCAATGGAGCCGCACGCGCAAGATCGTGCGCTGGCTCAAGAAACGCCTGTCTTCCCGCACCGAACCATGACCGCCACATCCCCCGATACCCTTGCGCGCCCCTGGCAGCGCATCCGCGACGAGTTCGAGGCCGCCGGCATCGAGCTGGGCCTGGACCGCGTGCGCGCCTGCTGGGCCGAGTCGCCCTTTAGCCAACTGCCCGCGCCGGTGTGCATCACCGTGGCCGGCACCAACGGCAAGGGCTCCACCGTGGCCCTGCTCAACACCATCTACAGCCAGTCGGGCTACCGCACCGGCGTGTACACCTCGCCTCACCTGGTGCGCTTCCATGAGCGCATCGCCCTGGGCGGTTACCTCATCGACGACGAGCAGCTCGACGAGCTTTACCTGCACTTCGAGCCCGGCGCCCGGCGCCACCGCCTCACCCAGTTCGAGATCGACACCGTGGTGGCCCTGGCCGCCATCTGGCGCGCGCGGGTGGACGTGGCCATTCTGGAAGTGGGCGTGGGCGGGCGGCTGGACGCGGTGAACATCATCGACCCCGACTGCGCCGTCATCACCAGCATCGCCCTGGACCACATGGCCCTGCTCGGCCCCGACCGCGAGGCCATTGGCTACGAAAAGGCCGGCATCATGCGCACCGGCCGCCCGGTGGTGCTGAGCGACCCCATGCCGCCGCAAAGCGTGCTGGACCGCGCCAAAGAGATCGACGCCGACCTCTGGCGCATCGGCCTCGATTTCCACTTCGCCGGCGACAAGCAGCAATGGGGCTGGGCCACGCACCCGTCGCGCGGCGGGCGCCGCTACAGCGGCCTGGCCTACCCGGCCCTGCGCGGCGCCAACCAGTTGGTGAACGCCGCCGGTGTGCTGGCCGCCCTTGAGGCCCTGCGCCCGCGCCTGCCGGTCACGGCCCAGTCGGTGCGCGCCGGCCTGGCCCTGGTGGAGCTGCCCGGGCGTTTCCAGATCGTGCCCGGCACGCCCACCCTGGTGCTGGACGTGGCCCACAACCCGCACTCGGTGGCCGCGCTGGCCGAAAACCTTGACGCCATGGGCTACCACCCCACCACCCACGCGGTGTTCGGCGCCATGGCCGACAAAGACCTGGCCGCCATGGTGGGGCGCGTGGCCCCGCTCATCGACCGCTGGTACCTGACCGATCTGCCCCTGCCGCGCGCCATCGCGGCACCGGCCCTGGCCGAGCTCATGGAGCAGGTGCCAGGCTGCCAGGGCAAGGTGGCCGGCTGCCACGCCAACCCCGCCCAGGCCCTGGCCGCGGCGGTGGCCGCCGCAGACCCGGCTGATAGAATCGTGGTCTTCGGATCGTTCTACACCGTCGGCGGCGTGTTGCAGGACGGCGTGCCCCGACTGGCCGCCAAGCACCTGGCCCCCTGAACCCGTATTGGCCACCCGCGTGGCCTTCCCAACCGCATGATCAGTTCCCGCTCCGCATCCCAGGGCAATCCCCCGGCTCCTCCGCAGAGCGTCGAAGCGGTGCGGCGGCGGGCCCGCCACCGCCTCATTGGCGCCAGCGTGCTGGTGCTGCTGGGCGTGATCGGCTTCCCCCTGCTGTTTGACACCCAGCCGCGCCCCATCGCGGTGGACATCCCCATCGACATTCCCTCGCGCCAGGCACCGGCCGCACCGGCCAAGGCCGCCCCCGCGCCCGAAGCCAAGCCCGCCGAGCAGGCCGCGCCCGAGCCGACACGCGCCGCGCCGCTGCCCATGATCACCGAGGAAAAATCGGCAGAGAAGGTGGCGGAAAAGCCTGAGCCGAAACCCGAGGCCAAGGCACCCGCGCAAGCCGAGGCCAAGGCACCCGCGCAAGCCGAGGCCAAGCCCGAGCCCAAGCCGGAACCCAAACCCCATTCCGAACCCAAGCCGGCCGCCCCCAGCGAGGCCGCCCGTGCCGCCGCGCTGCTGGAGGGCAAGACCCCGGCCGCCGCCACCGCCGCCCAGCGCGTGGTGGTGCAGGTGGGTGCCTTTGCCGACGAGGCGCGTGCCCGCGAGGTGCGCCAGAAGCTCGAGCGCGCCGGCCTGAAAACCTATACCCACGTCGCCCAGACCGCCGAAGGGCGCCGCATCCGCGTGCGCCTGGGCCCCTACGACAGCCGCGCCGAGGCAGAGAAGATCGCTGCCCGCGTCAAGTCTCTGGGCCTGAGCGCCGCCATCCTCACCCTCTGATCGTTGCGGGGCGGGTGAACATGGTCGCGACCGATTGGGTGCTGCTGGCGGTGCTGCTGTTGTCGGTGGCGCTGGGCCTGTGGCGCGGCCTCATGTACGAGGTGCTGTCGGTGGCGGGTTGGGTGGCGGCCTTTGTGCTGGCCCAGGCCTATGCGGCCGATGTGGGCCAGTGGCTGCCCACCGACGGCCTGTCTCCGGCGGTGCGGCTGGTGGTGGGGTTTGTGTTGATCTTTATCGCGGTGGCCTTCTCCGGGGGGCTCATCGCCTGGGCGGTGCAGAAGCTGGTGGCCTCGGTGGGCCTGCGGCCGGTGGACCGCCTGCTGGGTGGGGCTTTTGGCCTGGCGCGTGGCGTGGTGATTCTGCTGGCGGCGGCACTGGTGGTGACCGTGCTGCAGTTGCAATCGGCGCCCTGGTGGCAGCAATCGGCCGTGGCCGGTGTGCTGTCGTCCACCCTGCATGACATTCGGCCGCTGCTGCCCGAGGCAGTGGCCCGCTACATACCGTAAGACTTTTCGAAGGATCCAGACATGTGTGGAATCGTGGGCGTGGTCAGCCAGGCGCCGGTGAATCAGCTCATCTATGACGCGTTGCTGCTGCTGCAGCACCGCGGCCAAGACGCCGCCGGCATCGTCACCCAGCAAGAGCGCAAGTTCTTCATGCACAAGGCCAAGGGCATGGTGCGCGACGTGTTCCGCACCCGCAACATGCGCGCCCTGCCGGGCAACTGCGGCCTGGGCCAGGTGCGCTACCCCACCGCCGGCAACGCCTACAGCGAAGAAGAGGCCCAGCCCTTCTACGTGAACGCGCCCTTCGGCCTGGTGCTGGTGCACAACGGCAACCTCACCAACGCCCACGCGCTCAAACAAGAGCTGTTCCAGACCGACCACCGCCACATCAACACCGAGAGCGATTCCGAGGTGCTGCTCAACGTGCTGGCGCACGAACTGGAAAAGGTCTCGCGCGGCAACTCGCTCAAGCCCGCTGACGTGTTCGCCGCCGTGCGCGGCGTGCACCAGCGCGTGAAGGGCTCGTATGCCGTGGTGGCGCTCATCGCCGGCCACGGCCTGCTGGCCTTCCGCGACCCCTTCGGCATCCGCCCCCTGTGCATCGGCCGCCAGGGCGACAGCGTGATGGTGGCCAGCGAATCGGTCACCCTGGAAGGCACCGGCTTCGAGCTGGAGCGCGACGTGGCGCCCGGCGAGGCGGTGTTTGTGTCGCTCGATGGCGAGGCCCAGTTCGAGCAGTGCGCCGCGAACCCCTCGCTCAAGCCCTGCATCTTTGAATACGTGTACCTGGCGCGGCCCGACTCGGTCATCAACGGCGTGTCGGTGTACCAGTCGCGCCTGAACCTGGGCGCCTCGCTGGCCAAGCGCGTGATCTCCACCGTGCCGCCCAACGAGATCGACGTCGTGATCCCCATTCCCGAGTCCTCGCGCCCCAGCGCCATGGAGCTGGCCCAGCTCATCGGCCGCCCCTACCGCGAAGGCTTCGTGAAGAACCGCTACGTGGGCCGCACCTTCATCATGCCCGGCCAGGGCGTGCGCAAGAAGTCGGTGCGCCAGAAGCTCAATGTGATCGGCAGCGAATTCAAGGGCCGCAACGTGCTGCTGGTGGACGACTCCATCGTGCGCGGCACCACCTCCAAAGAGATCGTGCAGATGGCGCGCGACGCCGGCGCCGCCAAGGTTTACCTGGCCAGTGCCGCGCCCCCGGTGCGCTTCCCCAACGTGTACGGCATCGACATGCCCACGCCCGAAGAGCTGGTGGCCCACGACCGCACCGTCGATCAGATTCGCGAGCTCATCGGCTGCGACGCCCTGATCTACCAGGACGTGGACGCCATGAAGCACGCGGTGGCCTCGCTCAACCCCGCGCTCGACGGCTTTGATGCCTCGTGCTTTGACGGCGTGTACGTCACCGGCGACATCACCGCCCACGACATCGCCCGCCTGAACCAGTCGCGCCCGCAGGCCGAAGAGGGCCAGGAAGACACCTCGCGCCTGGCCTTGCCCAACTCGCAGGAGTCTTGATGAGCGAGCAGCCCCTGCACCGAGACACCCTGGCGGTGCGCGCCGCCGCCGAGCGCAGCCAGTACGGCGAAAACTCCGAGGCGCTCTACCTCACCAGCGGCTACGTGCAGCCCAGCGCCGAGGCCGCCGCCCGCCGCTTCGCCGGTGACGAAGACGGCTTCACCTACGGCCGCTACGGCAACCCCACCGTGGCCAGCTTCGAGCAGCGCCTGGCCGCGCTCGAAGGCGCCGAGGCCTGCATCTCCACCGCCTCGGGCATGTCGGCCATCCTCATGATGTGCATGGGCCTGCTCAAGGCCGGCGACCACGTGGTGTGCTCGCGCTCCATGTTCGGCTCCACCATCAAGCTCATCGGCAGCGACCTGGCCAAGTTCGGCGTCGAGTCGAGCTTCGTGCCCCAGACCGACCTGGCCGCCTGGAAGGCCGCCATCAAGCCCAACACCCGGCTGCTGTTCGCCGAAACGCCCACCAACCCCCTCACCGAGGTGTGCGACATCCGCGCCCTGGCCGACCTGGCCCACAACGCCGGTGCCTTGCTCTGCGTGGACAACTGCTTCGCCACCCCGGCCCTGCAGCAGCCCATCGCGCTGGGCGCTGACATCGTCATGCACTCGGGCACCAAGTACCTGGATGGCCAGGGCCGTGTGATGGCCGGTGCCCTGTGCTCCACGCAAGAGCGCGTCACCAAGGTCTTCCTGCCCGTGCTCAAGAGCGCCGGCATGACGCTGGCGCCCTTCAACGCCTGGGTCGTGCTCAAGGGCCTGGAGACGCTGGACATCCGCATGCGCGCCCAGTCCGAGCGCGCCCTGGGCCTGGCCCGCTGGCTCGAAGCCCACCCCTCGGTCGAGCGCGTGTACTACCCCGGCCTGCCCAGCCACCCGCAGCACCAGCTCGCCCTGGCCCAGCAATCGGGCAATGGCGGCGCCGTGCTGTCCTTCGTGGTGAAGGCAGCCGACGCCGACCAGGCCCGCGCCCGCGCCTTCCACGTGCTCGACTCCTTGAAGGTGATGTCGCTGTCCACCAACCTGGGTGACACCAAAACCCTCATGGCCCACCCCGCCAGCACCTCGCACGGCCGCCTCACCGAAGCCCAGCGTCAGGACGCCGGCGTGGTGCAAGGCCTGATCCGCGTGGCCGTGGGCCTCGAACACCTCAACGACATTCAGGCCGACCTTGACCGCGGCCTCTCCTCGCTCTGACATGACCCAGCACGTCCGCACCCGCTTCGCCCCGTCGCCCACCGGCTTCATCCACCTGGGCAACATCCGCTCGGCCCTCTACCCCTGGGCCTTCGCGCGCTCGCAAAAGGGCGACTTCATCCTTCGCATCGAAGACACCGACCTGGAGCGTTCCACCCAGGCCGCGGTGGACGTGATCATCGAAGGCATGCAGTGGCTCGGCCTGGACCACGACGAAGGGCCCTTCTACCAAATGCAGCGCATGGACCGCTACAAGGAAGTGCTGGCCCAGTTGCAGGCCAGCGGCCATGTGTACCCCTGCTACATGAGCGTGGAAGAACTCGACGCCCTGCGCGAGCGCCAGATGGCCGCCAAGCAAAAGCCCCGTTACGACGGCACCTGGCGCCCCGAGCCCGGCAAGGTGCTGCCGCCCGTGCCCGAGGGCGTGAAGCCCGTGCTGCGCTTCAAGAACCCGCAAGATGGCGTGGTGGCCTGGGACGACAAGGTCAAAGGCCGCATCGAGATCCGCAACGAAGAGCTCGATGACCTCGTCATCGCCCGCCCCGATGGCACGCCCACCTACAACTTCTGCGTGGTGGTGGACGACATCGACATGCGCATCACCCACGTGATCCGCGGCGACGACCACGTCAACAACACCCCGCGCCAGATCAACATCTTCCGCGCCCTCGGCCAAGAGCCGCCCGTGTACGCCCACCTGCCCACCGTGCTCAACGAGCAGGGCGAGAAGATGAGCAAGCGCAACGGCGCCAAGCCCGTCACCCAGTACCGCGACGAAGGCTACCTGCCCGACGCCATGGTGAATTACCTCGCTCGCCTGGGCTGGAGCCACGGCGATGACGAAATCTTCAGCCGCGAGCAGTTCCTGCAGTGGTTCGACCTGGACCACCTCGGCCGCAGTGCCGCCCAGTTCGACGAAGCCAAGCTGCGCTGGGTCAATGCCCAGCACCTCAAGGCGATGGCCGACGATGCCCTGGCTCCGCTGGTGGCCGAGCAACTCAAGAAGCGCGGCATTGACGCCGACGAGCGCCTGCCCCGCATCTGCGGCCTGTTCAAAGACCGCTGCGACACCACCGTGGCCCTGGCCCAGTGGGCCGCACTCTTCTATGCAGACGCCGCCCCCAGCGCCGAGGACCTGGCCCAGCACGTCACCGACGCGGTGAAGCCCGCCATTGATTCGCTGGTGCGCCAGCTCGACGCCTGCACCTGGGACAAGGCCGGCATCGGCGCCGCCATCAAGGCCGTGCTGGCCGAGCACGGCTTGAAGATGCCCCAGCTCGCCATGCCGGTGCGGGTGCTCACCATGGGCACCCCCCAGACGCCATCCCTTGATGCGGTGCTCGAACTGCAAGACCGAAAAAAAATTTTGGGCCTCTTGCAAAAACGCTAAAAACCTCTCTATAATTCAAGGCTTACCGGAACACGCAACGAATCGAAAGATTCAGAGCCAAACTGGTAACCCTGTGGGGGTATAGCTCAGCTGGGAGAGCGCTTGCATGGCATGCAAGAGGTCAGCGGTTCGATCCCGCTTACCTCCACCAAAATTCAGAGTCGCGCATTGCGACGGAAGCAAAAAATACAGTTTTGTTTCTGATACAATGCGGGATTCCAGTCCAGGTTATGACCCTATCGTCTAGAGGCCTAGGACATCACCCTTTCACGGTGAGTACCGGGGTTCGAATCCCCGTAGGGTCGCCAAACAAGCCGCAAGGCATGTGGGCACAAGTGGTGGCACTTGGTTCGAAAGAACGAAAGCCATCTACCAGGAGTGGTAGTTCAGTTGGTTAGAATACCGGCCTGTCACGCCGGGGGTCGCGGGTTCGAGCCCCGTCCACTCCGCCAAAAATAGAAACCCTTGCAAGTCCATGATTTGCAAGGGTTTTTTTCATTTCTGGTGCTGAAAGAGACATCGATTTTTCTCCTGAGTTTCTGCGCTTGAATGGGCGTTCATATTCCAAATTGGAATTTGCGCTCCGCTGTGCCTTGGATTTAACGATAGCGCCACGTCCACCCCTCTGGCAAGGCGCCACAGGGCAGGTCCGTGCGTCGGCATGGTCTTCAGAGCTATGCATTGAACCGAAGAGCTCAACCGTCTCACCGCTCGTCCGACAGTAGTTCGTAGCAGATCGTTCCCCGCCATCGCTGATCCCTTGTCCGGCCGCGAAGGCCTGCAGGACGTACACCGGTGCGTCGCGCACGCCCAGCACCATCACGCCCAGCACCATAAAGGCCAGCGGCATCCAAATCAGCGGCGAGACCATTCGCAGGAACTGGAACAAGGGGGTGGTGGCGTGCTCATGCGCCCAGCACCTCCTAGCGCCGGAAGTCTGCTGCCTGCCCGAAGGCCTGCGGGCCGCCCACGGTCTGGATGGCGCGGCGCACGAAGCGGTCGTCCACCAGGTCACCGGCCACGAAGCGCGACTCCAGTACCTGTAGGAAGGAGGTGTCGCCTTCCATACGTGTCTGCTGGATGGCGAGTACCAGTCCTTCGGTGCTGCTGGCTTAGGGGTAGGGCTGGAAATCGATGCGGTGCTGCGCCCAACCCTTGTTGCGCACCACGACGCTTGTCTCGTAGCTGGCGTAGTCAGTGGCGGCCAGCAGTCTGCAACGGGTGTCGCGAGTAGCGCTGCTCGTCAGCGTTGGACAGCAGGCTGGCGCTGTCGGTCTGGTTCTGGCGCGTCCAGAGTTGTGCCTTGATCAGGGACCAAAAGGACACCGCCACGGTCTGGCGGTCCAGTTCCTGCACCGTGCGAATATGCGGCGCCACCGTCAGCGCCGAACCTTCGACGTGGTTCCTGGCCGTGATCTTGGTCGGGAACTTCGAGCCATAGCGCACCCACATGGCCGACGGCGTGAGCAGGTGAATCACGTTCACCAGGCCCGAGACGAATGCCTCGACGATCTGCGCCCCAGCTTCGGAACATGCACCGGGCTTCAGTTTTCATGCCTTCGGCCTCGAACAGCTTGCGCCCGTGGGCCACCAGCAGCGGTGTGACGTCGGTGATGGGCAGGTAGCCGATCTTTACCGGTTGGTCGTCGCCCTTGAAGGCCTGGGCGCGCGCGTAGCTGGCCGACAGCAGCGGGGAGGCCAGCGCGGCGGCGGTGAGCGCGGTCAGGCGCAGCAGGTTAGGCCGGCTCAGGCCGCAGTCGCAATCTGTGCAGACGCAGACCCGGCGGTACGCGGTGTGGGGGGCGTCTTGCATGGAAGGCTTGGTCAATCAGAGGAAGGGATTCCCGGCAACTGCAGGGCGAGAAGAAAGTCTTGGCGCAGCGGAGCGCGGCCTTGGCTGCGCGGTCGGCCAGGCTCACGCCCCGCAATACTTTGAGCGACTGCTCCTGCGTGAAGCCTGCGCCCAGGAAGGCTTGCAGGGCCACGTCGCTGACGGCGCCGCGGCTGCCAATCGCGGCGGTGGTGAACGCCTGCGGGGTGTTCCTGTTGCAGACCCGGCACGGCGGGGCCATCCAGCTATGCCTTTCGCAGCGCCAGGGCGGTGTGGCCTTCCACGCAGAAGTCGCAGCCGTTCAGCCTTGCGGCCGTGAGCTGCACCACCTCGCGCTCGGGCAGTGGCAGCGTGGCGCGGGGGCTTAGAGCCCGCACAAGGTGAAATAGCCCTCCAGCGCGCCAGGGGCGTTGGCCAGTACACCGATCAGGTTGGGCAGAAGGCCGTTGTTTTGTTGTGCCTGCTGCGCTAGGGGCAGGCTGGCCTCAGGTGCAGATTCGAGTGCGTGGATCCGGAGTCAGGGCATGGGTGCCGTTGTGGTTATGGCGCGCGGGGTGCGCGAAGGCAAATGGGCACGACCCGTACGCATACCTCAAGGATGTGCTCATGCGGTTTCTCTCGCAGAAGGCCAGACACATCGACCAACTCTTGCCGCACCGCAGGCAGCCCACTGAAATCTGATCCTCAGACAGGACCGTCAGCGGAGGTCAACATGGGTTTCCCGTGCGCCTACTCCGAATGAGCAGATCCCCTGCATCAGCTTGGCACGCCCGAAAGGTACTTCCAAAATCAAAAACAGCCGGCTTCTGCTGGGAGAGATCCGGCAGACCTAATTCGAGTGGATCAGGCTTCCCGGGTAATCACCTGCCTCTCATCCACTGCCAGGGCGTTTCGAATCGCGTTGACATTTCAGCTACGTCCCACGGTGCCTGGCACGGTGGGCGATGGACGGCGAAGTGGCCGCCACGTGTCATCCGCCTATTCGCGATTCCAGGCAGCCATCAGCATGCTGTCGACTTCATCTTGGTCCGCATCCTTCTTTGCGGCGCCTCGACGCACGCCAGCCCGCACAGCCCGCACAGCCCGCTTGCCAATCTTGGCTGGGTGAGTCGCAGCTGAATCGGTTAGCAATCCACTCAGCAATACCCGGTAGAACTCCTGGAAGGCATCCTCGATGGTCAGGTTGGCTTCGGCAAGGAATGCCGGGCGGCGCAACCTCAGTGCGGCTCCCAGCATCACCTCGGACATGACCAATCCATGGCAAGGGGTGAAAACATGCTGCCGCACCCCTTCGTCGATGAGTTGGGACATTCGCAGGGTACGGGCATGCTGGTAGCGGTCGAAAATGCCCCGGGCAACTGCAGAGTCTTCGACATCCTTCAGGAACTGCACACCGATGCGGCTGGCCGCATGGACGCCGACGCTGAGGTAAGCAGCGAGTGCCGTCGTCAAATCCTTTTCACTACGGATCAATGCCTCCCCCTGTTCCAGGATGCTGTCGAAAAAGCGTTGCACGACAACGCAGAAGATCTCTTCTTTCGTCTGCGCAATGTCATAGAGGCGTCTCCGCGAGCAATGCATGCGCGTGGCAATTTCACCCACGGTCAGACCTTTGATGCCCCCTGTTAAGAGCAAGTGGGTCAACGCATCGAGGAACTCCTCGTTTGTGAGTTTTTTTTTCATACGGGTTTCCCCCAGTAAATCTTGGTACCAGAACAATTGACCTGGTACCGACCGAGATGTCTAATGGTACCAATTTGCATCACTTGGTACCAGGTGAACAGCCTTTTAAACCTAGCGCCCCGTACACGCCGTGTGTTCGCCTGTTGGTGCCGAAGGCGTGCGAATTGTCGGTAACTGCCGTACCGCTAAACGTGACCTGAACGAACAAGCAACGCAATGAACATACTCGACTATTTCGATGCTGGCGTCGCCAGCCACCCGGATGCACCCTGCTTTGTGGACTACGGGCGAGACACCCCGCGCATGACCTATGCTCAGGCGGGCGCGCTTACCTGTCAGGTCGCCCGAGGCTTGGATGCCTTGGGATTCGCGCCGGGCTTTCACGGCGCGGTGCTCAGCGGCAACTCCGGAGCCGCATTCGTGGCTCTGCTCGGGGTTGTGCGCGCTGGGGGCGTTTGGCTACCCGTCAATGCGCGCAACAGTGCGGAGAGCAACATCGAGTTCCTGCAGGACATGGACTGCGACGTCCTGTTCTACCAGGCCCGGTATGCCGGTCAGGTCGCCGAAATCCGCGGTAAGGTTCCCCGCATTCGCCATTACATCGCCCTGGACGAGGCCGATGGGCAGGACCTGTCGGTCGCCCAATTGATCCAGGGCCAGTCGCCTGAGATGTTTGCAGCGCCGCTCCAACCAGAAGGACTGGCCATGATCATGGGTACCGGTGGCACAACGGGGCGTTCCAAGGGCGTCATGCTCAGCCACCGGAACCTGACGGCGACCATGGCCAACCACATGTCGGCGATGTATGTCACCGACCACATGACCGTACTGGCAGCGGCGCCTATCACCCACACCGCAGGGCTGGTGTCGCTGCCTTTCATGTCGCGAGGCGGTCGCATCATCCTGATGGATGGGATTGATCCCCAGACGCTGCTCAAGGCCATCGAGCAGGAGCGGGTCAACATGATATTCCTTCCTCCTACGGTCATTTATACGCTGCTGGCCCAGGCCAACGTTCGCGATTTCGATTTTTCTGCGCTGCGCTACTTGATGTACGGCGCCGCGCCCATGTCACCCGACAAGCTGGCCGAGGCCATTGAGGTTTTCGGGCCCGTCATGCTGCAGATCTACGGCCAGGCGGAAGTGCCTGGCGCAATCTCCGTGCTGCGCATTGAGGACCATTTCATCGAGGGACAGGTGGCACCCCGCCAGCGCCTGCTGAGCGCGGGGCGCCGCTTTCCCTTCACGCGGGTAGCCATCATGGATGATGACGGCCAGTTGCTTACACAGCCTGGTGCTGTGGGCGAAATCGTCGCGCAGGGCGACATCGTGACCGCGGGCTATTACAAAAACCCGGAGGGCACCGCCGAAGTGCAACGCAATGGCTGGCATTGCACCGGTGATGTGGGCTACTTCGATGAGCAGGGCTTCCTGTTCATCGTTGATCGCAAGAAGGACATGATCGTCACCGGTGGCTTCAACGTCTTCTCGTCCGAGGTCGAAGCCGCCGTCATGGCCCATCCCGCCGTGAAGGATTGCGCCGTCATCGGCGTGCCCGATGACAAATGGGGCGAGGCCGTCAGAGCCGTTATCGAGGTGCGCCCAAACCAATCCGTGGAGCCGCAGGCGCTCATCCAGTTCGTCAAGGACCGCCTGGGAAGCGTGAAGGCGCCCAAGGAGGTCGAGATCGTCGCGCAACTTCCGCGCAGCGCAGTGGGCAAGGTCCTGAAGAAGGAAGTACGTAAGAGGTACTGGAGCGGGCAGGAGCGGATGGTCTCCTGAGCGCAGCACGCTTCGAATCAACGCACGTTTGGCAATTCAACCTGGAGTTATCGAAATGCAAGAACCCGTTCTCGTCGCCGGTGTCGGCATGACCCCTTTCAAGAAACCTGGTGACAACCTGCCGTATCCGGAAATGGCCGCGATGGCGATCCGCCAAGCGCTGCAGGACGCCGGCTTGGCGTACTCCGATATTCAGGATGTCTATGCGGGCTATGTCTATGGCGACTCGACCAGTGGCCAGCGTGCGGTCTATGAGGTCGGCATGACCGGCGTGCCGGTGATCAACGTCAACAACAATTGCTCCTCCGGCTCAACCGCTTTGTACCTTGCGCGTAAGGCGATCGCCTCCGGGTCGGCTGACTGTGCACTGGCCGTGGGCTTTGAGCAAATGCCTGCTGGTGCCCTGAAGGCGCACTGGGATGACAGACCCGACCCGCTCGATCGCTTCAATGGGGTCATGGACGAGGTCTTCGGCCATCCTGAGCTGCCAATGGCTATCCGCTATTTCGCTGGGGCTGGTCGGGAACACATGCAGAAGTACGGAACATCGCTGGAGACTTTTGCCCGCATCCGCGCTAAAGCGAGTCGCCACGCTGCACGCAATCCTCTGGCACTGTTCCGCAAAGAGGTCTCCGCCGAGGAAGTGCTGGCCAGTGCGTCGCTGGTCGATGGGGTAATGCACCGTCTGATGGCCTGTCCCCCGACCTGCGGTGCTGCTGCTGCCGTCTTCGTGAGCAAGCGCTTTGCTCAAAAGATGGGCTTGACTCCGCGTGTGCAGGTGTTGGCACAGTCGTTGGTGACGGACCGTCCCGGCGCGTTCACCGACAAGTCTGCCATTTCGGCTTCTGGCTTTGGTATGACGCAGGAAGCTGCTCGCCAGGTCTATGAGGCTTCAGGCGTGGGACCACAGGACATCAATGTGTGTGAACTGCACGACTGCTTTGCCCAAAACGAGCTGCTCAGCTACGAAGGCCTCGGCTTTTGCGGCATCGGCGAGGGTGAGTCCTTCGTCCAATCCAATAACAACACCTATGGCGGCGCAGTGGTCGTCAACCCTTCCGGTGGATTGCTTTCGAAGGGGCACCCCTTGGGTGCTACCGGCCTAGCGCAGTGCTTTGAGCTGGTCCATCAGGTGCGTGGCACCGCTGAGGATCGGCAGGTTGAGGGGGCGCGGTTCGCCTTGCAGCACAACGCCGGTTTGGGTGGCGCCACTGTGGTGACCCTCTACGGCCCCGCCAATTGAGGAAGTGGATATGACGAAAAGACTGGAAAACAAGGTCGTCTTGGTGACTGGGTGCGGATCGTCAGGACCCGGTTGGGGAAATGGCAAGGCGATGGCGGTGCTGTTCGCCCGCGAAGGCGCGAAGGTCTATGGATGCGACATCAATCTCGACGCTGCCCGTGAGACCGAGGCGATCGTACACAACGAGGGAGGGACCATTAGCGTCGCCCAGTGCGATGTGACCGATCCCGTTGCGGTAGAGACATTGATCCAGGACTGCATCGCTACCTATGGCGACATCGACGTGCTGGTGAACAACGTCGGCATTGGCCGCCTGGGTGGTGTGGTTGAGCAGAGCCTAGAAGACTGGCGCCTGGTGTTCGACGTGAACCTGACGTCCATGTTCCTGACGTGCAAACACGCCATTCCCTCAATGCTCAGGAAGGGCAAGGGAAGTATCGTCAACATCGGCTCGGTGGCAGGCCTGCGTGACAGTGGCGTGGCGTACGTTTCCTACAGCGCATCAAAGGCGGCTGTGCTTGGCTTCTCGCGCAGCGTGGCTTTGCAGTACGCCAAGCAGGGCATCCGCTCCAACGTCCTGATGCCGGGTCTGATGAATACGCCCATGGTCCGTCAACCGGTGTTGGCGCTGCAAAAGGGCTACCAGGAAGCATCCCTGGATGACACGATGGAGAAGCGCAATAGGCAATGCCCCATGGGGCACATGGGGGAGGCATGGGACGTGGCATACACGGCCCTATGGCTGGCGAGTGACGAGTCCAAGTATGTTACTTCCGCCGAAATCTTGGTCGATGGCGGAATTTCCGCACGCATCGGCTGATCAGAAACATCTGAAATAACCCGAAGGAGACAGAGCATGAGTATTTTTTCGAAATGGGTCAAAAAGAGCGTGCTGCTCGCTGCAGCAGCCACGGTCGGACTGACCACCACAGCGTATGCACAAGCTAAGCCGGAGAAGTTCAAGATCGGCGCTGTGCTGTCGCTGTCGGGCCCTTACGGTTTGCTGGGCGAAGACATGCGCCGCGGGGTGCAGATCGCCGTGGAGGAGCGCGGTGGCACCGTGCTGGGCGTGCCCATCGAAATCACCTGGGAAGACGATGAGACCAAGCCACAGCCGGCAGTGCAGAAGGCTACCAAGCTGATCTCTGAAGGCTCGCACATGATCTTTGGCGCACTGAGCTCCGCATCGACGTTGGCGATCATGAACGTGACCAAGCAACGCAAGATCCCTCACCTCGTCACCATTTCGGCGGACGACAAGATCACCGTGCCTGGTGGCTCGCGCTACACCTTCCGTACGTCTAATAACCTGGATATGGAAAACCGCATGGCACTTGTGTACATGCAGGAGAAAAAGCTAAAGCGCATCTATGCGGTAACCGCGGACTATCAGGCCACCCGCGACGGCTACACCTGGATCAAGTCCCAGCTTGACGCCAATGGCATTCAGGCCGTAGGCGAGGACTTCCCCCCATTTGGCAACCGCGATTACTCGTCCATCATCGACAAGATTGCTAAGTCGAATGCCGACGGCGTGTTGTTGATGATGACTGGCTCTGATGTGGTCACCTTCCTCAAGCAAGCCGGCCAAGTCAATCTCGGCAAGACCAAGGTGCTGTTCGGCCCCGTAGCAGCTGATGACACGATGGTCGCAGCCGTTGGACCAGCTGCGGTCGGTGTCAACTCTGGCCAGCGTTACCACTACACCCTAGAAAACGCAGCGAACCAGAAGTTCGTTGATGCCTATCGCAAGAAGTTCGGCATGTTCCCAAGCATGACGGCTGGCGAGGCTTACGACGGCATGGCGTGGTGGCTCGACACGGTGGAAAAGACAGGCTCCTGGGACAAGGAGAAGTGGGTTGATGCGTTCGCCACCAGCGTTCGTGAAAACTCCGTTGAGGGCAAGAAGACCATGCGCGCCTGCGACCACCAAGCGGCACAGCCCGGCTTCTGGAGTGAAGTGGTGCAGGGCACCCCACCAGCACCTGCTCTGACCATGAAGGTTACCAAGGTCTTCTCCGAAGAAAAGCTGTTCGCTCCCTGCAAGAACTAAGGACCGTTCGGTACGGAGGTACCTTGCGGACCTCCGTGCCAGCAACGATGGTTCGTATCCGGTAATCTGATATGTCAACTATTGTGATTGGCTTGAGCTTAGGCATGCTGCTGTTTCTTTTGGCAGCGGGCCTAACGCTCATATTTGGCATGTTGGGCGTGATCAACTTCGCCCACGGCGCCATTTACATGCTAGGCGCCTACGTCTCCTTTGAGACGGGTCGGCGCACAGGATCTTTTTTGATGGGTACGCTGATTGCCACCCTCTTCACCGCAGTGGTCGGGGCAGTGGTGGAAAAATTAACGCTACGCCCACTCTATGATCGCCCGCATTTTTATCAGCTGATTTTGACCTTTGGTCTGATCTTGGTGGTGGGCGATGCAGTGCGATTCTTTTGGGGCCCGGGCTACCAAGAGGTGCCAATTCCCCAACTGTGGAGTGGCACTGTCAACATGTTGGGTAGCACCATTCCGGTGTACCGGCTTTTCGTGATCGGATTCGGCGCAATCATTTCGGTGGGACTCTATTTGGTACTGGAGAAAAGTACCTTCGGCATGCTTGTGCGGGCTGCCAGCAGTGATGCGGAAATGGTGCGCATCCTCGGACTGCCGGTGGGTACCGTGCGCATGGCGGTATTTTCCATCGGCTGCGGGCTGTCCGGCCTTGCTGGTGCGATTGCGGCGCCTTTGTTCCCGATTGAACTGGGAATGGCCACGAACACCATCATTGACTGCTTCATTGTCGTGATCCTAGGTGGGCTTGGAAACATTCGTGGGGCGATTGCCGCCTCCATGCTAATCGGCATGGTCCGCGCTCTGGGCTATGTATACATGCCCGGCTGGGTGGACATCCTGACATTCGTGCTGCTGATCGGCACACTTTTGACACGCCCACAAGGCCTGTTCCACCGTGCGACGAGGACGGCATGAAGTTCACCAAGTTTGATATTTATTTTGGCTTGTTATTGGCAGCTGCGAGCATCATCGTGCCGTTGCTCAATCCAGGAGAGGCGATCATCCAGTTGCTGACGCTGGCTGCCATCTGGGCGATTTTTGCTGTTGGATTCGACTTCGTTTTCGGCTCATTGGGAATGGTGTCTTTCGGCCATGCCACCTTCTTGGGAGTTGGCGGTTACGCGGTGGCACTGGCGACCCAAAAGTACGGCATTCCGTTTTATGGCGGAGCGTTGATGGCGATTGGCGTCGGCGCATTGTTCGCACTTTTCTTCAGCTTTTTTGCGCTGCGGGTGTCGGGCATCTTCTTTGCGCTGGTTACCCTGGCGCTGTCGCAGCTAATCTTTATTCTGGCGGACAGCAAGCTTCGCAGCTTCACGGGCGGATCCGATGGCATCTCTGGTGTTGAACGACCCAGTTTCTGGGGCATCGATTTCTACGACCCCATCGCCTATTACTGGTTCGTCCTTGGCGTGTATGCCGTGGTGATGTTGGTCGTGATCTCACTGCGCAGTTCTCCCTTCGGGCGCGTGATCGCAGCCATTCGGGACAACGAAACCCGCGCCGACCAACTGGGCTTCAACATCAACCGCTACAGGCAAATCACTTTTGTGATTTCAGGTGCTTTGAGCGGCTTGGCTGGTGCACTGCTGGCATCGTTGCTGATGTACATGAATCCACAGATGCTGCATTGGACGACGTCTGGCGATGTCATCATCATGACGCTGTTGGGAGGCTCTGGAACGCTTTGGGGTGCCACGGTCGGTGTGATCGTGTTCGAGTTCTTGAAGGAGTGGCTGAGCAGTTGGACCGAATATTGGTACGGCGTTCTGGGTGTCGTTTTCATCATCGCCACCATCTTCTTCCCGCGCGGCATCGTCGGTGAATTGGAAAAGCGTTTTGCTGCTTATCAGAAAAACCGCTGTGGAGGCGTCCAATGAGCCAAGTAGCACTTAAATGCGATGGCGTTACCGTGAGCTACGGAGCGCTGAGGGCCGTCAACGATGTGAGCCATGATTTTCATGAGGGACGCATCTACGGTTTGATCGGACCCAACGGCGCTGGCAAGACCACACTGCTGAACGTTCTGGCGGGACGCCAGATGCGCCACGACGGTAAGGTCTTCTGCCATGGCCAGGAGATTAGCCAGCGCCGAGCATACGAGCGTGCCCGTATGGGCATAGGCCGCAGCTTCCAGATCATCAAGATCTTCGGAGAGATGACGGTGGAGGAGAACTTGTTGATCGCTGCACAGTCGCGGCGTCCAGGATTTCAGCCTTTCTGGATCAGCAGCAGCTTTGACAGGAAATTTCACGAGCAGCTAGACGCTATCCTGGAACTGACCGGGCTCACCGCGCACCGCGACGACATTGCTGGCACGCTGTCCTACGGCTTGCAGCGTTCGCTCGAACTTGGCGTCACGCTGTTGCCCGACCCCAAAATTCTGCTGTTGGATGAGCCGCTGGCGGGCATCGGTCACCACGAAATCCATGCTGCACTAGAACTCATTCAAAAAGTTGCGCACGGGCGCACTGTGCTCTTGATTGAGCACAACATGGATGCGGTGATGTCTCTATCCCACGAAATTGTGGTGATGAACAACGGTTCTGTCATCGCTTGCGGTTCGCCTGAGTCGATCCGGAAGGACGAGTCGGTACGTTCAATTTACCTTGGGGAGGACGCCCGGTGATCGAACTCGATAAAGCAAGCGTTAAGTATGGGCAGGCGTTGGCGCTTGAGGAGATTTCCGTGCGCATTGATGCCCACGAAATCGTCGCCATCGTCGGACGAAACGGTGCGGGAAAGACCACCCTGCTCAAAGCCCTGATTGGCTTGATGCCGTTGGTGGGTGGCCGGCGCCTGCTCGGTGAACAAGATATTTCAGCCCTTGGGGTGGAAGCTATCGCCAAGCTCGGCGTGGCGTTGGTTCCTGATACGCGCCGCATCTTTCCCAACCTCACAGTTTTGGAAAACTTGAAGATTGGGGCATTGGCCCATCAGCCGGGGCATTGGACCATCGATCGCGTGCTAGAAATCTTCCCACGCTTGGCAGAGCGGCTGAACTTTGGCGGAGACCATCTTTCTGGCGGAGAGCAGCAGATGCTCTCCATCGGACGGGCACTGCTGAGCAACCCGCGCATGCTTTTGTTGGACGAACCCACTGAGGGTCTGGCGCCCGTGATCGTGGACCACCTGGTCCGCGTATTCAGCGAGGTGCACAGCCAGGGCACCGGTATTGTGCTCGTTGAGCAAAACCTCAAGGTGCCCACCAAGTTGGCGCATCGGCAGTACGTCCTGGATCACGGGCAAGTTGTCTGGTCCGGCACAGCCCAGGAGCTTGATGCGCAGCGCGCGCACGTTGAAGGCCTCATCACGACGGGAGCAGCCACATGACTGCCCTCATCCAATGCCCTCTGTTACGGACACTACGATGAATCGAACCTCTGCACGAATTGCCCCATTGGGCGCGGACGATCCCCGATCTAGGAGCTCCGTGATCGAGGAACTGGTGAACTTTATTGGCTACCGCCCCAATGCACTGCTGACCATGGCCCGTAAGCCAGGCGTGGTGGAGGAGCTGCTCAAGCTGTTTGCCCTGACGGTGCGAGGTGAAGGGCTGTTGCCGCAATCGCTGCGCTTTTTGGTGGCGGCGGAAACCGCGCGCGGTGCGCACTGCCGCTATACGACGACGCACTTGGTCCATGGCGCCCATCATGTGGGCGTTTCGTGGGACAAGCTCGCTGCGCTGCCGTCCTATCGGGATGATCCACGGTTTTCGGACCAGGAAAGAAAAGCGTTGGCCATAGCCACCGCTGGAGGCCGCCTTCCGGTGCACGAACCGGCACAAGCCATAGAGCAAGCCAAGCAGGTCTTCTCAGACGAAGAAATCGTGGAAATCGTTTCCTGCGTGGCGATGGTGGGTTGGTTCAACCGCTGGAATGGCCTCATGGCGTCGGAGCTTGAGGCGGAGCCGTCGGAGGCGATGGCTCATGTGCCCTGGCTTTTGGGACTGGAAATTTGATTCTCACAATCCAATACGCCCCTGGGGAAAAGGAATAAGACAATGTATAGCCGTATTGGTGACCCCCAAGCATGCACGTTGACGGATGCACTGCGCGAGTGGGCCAGCAACCATCCCGACCAGCCCTGGCTTGAGGACAGCCAAGGTTCCCAACTCACGGTCGGCCAAGCCTACGCGGGAAGCCAACGATTCGCGGGCTTTTTGCACCAGCTAGGCGTTCAGCCTGAGGAACGCGTGGGCGTCTTCATGACGAACAGTTGTGCAACCGCGACCACTGTGTTCGGCATCGGCATGCTGCGCGGGACGGCGGTGATGCTGAACACGGAGCTGCGCTCATCATTCTTGCGCCACCAGTTGAACGATTGCCAGCTGGCCACCATGGTGGTGGACGCATCGCTTGTCGAGCACATTGTCAGCCTGGCTGACGAACTGCCACACCTCAAAACACTGATCGTGTTGGGCGATCTCCCTGGAGGGATGCCCCGTCAGTGGCGTCACCTTAGCTGGGCCGACCACCAGTCCAGCACGCCATGGGATGGGCCTGTGCCAACGCCCCAGGACATCTTCTGCATCATGTACACGTCGGGTACCACCGGGCCGAGCAAGGGCGTGCTCATGCCGCACTGCCATTGCGCGCTGTTCGGTATAGGCGCCATACGCTCCATGGAGATCACGCCGCAAGATAGGTACTACATCTGCCTGCCTTTGTTCCACGCCAATGGGCTCTTCATGCAGTTGGGCGCGACTGTGCTGGCACGTATTCCCGCGTTCTTGAAGCAGCGCTTCAGTGCCAGCACCTGGTTGATAGATATCAGGCAGACCGGCGCCACCCTGACCAACCACCTGGGCACCACCGCGATGTTCGTCATCAACCAGGCGCCCACGGCGCAGGACCGCAGCCACCGCCTGCGCGTCTGCATGACTGCTCCCAACCCGATCCAGCATGAAGCGGTGTTCCGGGAGCGCTTTGGCGTCAAGGATGTGCTGTCGGGGTTCGGCATGACGGAGATCGGCATTCCGATCTGGGGCCGTCTGGGGCAAGCTGCTCCCAACGCGGCAGGCTGGACCCACGAGGATTGTTTCGAGGTCTGCATCGCCGATCCCGACACCGACGTGCCGGTGCCCGCCGGTCAGACTGGCGAAATCTTGGTGCGCCCCAAGGTGCCGTTCGGCTTCATGGCGGGCTATCTGAATGTCCCGGGGAAGACCGTGGAGGCATGGCGCAACCTCTGGTTCCATACCGGAGACGCGGGTATACGCGACGAACGAGGCCTGATCACGTTTGTCGACCGCATCAAAGACTGCATCCGTCGCCGTGGGGAAAACATCTCGGCCACCGAAGTCGAGGCCGTGGTGGGCCAATTGCCCGGTGTCCACGAGGTAGCCGCCTATGCCGTGCCCGCACAGGGGGCTGGCGGCGAAGACGAGGTCATGCTGGCTTTGGTAGCCACCAAAGGCGCAAACCTTGACATGGCGGAGATCGTGCGCCAAGCGAGTGCGCAACTGCCGCGCTTTGCCAAGCCGCGCTACGTGCGCCAGATGGACGAGTTGCCCAAGACCGCAACCGGAAAAATCCAGCGTGCCGTCCTGCGTCAACAAGGCAGCGCCGGCGCCTACGACGCCGAGTCGGCGATCACCCAGTGAACATGGGCGCACACGATGTCTGATAAATTGTGCGGCAAGGTCGCTGTGGTCACCGGTTCGGGGCGGGGTATCGGCCGGGCGATGGCCATCAAGCTTGCGAGCGAAGGTGCCAGACTCGTCGTTAATGACCTCGACGATGCGCCTGCCCAAGCCGTGCTCGAGGAAATCCTAGCGCTGGGCGGCGAGGCGGTGGCGTGCACCGGCAGCGTGACCGACGCCGGTTTTGCCGACCGGCTCATCGGCACTGCCACCAGGGAATTCGGCGGGCTGGACATTCTCATCAACAACGCCGGCTACACCTGGGACAACGTCGTCCAAAAGATGAGCGACGAGCAGTGGCAGGCGATGATCGACGTGCACCTGACTGCCCCTTTCCGTATCTTGCGGGCAGCGCAGCCGGTGATACGAGCGCTGTCCCAAGCCGACGCAGCAGCAGGCATCCGCGTGGTGCGCAAGGTGGTCAACATCTCCTCGGTTTCCGGCGTTTTTGGTAATGCCGGCCAGGTCAACTATTCCAGCGCCAAGGCCGGAATCATGGGCCTTACGATGACATTGGCCAAGGAATGGGGGCGCCTGAACACCACGGTCAACTGCGTCGCCTACGGGCTGATCAGAACTCGTATGACCGAGAGCACCGCCGACGCAGACGCGACAATTGAGGTCGAAGGGCGCGAAATCAAGGTGGGCATCAATCATGACTTGATGGCGATGATGGAGCGCAGCATCCCCTTAGGACGAGCTGGCACGCCGGATGAGGCGGCCGGTGCCGCCTATCTGTTTTGCATTCCCGAATCCGATTACGTCAGTGGTCAGACCGTGCTGTGCACGGGTGGTCTGACAGGCATCTGACCCTTCAACCGGCAGCCATCGCTCCCATGTCCAAATCCGAAGCGGCCACCTTGCGCTACCCGCTCGAAGTACCTGCATCAGGCCACGCGACGCAGATCGCCCCGGGAGTGCGCTGGATCCGGCTGTCCATGCCGTTTCGACTGGACCATATCAACGTGTGGGCTATCGATACGCACCACGGCTGGGTGCTTGTCGATACCGGCCTGAACGATCCCAGTACCGTGGCCGCATGGCTTGCCCTGATGGGCCAAGGCCCCCTGGCCCGCCCGTTACAGGGTGTGTATGCCACCCACATGCATCCAGACCACATCGGCCTGGCGGGTTGGTTCACGCGCCGCGCCGGCGTACCGCTGCATATGAGCCGTCTCGAGTACCTCACTTGCCGTGTGATGCACGCCGACACCAACCGTGAGGCACCGCCCGATGGAATCCTGTTCTGTCGGCGCGCTGGATGGTCACTGGCCGCCATTGAAAACTACCGCAGTCGCTTCGGCAACTTCGGCAAGCAGATCCATCCACTGCCAGACAGCTTCAGTCGGCTGCAGAATGGTGACGTGCATCAGTGGGGCGATCATGCCTGGCAGGTCATCGTTACCAGCGGTCATTCGCCCGAGCATGTCTGCCTTTACTGTCCGGACCTGCGGCTGTTGATTTCCGGTGACCAGGTACTCCCACGCATCTCGTCCAACGTGTCCGTGTATGCCAACGAACCGCATGCCAATCCGCTCAAGGAATGGTTCGATTCGCTCGACATTTTGCAGCGCCAGGTTCCCGGCGATGTGCTGGTTCTTCCATCGCACAACGCGCCGTTTTACGGGCTGCACGAACGCCTGCAGTCGCTTCGCGCGGGTTCGACCGAGGCGCTGGAGCGACTGTGCCAGCAAATGCGCGGCGGGCCCCAACGGATTGTGGACGTCTTCCCCGCACTGTTTCGCCGCGCCATTGGCGAACAGGACGGCCAGCAACTGAGCCTCGCCACGGGAGAGGCCGTGGCGTACATGAATTACCTCATCGCTGCACGCTCTGTGCAGTGCAATGTGGACGGCGACGGCGTCGCCTGGTACTCGCTGGCACCGTGAAGCTTGGCCCGCCCCACCCAGGTGAGGGCAGCGGCCGGGGCACGTGCTTCCAATTCTGGTTTTAGGAGCAACCCATGGAATCGATCTACATCGCCGGCGTAGGAATGACGCCGTTTGGCCGCCTGACGCAGTTCAGCGTCAAGGACCTCACTCAGCAGGCAGTGACTGCAGCGCTGCTAGACGCTGGCTGCGACGCTTCGCTCCTGCAGGCTGCTTATTTCTCCAACGCGACGCAAGGCCACATGGAAGGGCAACACATGGTGCGCGGGCAAATGGCTCTGCGCGCCATGGGCGTGCAAGGCATCCCCGTGGTCAATGTGGAAAACGCCTGTGCCAGCGCCAGCACGGCGTTGCACATGGCGGTGCAGCATGTGCGCAGCGGCGCGGCCGACATCGTGCTCGCCGTGGGCGCCGAGAAGATGTGTATCAATGACAAAGCGCGCATGTTTGCCGCCTTTGACGGCGCCTGGGACGTACACGACACACAGGCCGGAAAAGAACGCCTGTTGGCCATGGGCCACGGCATCGCGCCACCGCCGGGTAGCCAGTCGCCGCGCCCCTACAGCCTGTTCATGGACGTTTATGCCGCCATGGGCCGCATGCACATGCGGGAATACGGCACCACGCAGCAGCAGTTTGCTGCGGTGGCCGCTAAGAACCATGGGCACTCTGTACACAACCCGCTGGCGCAGTACCGCGAAGCCATGAGCGTGGAACGGGTGCTGGCGGCTGCGCCCATCAGCTACCCGCTCACACTGCCCATGTGCTCGCCGGTGAGCGATGGCGCTGCAGCCGCTATTGTCTGCAATGCCGCAGCGCTCCAGCGCCTGCGCGGCGATGCGCGGCGCGCCGTGCGCGTGCTTGCCTGCGTCCTGCAAACCGGCAGTGACCGGGCAGCGAGCGATTTGGAGAGCCATCTGGTACGCAAAGGTGCGCAGCGCCTGTACGAGCAGGCTGGCGTGCCGCCACAGGATGTGGACGTGGCCGAAGTGCACGACGCTACGGCTATCGGCGAGGTGCTGCAGTCCGAACTGTTGGGCCTGGTGCCCATGGGGCAGGGTGGTCCTGCAGCCGAGCGCGGCGAGACGCGCATAGGCGGTCGCATCCCCATCAACCCGTCGGGTGGGCTTGAGAGCAAGGGCCACCCGATCGGCGCGACGGGACTGGGTCAGGTCTTCGAGCTGGTGATGCAACTGCGTGGCGAGGCGGGTGGCCGCCAAGTGGACGGCGCACGCATCGCATTAGCTGAAAACGGCGGCGGCCTCGCAGGTATCGAGGAAGCCGTCGCTTGCCTCACCTTGCTGGGCCGCTGAACCGGAGGTGTATCGCATGGACCAGTTTCCTGAAAACATCTTTCCCGGCATGATCGCCAACCGGGCGGCAGAGCTGCCGGACTTCGAGGTGCTCACCATTGAAGGAGCCGCGGTGCGGCCCGACGACGTTCGCACCTACCGGCAGCTTTGGGACAACGGCCGCCGCATGGCGCAGGCCATGCTCGGCCTGGGCCTTGCGCCGGGCGAGCGCGTGGCCCTGCTCATGGCCAACCATGCCGAGTTCGTCGAGGCCATGGTGGCCGCAGGTATCTTGGGCGCAGTCGTGGTGCCCATCGATCCGCGCACCAAGGGCGACAAGCTGCACTTCATGCTGAGCAACAGCCAGTGCAGCGCAGTCTTTGCCGCAGACTACGCTCTGCCCTACCTGCAACCGCTGCGCGAGCGCTTGCCTGGCCTGCGCTGGGCGATGACCTTTGCCACTGACGAGGGCGACCGGCCCCTGTCTGATTGGCAGGGCGTTGCGGACTGGTTGGCGCTGGCACCAGCCGATGCGCCCGACTTGCCCATCCTGACCAGCGATCCCGACAGTGCACTGGAATTGATCTTCACCTCTGGCACCACAGGCGACCCTAAGGGCATCGTGATGACGCACCGGCGCTATTGCCAGACCGTGCAGCTTGGCCAGAGCCTATTTGGATACCGCGAAGACGACGTTTTGTACTCGGGCCTGTCGCTCACACACGCCAACGCTCAGCTGGTCACCCTCGGATCGGCGCTGGCCTGTCGCATGCGCTGCGTGTTGTCGCGGCGCTTCACCAAATCGCGCCTTTGGGACATCACGCGTCAATACGGTGCCACCAGCTTCACATTGCTCGGAGGCATGACAACGGCGGTGTACGCCGAGCCCCCTAAACCCAACGATGCCGACAATCCGGTGCGTTTCGTGGTTTCCTCCGGCATGCCAGCCGCCATTTGGCGTGAATTTTCCCTGCGCTTTGGTGTGCAGATCGTGGAGTTCTACGGCGCGGCGGAGGGCGGGATGGTCTTCAATTACTTTGGCCAAGGCCCTGTCGGCAGTATTGGTAAACCTCCACCTTCGCTGCAACATCGCATCGTGGACGAGGCCGGCAACGATGTCCAGCCCGGCCAGCAGGGCGAACTATTGATGCGCCACGCAAACGGTGCGCCCTTCTTTGTGGAATATTTCGGCAACCCCCTGGCGTCGCAGCGCAAGTGCGCTGGAGGCTGGCTGCACATGGGCGATGTGGTGCATGCGGATCAGGATGGCTGGCTATATTTCGACTATCGCCAGGGCGGCGGCATCCGGCGCAATGGCGAATTCATTGCCACCGCATACATTGAGAAGGCGATCACCGAATCGGGCATGGTCGACGACGTGTACGTCTACGGCATCGCCAGTGCGCAGCTCGCACCAGGAGAAAAGGATGTGGTCGCCGCCGTTGTACCCAAGGATGCTTCGACCTTCAACGCGCAGCAACTCTTCGAGGTGTGCCGCGAGCACCTAGAGGCCAGCATGGTGCCGGGCTTCATTCAGGTGCTGGCCCAAATCCCCAAGACGGCATCCGAGAAGCCTCAGGACCGCTTCCTAATGGAGGCTTTCGAGCGTGAGCCGCAGAGCGTGCACCGGCGGATGGTGCGGGTTTAAGAGCCTGTTTACGATCTATCTGGTGCCGACATTAGGCCGATGCAAAGAGAGCCGTGTGCCAGCGACATCAGTCGAGAGAAGTTTGCCGAGGTAGAGCCGCTGCTGCGTAGCGTGCTGCCCAGTGTTGATTTCCACGCAAATCTGATCACCGTTTCCGTCGAAACTTGAACCCGGTCTTTCACTTTTGATTGGTACGTCTACAGGGGGCAGGTCATCGTGCACGTCCAGGTCCTTGCTCGCCTGGGCCACCGTCACCCCGCGCTCAGTGACCAGCTTGACCGCCTCAAGCTTGAACTCGCGGCTGAGTTTCCTTCTCGTGACCATCTGCCACCTCCAGTTTCATCTTCCTGGACTGCCCCTGGTCCGGAAAACATCCCGGCGGTGCCGCGGCCAAGCTGCTGCAGATCATCGAGAAAAGAGGCATTGATGCACTCGCAGTCTGAATTCTGGACCACGTCGGCGTTTGAGGCGTCCGTGCTTTATTTCTGTTCATGAGGCCGCCTTTGGGCGGCCTTGTCATTTGTGAGCGCCGTGCAGTTGGTGTTTGGCGTTGGAGTCCACCGTAGCCCCCCGTTCACACGAATCCGATAGAGGATTTCGCGTGTTTACGGAATAGGGCGAACAGATCAGCCGCAACGATGTAGTCGCGCCCGGCTGATAGGGCAATACCGACTGCCAGCTCAAGTCGGACCTTCAACGTCCTCGGAGTCTGATCGCCGATCAGCTGCTCAAACTCCCGAGGTAGGCGTGTCTGGAACTGGACTCCCAACTTGCGAACGGTCGACTCCAGCATACGTTGGGCAATGCTGAACATGGCATTCCCAGTGGGTGGCTCAATCTCGTAAATCAGGACCCGGCTGAGAATGGGCTCCGGGATACGGCGAATGTCGTTTGCGGTAAGGATCCATCGAACGAGTGAGGCGTCGAGGACGATACCTGGCAGTGCCTGGTCTTCAAACGCACGTGCCGTCTCCTCCTCAAGCAAGGTGTAAAGCGGTCCAAGCGGGTCGTACCGATCTGAGGATACTTTGTCAGTTTCGTCCAGCACAACCAGTGGATCTGCGCAAGGTGGACGCCCATTGATTCCAAACGCGATGGCGTTGAACAGCTGGGAGGGTTGTGAGTTGTACCAGAACGTGCTGCTGCCTGCCAACGCGGCCCCATTTGTCGCACTGGCCATGTCAATGTTCAGACATCCCGTACCCAGCAATTCCGCCAAGCGGCGAGCGAACGCGGTCTTACCCACCCCTGGTTGCCCCACCAGCAAGATCGGAGGCATGCGGGCCCGCCTTGCACCGGCGGCGATCAGGCTCAGATGTGGCGCTACCACCTGGTTCACCAGCTTGGTAAAACCCGGAAACTCACGCCGCAGTGTTTCCAAATCCCGCAGCCATGAATGGTCCGGTTGACTCCTCGGGCGCGTGGTGCCGTAAGACAGCAGCTTCTTCAGCACCATCTGCATCTTCTGACGGGATTCACTGTCGATCGGCAGTTGCTGAATCAACGCAGCCGGATCGGCCAGCCCCGGATCAAACACTTGTACCGTGTTTCGAGCCACATCATCGTCGATCAGCGATCGCACCAACGCTTCCATGGGTGCCTCCGCCTCCACCCGCGCTTCGGTACTTGGCTCCAACGCAGCAGCGTGGCGATACGCGTCTTGCTGAGCGGACTTGGGCATCCAAGGAAACAAGAACCCCAGACTGCGAACGAGCGGCAGCAGAGACTGCCTCTCGCGCCGGGATAGCGCGGGGGTTGTGCGCACTTTGACTCCCAGCCAGAACGGACCCCTGCGCAGTTCCAGATCAAACAGCGCACGACGACCGCTCAGATGAGTGGCCAGACTGACCGCCAGCACTTGATAGGCCTCGATCACCGAAGCATCATCCCCATCCGGGACGACCACCGACAGCTCCGGAAACCAAGGGGTTGGCAGCTTCATCGTTGCGCTCCTTGCAGTGGTCCAACGACCAAGGGAACGCAAGCGCCGGCGCACAGAATCAAAACGCTCGCCACCAGAACCTCCCGCGATCCGCCAGCCAGGGCGTAGATCACGGTGCCCAGGCAGGCGATCACGTTGAGGGCGTGCGACTGCCAAGGCAAATGCCGCAGCAGGGCGGTGAAGGTGGGGTAGCGAAGCCCCTCTTCAACGCAGAGAGCTGCGCGCAAAGCGCTGACGGCGCCAAGGCATACCGCCAAAGAATCAAGGATGGGGGACACAATGACTCCGGAAGCTGATTTCAACTGGGAAAGCCATGCCGTGATGGCAAAGATCCAAGCAAAAATTCAGATCAGGGTCTTATGAAATGAAAAACGGCAAGCCCGACCAGGTCGACACTAATCAACCCCAGGTGTTGCTGAGACACCTGAAGTGGGTTGAAAGACCTGACGCTTTGTTTCATGCCAAAAATCGTACGCAAGCGAAGGCTGGATGTCGAATGCCGTGTTGTAACCAGGCCGCGTTGTAATTTGCCCCGCCATCAACATTCATGTAAGCGTCGGGACTGTCTAATCTACCAAGGTGGAGTGGAGACTCTCTCATTCGACCTCCGTGGGTCTCTTCGTCACAGCGGTTGATCCGGTCCGTGGGCTGCGTTTAGTCTCCGTCGCCAATTCTCATCTTCCGCGCTCAGGCATCCGCCGCGTGCTTCAGAATTTCGAGCGCGTCACGAAGCTGGGACTGCAGCCGGGCGTTTTTCTTCCGCTCCGCGACCAATGCATCCACCAGTGCGTTGTGTTCCGTAACCATCGCGTTGTACGCTTCCACAGACACCCCACGAGAGACTTCAGGGTGCCACCGGTAGTAGCTCGACAGAGGACGCTGAACTGCAGTCAAACAGTTCAAGCCCGTCTGCAGTCCTGCAAGTCCGATTTCAACGCCCTGCATTGCATTCATGTAGCCCATTGTTGCTCCTCAAAGAAATATTGGACGGCTAATGTGGCTGAATAAACGGCCAAATGCGCACCGCCATCGGTTCATTTGTCCCATCAAACGAACGAACTGATTTCTGAAATGGACTGGCCGGCCGATCGATCGGTAAAAGAGGGTCAGCAAACGGATTTTCCGGACGAAGTCTGGCGCAGAAAATCGGTAAAGTCCAATTCAGAGCAATGGGGCGTTGCAGTTATGCCAAAGCTCAGGCCAACGATTTGTATCTGTGCGCGGTCCCATATCGGTGCAGGCATGGGGCTGCGGTTTGTACCCCAATGTGTACCCAGATTTGTACCCGGGTAAGGAACACCCTAACCCGACAGTAACGTAACCAAGAAGTCAAAAGCTGGATACGGATAATCCGAGGGGCATTCAAACCCGGTTACCGATCGCCAAGGGATGCAATCATGCCCATCGGTGATGCTCCGATTTCGAAACCTCTGCGCTGGTGGAGAAAGGCAGCGATTCCGTGATGGGATCGGAGTTCGGGGTCATGGGCTTCGTGGCCGAAGATAGTCACAGTCGCCGGTTCTTCAGGACGCTCGCTTTCAGGCACCGATATAGAAGCGCCAAAACCGATGGCGTCTATCACTCGTGACCCGTCGCCAGCGGATGCAATCGCGCCCGATGGGCTGGCTTCGATTTCGAAAGCTCTGCGCACTTCGAACAGCTCACCGGTGCCGTACTCGGATGCGAGTCATCGGGCCAGGGGCCCCGGTGGCCGCACAGCGCCACGTGATGGGCCTGGGCCACGAAGTGTGTTTCGTGGTCGTGCCCCTTTGCGACATCGAAGGACCCGGTTTGCGAACGCCGGGTCATTGCGGCACCGAAGCTTCTGAGTTCTCGAATGCAGTCCGAAGACGACAACAGCATCGATCGCGGCAACGTGATCGTTGCGTGATCGAAATCTTTCGTCACCGAAGCCACCTCGTCTCGAACGGCAGCAACGTTCGCGATGACAAATCGACGTCGACGCCATCCGCCAACGAAACGAAGCCCGACCACCTCCGGCGGCATTTTGTGGACGATCGCGGCAATCTGCGCCGCGTTCTTTGCACTCACGGCGTCGAAAGGCTTCGGCATCGTTACCTCCCGAGGACCACCCTTCGTGAGCGGTGGTAGTTTTCGCAAATCTGTTTTGCTTCGATGTCAAGCGCTCTGTCATAGAGAAACTGCATTTCTTCGGCGGTGTAACCGAATAGGAGCTTCACAATCATTCGACTGACCGTGAGTACAAGATCGTTGGTTTGCGGCAAACCGCTGGCATCGACTTCAATGTCTGCCAACCCATTGCGTGGCGGAAGGCCCGTTGCCTCGTCTGCAATCGGTTGTTTGAGCTGATGTTGGAGCTTGATCAAGTCAACGGCCAGTGCTTGGTCGTCCGCGCACGCATTCAGGCGGTCCAGCATCGACTGAAATTGTTGGAACCCTTGTCCCTGGGCCAAACGATCCAAGCTCGCTTTCGTGATTCGTTTCATGCGATGTTCTCCCTGACTGTGACCTCCATGTTTGGTGATCGACAGATAAAAACATTCTGAATCACGGTAGCGGCGTGTTGCTCCTATCAAAGGGATTAAGACGGGATTTGTTCGGGGGGTACTCCGTCATTTCTTTGTAGATTCACTCATAGGTCTCGAGTTCGTCCGCAAGGAGTCGCCATTGCTTGTAATACTTTTCTAGCATCGGTGTCCCCGTGGAAAGATTGAAGGCACTTGTGCACGTTGCTGCCACTGCAAAAAGCTGTTTTTTTGAAAACCTGAAGATATCCCAAGTATTGTCATCAAATACCGGTGTCGAAATCACTGCGTGTACATGGATGTGCGCTTGGTCTCCATGTGCCACAAAAACCGCTGGCTGAATTCCAGTCCATCCAAGAAAGTCCAAGACATCACGAGCGATGCGGATTGCATTGGCTGCCGAAGATGCGTTTCGTGGCGGCGTCTTGTGGTCGTCAGCTGGGTTTCGAATCTCTGGTGACGCGATCGGTGCAAAGGCGAAGACGACATGTGCGTACCAGTCGACCGGCCGAGGCCTCCCCACGCATGCTTTCAGTCCCTTGCAGCCCGTAACGCCCGCACACTTTGTCTGACACACGCCTGCTTCGCGCACATAAAAATCGAATTGGTTGGCCAAGTCATCAGCAGCAGCTTTCACATCATCGCCCCATGGCATGTGATTGAGAACAAGGTGGTCAAGCTGCGGCGGGCCGAGCAGTCGATTCGATGCAGGATCTGCGTCCGGTTTGGGCGTAAACAGATACAGGAACAGCCGGCGCAAATCAGCAGGGCGTTTCCGCGACTTTCGCTTGAATCTGATGATCTTGATCAGCACCCGTGGTCCTCGCGCAATTTGGCCAAGTGCATGCGAGCATCCAGATGAATCCGTGCAGCCTCTTCTACCAGTTTGGGGTCTGTCGGTGTCTTGATCAACTGTTCCAGCAGGAAACCCAGCGCCAACAGCTGATTGGAGATATCCACAAGCTCCGCGGGTGGAACGACAGTTCTGTAACTTGAAATGGCGTTGCGAGCCCTTGGGTTCCAAACATCGTCTTTGAGGCACCTCTGAACGGCTCCTGTCAGGAGATCGGAAAGACTCGAATCGTGGCGCTGTGCGGCCATCTCGAGCTTTTTGCGCATTTGTTCTGGAACGTTGAAGTTCAGTTTGACCTTTCGCACACCCCTTTGACGGGGCTGGCTGACCCTTCTTTTTCTGGGTGATGCAGGTTCCTGCGGGTTGCCAGGTAACTCCTTTGCCGTTCTTTTTTGGGGTGTCTTGGGCTCAGTCATGGCGCTTTTTGGACTCACTCTTGTTGTTCATTCTTGATCCTATATCTTGCCATGCATCGACTCAGCGGCCCCATTGCGGTGGAGCCGATGACATAGTTCAGATCTGATCTGTCGCACGCATGTCGATGAGCGCTGAGCAGTATGGCTCGACCCGATGCCCAGCTTTCCCGGGAGGTGGGTATGCGTTGAAGGCTTCGTGGACCGCCGGCAGCGTTGAATTTGGGTCATGAATTGGTTTGACCGAATTGGCTCCACGCGGCGGCATGGGGTTGTGCGCAAATCAGCGTTTTGTTATGCTGCGCATCACCCCGTCATTTCTGGGATATGCCATGGTCCGCTGTCACCTGTCGACCCTCATGGGGCGCGACAAGCTCCGAATCTCCGACGTTTCGCGCCTGACCGGCCTGAACCGAAGCACGGTCACGTCCCTGTACAAAGAGACGGTGACACGTATCGATGTGGCAGCCATCGACGCTCTGTGCAGCCTGTTTCGTTGCTCCGTGGGCGAACTCTTTGAGCACGTGCCCGACCCTGACAGGAGTGCGCCATGACTCTCAGCGCATCCCGATGGCATGTCATTGCGGAATCCAGCTTTGCCTGGGAGCGTGAGGCGCTTGAATGGCTGAGGGCCAATCTGCCCGACAGAGACTCCTGGCACGTCTGGACCAACTTCGAGTTCATCGACGACGAAGGCAAAGTCAACGAAGTCGATGCGCTGGTGCTTTCACCGGCTGGTCTGTTCCTGGTCGAGATCAAAAGCCGCCCGGGTGTGTTGCGTGGCGACGCCCACAGTTGGACGTGGACCACGGACGGCCGTAGCTTCACTTACGACAACCCCCTGATCCTGGCCAACCGGAAGGCCAAACGTTTGGCCAGTTTGCTGCGGCGTCAACCAGCCATCGTGAAGGCCAAGGTCAGGTTGCCGTTTGTCGAGCCTGCCATCTTCCTGTCCTCGTCCAGCCTGGCCTGCCAGTTGGAGGGGCTTGCCAAGACGGCGGCATACCAGAGGGGTCGGCCGGGGGCACTGGATGACCCGGGCATCGTCGGGGCCCTCAGCAATGGCATCACCTCGCGTGCCACAACCCCTGTTGACTCCACCCAGGCGCGCGCCATTGGCCGGGCGGTGATTGAGGCCGGCATTCGCCCCTCCAACAAGCATCGCCAGGTCGGTGATTACAAGCTGACCAAGCTCATGGCCGAGGGCGATGGTTTTCAGGATTGGGAAGCCAGTCACGTCAGCGTAGACACCATACAGCGTCGTGTGCGCATCTACACCGTCGCTTCTGCGTCGTCGCCGGAGGCTCGTGCTGCCCGGCTTCGCCAGGCGCGTCGTGAATTCGAAGTGCTGGAGGGCATAGACCACCCCGGCATCCTGCGCGTCAACGACCTCAAGGAAACCGAGCTCGGCCCGGCGTTGATCTTTGATCACGATCCCAAGGCCGTTCGGTTGGACCATCTGCTGCGGGAGAGAGGCAAGACCCTCACGATCACGCAGCGCCTGCAGATGGTCCGCGACATCGCCGAGACCCTGAAGTACGCCCACTCCAAGCGCCTGTACCACCGCGCCCTCGGTCCGCAAAGCATCACGGTCCATGGTGTGGACAGCGGTGCCATGCAGCTGCGTCTGATGAACTGGCAAACCGCCTCACGCAACGTCGGCGGCTCCAGTTCCTCTAACACTGTCCACCGGACGACGGGAACCCAGCACGTAGAAGACTACGTCGAGGATCTGGGCCTGCTGTATCTGGCACCCGAAACCACACGGGCCGACCCAGCCCAGGGTGCCAGCCTGGATGTCTTCTCCCTGGGCTGCATCGCTTTTTACATTTTCAGCGGCCAGCCACCGGCCGAGTCCACGCTGGAGTTGTCCGAAAAGCTGCGCGTGGGGCAGGGCCTGCGCCTGTCCGACACCATGGACGGCTGCGGTGCGAAGCAGCAAGACCTGATCCAGTTCGCAACCGCGCCGGATCTGCTGGCTCGGTACGACACGATCCAAGGCTTTTTGGACGATCTGGATGCGGTTGAAGATGAGCTTACCGCGCCTGATCCTGAGACGACGAAGGATCCGAGCATCGCCAGCACGGGTGATCGGCTGGAAGGCGGATTCACCGTCATCAAACGCATGGGGCGCGGCTCATCCAGCGACGTTTTGTTGGTCCGCCGCGATGACAGCGACGACGAATCCATCCTGAAGGTCGCGTGCGACATCGCGCACAACGACCGTCTGGTTGCCGAGGGCGAAGTCCTTGCCCGCCTGCACCACCAGAACATCGTTGATCACCGCGAGACCCTCACCGTCTCAGGCCGAACCGCCCTGCTTCTCAAGAGTGCAGGCGCCAAGACCTTGGCAGAAAAGCTCAAGGAGGAGGGGCGCCTGTCGCTGGACATGCTGCAGCGCTTTGGTGAAGAGCTGATCGAGGCCGTGAACTACCTCGAATCGGAAGGGGTGGCGCACCGCGACATCAAACCCGAAAACATCGGCATCGCTGAGAGCCGCACGCGAAAGCTGCAGCTCGTCCTGTTCGACTTCTCCCTGTGCCGCACGCCGGCGGAAAACATCACCGCTGGCACCCACCCCTATCTGGACCCCTTCCTGTCTCTGCGCCGGCCGCCGCGCTGGGACCTCTATGCCGAGCGTTTCGCGCTGGCGGTCACGCTTTACGAAATGGCCGTGGGCCAGCCGCCGGTGTGGGGTGACGGACAGACGTCACCGGCCATGCTCGAAGTCGAAGCCACGATTGAGCGCGATGTCTTCGATCCCGTTACGCGTGAAGGCTTTGCGAAGTTCTTCGAGAAGGCGTTGCGGCGCGATTTCCGCGAACGTTTCGACAACGCAGAGGAGATGCTCCGCGCGTGGCGGGACATCTTCGCCGCGCGAAGCACCGTTCACCCGAGCGATTCGCCAGCGGAAACCGGCCTTTCTGCCATCGCTCTTACGGCAACGCCTCAGACCACGATGGCCGAACTGGGCTACAGCCTCGAAGCTCAGGATGTCCTGGAGCGCATGGGTGTCCACAACGCGCGCGAATTGCTCGCCGTCGATCGTGTTCGATTTCGATACCTCAAGGGCGTCGGCGACAAGATTCGCAAGGAGATTCGGCTCACGGCGAAGGAGTTGGCCCGCCTGCGGCCCGACCTCACTCAGGGCCGCAACGTAGCGCACGACGCCGACGAAGAGGTCGAAGGCGCAGTCAGCGTTAACGAGCTGGCCGCCCAGTTGTTGCCGCGCCGCCCGGCGGGCGATGACCGACCCGACGAGGCGGCCCTAGCGCACTACCTCGGTCTAGACGACACCGTGAAGGCCGGCACCTGGCCCAACCTGGGTGACTCTGCTCTGGCCGGTGAAGTCGATCGGGCCACGTTGACCGCAACCCTGATCAAGTCAAGGGAGCGGTGGCTCAAGATCCCGGCTTTCACCGAGCTTCGGCAACAGATCGACTCTCTGGTGCGCAGTCAGGGCCATGTGATGAGCGCGCAGGAAGCCGCATTGGCCCTGCTGGCCTTGAGGGGCTGTGCCTCCCAGGACGATACAGAGCGCATGCGCCAAGCCACGGCTGTGCTGCGTGCGGCCATCGAGGCGGAAGCACATCTCGATCAGCCCCGTTTCGAAGCTTTCGACCACCAGCCGCATTTGCTGATCGCCAGCGCGGCTCCCTGGGCTGAGTACGCGCGCCAACTGGGCACCGCGGCAGATGCTTGCGCGCTGGCAGATCCCCTGCTGCCTCCGGCTCGCGTGTTGGAGATGCTGGAAGGCGTGGCGATGCCGTCCCCGGAACAACTGGGTGGGATCACCCCAATGCCACTCACGCCCACCCGTCTCCTTCGCTTGGCCGCATCAGCATCCCGCAAGGCGGCGGTTTCCAGCCGGCAGGAGATGTATGCCCGCGGCATGGCACCCATTCAGGCGCTGCGGCAGTCCTTGGGTGCCCTGGTGGGGGCTCCGGAGCTCAAAGTCAAGGACATCCAGGATCGGGTGCGCGGCCGCTACCCCGAGGCCTCGCCACTGCCTGATCGTCCTTCCCTGGACCGCTTGCTCGAAGAGGCGGGCGCACCGTTGACTTGGGACATCACGGCAGCGAGTGGTCGGGGCGCCTATCGTTTGGCCACCCTGGGAAGTGCCCAGACCGCTGGCACCACCACCCAGTTTTCCAGGCACGCCACCCTTCAAACGCTCCATGTGATGGGCGATGGCGACGCCGCTGCGGCTGCGGCGGTGGAGGAGCGCCTGATCCGGTCGCTGGATCAGGGCGGGCTTTTGGTCCTGACGGTGCACCCGAGGATCGCACGGCATGCCGAGACAGAGTTGCTGCGCCGGTTCGGTGAATCTGTCCCGCCGCCGACAAACCCCATCAAGCGGGTCAATTTCGACGCCTTGCTGCTGTCGGCGCTGCGCGAACAGGCTCAGGCCCTGAAGGTCGACTGGAACGTCGTGCTCCAGGCCGACGCCGCTGACCGTGGCAGCCGCCATTGGATCAACCTGCAGCGTTTGGTCCAGCGAACCCTGCCCACCTTGCGTGCAGCCCTGCTCAACAGCCCCTCACCCGTTCTGCTGGTCTGCGCAGGTCTGCTGGCTCGGTACGACCTGATGGCCCTGGTCACTGAACTGGAGTCAAACGCAGGCCGTCCGGGTCACACCCCCACGGTGTGGCTGCTACTACCCACCAGTCACCAGGGGCTGCCCGTCATCGACGGCGTGGCCGTGCCACTGGTCAACAACATCAACAACACCCGTACCCTGGCTTTGCCCCAGGCCTGGGTGGAAAACAAACACAGGGCCAAAAACGGGCAGCCTGTCGGCAGCTTTGCCCGTTCGTCCGCTTCCTGAAAGACCCTGACGTGATCAACGCCACCCCACTGCTTTCAGACCTGACCAAGCTGCTCAAGCGCCTGGAAGGTGATTTGCTGGAACGGATTGAGCAGACCCCAGAGCTGAAAGCCAGTCTGCAGACCGAGTGGCAAGCGGCGCGCGATGCGGACCGTTGCGCCGAAACCTTCGAAACCTGGGCTGACCAGGTCATCACGCAGGCCGGCGTGCATTGGCTGCTGAGCTGCGTGTTCCTGCGTTTCATCGAAGACAACCAGCTGGTCGACCGTCCCTGGTTGGGCGGTACCCCCGAGTCAGGGCGCCTGGCGCTGGTGCGCGATCGGCATGAAGCCTATTTCCGCGCGAACCCGCTGGAAAACGACCGCGATTACCTTCTGGCTGCCTTCCGTGAGGCCGGCACGCTTCCTGGCCTGCACACCTTCTTTGACGAAGCCCACAACCCGGTTTTCCGCCTGGGTATTAGCGGTGATGCCGCCATGGCTCTGCGCCAGTTCTGGCAGCAGGTGGACCCCAGCACTGGTCTATTGGTGCACGACTTCACCGATCCGTCCTGGAACACCCGTTTCTTGGGTGACCTGTACCAGGATCTGTCTGAAGCCACGCGCAAGCGCTACGCCCTGCTGCAAACGCCCGAGTTTGTGGAGGAGTTCATTCTTGACCGCACGCTCACGCCCGCAATTCGGGAGTTCGGCTTCCGCGAGGTGCGGATGATCGATCCCACCTGCGGGTCTGGGCACTTTTTGCTGGGTGGCTTTCACCGCATGTTGGCCGAGTGGCAACGCAATGAGCCTGGCCGCAACCCAGTAGACCTGGCGCAGAAAGCGCTGGACGCAGTGGCGGGAGTCGACCTCAACCCCTTTGCCGTGGCCATTTCCCGTTTTCGGCTGTTTGTCGCTGCGCTGCAGGCTTCAGGTGTGTATCGGTTGGTAAATGCCCACGACTTCAAAGTACATGTGGCCATCGGCGACAGCCTGTTGCACGGCACCCGTTTTGGTCTCACGCAAAGCCAGGAATTGTTTGATGCGGCCGAGAGCCACGTCGACACAGGGCTGGCCCACGCGTACGCCAGCGAAGACTTGGCCGAGGTACAGCGCATCTTGGGTCGTCAGTACCACGCGGTGGTGGGCAACCCGCCGTATATCGTGGTCAAGGACGCTGCGCTCAATGCGGCTTACCGCCGCAAGTACGCCAGTTGCCACATGAAATATTCGCTCGGTGCCCCGTTCACAGAGCGATTCTTTGAACTGGCTGTGACTGGGGTGAATGGCAGCGGCGCTGGTTATGTAGGCCTGATCACCGCGAACAGCTTCATGAAGCGAGAGTTTGGCAGCAAGCTCATTGAGCAGGTGCTGCCACGCTTGGATTTGACCCATGTGGTGGACACCTCAGGGGCATACATTCCTGGACATGGCACGCCAACCGTGATCTTGTTCGGACGCCATCGTTCGCCTGTGGGCGACGCGGTGCGGACGGTAATGGGCATTAAGGGTGAGCCAAGCACGCCTGACGACCCGACAAGGGGGCATGTTTGGTCAGCCATTGTTGGTCAGATCGATGAGGCTGGCTCAGAGAGCGAGTATGTCAGCGTTGGAGACACCCCGAGAGGCACTTTTGGGAAGCATCCATGGAGTATTGGTGGTGGCGGTGCGGCAGATCTTTACGAGCTGATTGTTGGCGATCGCCCTAAGCTTTCCAGCGCAGTTCAGTCTATTGGGATCACCTCGTTCACGCTCGAGGACGAAGTGTTCTTGAACCCATACGAAGTATTCATTCGCGCTGGTATTCCGACTGGATTGCTTCGTGTCTCGATAAGTGGCGAGGACATAAGAGATTGGCGGCGTGTTAACGGAAATGCAGCGTTATTTCCATATGACGATGAGTTTAGGCCAATAGAGTTGACAGGTCTTGAAGCGCCATACCGATACATGTGGCCTTACAAAGTTTGCTTGTCGAACAACAAGATGTTCGGAAAGCAGACAAAGGTTGAGGCCGGCTTGCGATGGTGGGAGTTTGGCCGCTTAACAGCAGCGAAACTGCGTGACCGGCTAACGATTACGTTTGCATTTGTTGCTACGCACAATCACTTCATTCTCGAACGTGATCAATGTGTGTTCAACCGATCTGCTCCCGTCATAAAGCTCCCGAGCGGCACGACCGAAGATGATCACATCGCCTTGCTCGGACTGCTCAACTCGTCTCTAGGGTGTTTCTGGTGTCAACAGGTCATGCACAACAAAGGAGGGCCAGGCGGAGGAAGCAGTAAGGACGAGAAGTGGCACGACTTTTTCGAGTTTGCTGGCACTGCGCTTGCAGAGTTTCCTTTAACTGTTCAGCGTCCCATGGAACAGGCGAGGCGTATCGATGTTCTCGCTGCCGAGCTCTCCAACACTGCACCAATCGTCATTCTCAAGTCTTCTGGGGATGGCGCACTGCCCGATCGAGAGACACTGAGAGATGCCGAGGCGAGGGCAGCACACCTTCGTCAAGAAATGGTCGCTTGGCAGGAAGAACTCGACTGGGGAACCTATGAACTGTACGGGGTGCTTCCGCCGAGCAGCGAGGAAGGTTACTACCAGCATAAGAGTCCGCCAGGTGTTAATCCTGGCGAGCGGGCATTTGAGATTGTGCTCGCTCGCCGGCTTGCAGCTGGTCAGATCGAAACTCGCTGGTTCGAGTGGCTGGGAATCGAGCCGGTAACGGAGATTCCTGAACGTTGGTCACCTGACTATCGTGCGGTCGTGCAGCGACGAATCGATTTGATCGAATCTGACCGGAATATCAGCCTTATTGAAAGTATGGGCTGCAAACGTCGTTGGGAGTGGCCAGATTGGAGCGAACTTGAGAGCACTGCGCTGCGTCAATGGTTGTTGAACCGGTTGGAGACGCCCGCTCTATGGCCAGCTGGTGCAGAACAGCCGCCTCAGCTCACCAGCACCAGCCGATTGGCAGAGGCAGTCATGCGTGATGCCGCTTTCATGCAGATCGCTGCACTGTATGCCGGTCATTCCGACTTCGATGTATCGCAATTGGTCGCTGAGTTGGTCAGCAGCGAGGCCGTTCCTGCCTTGCCCGTGCAGCGGTACACCGACACAGGCCTGCGCAAGCGTGCGCAGTGGGAGGACACCTGGGCGTTGCAGCGGCGCGAAGACACGGGTGAAGACGTCGGCAAGATTCCCGTGCCGCCCAAGTACCAAAGCAAGGACTTCCTGAAAGCTGACTTCTGGCGCCTGCGGGGTGGTCTGGACGTACCCAAAGAGCGTTGGGTGAGCTACCCCGGCTGCGAACGCGGGTCAGACGGGAGCCTGGTCATTGCCTGGGCCGGCTGGAACCACCTGCAGCAAGCTACCGCCGTGGCCGGGTACTACATGGACATGAAGGACAGCGAAGGCTGGGAGCCTGCGCGCCTGCAACCCCTGCTGGCCAGCCTGTTGGAACTGGTGCCGTGGCTGGAGCAGTGGCACAACGAGCTGGATCCAGTGTTTGGTGAGCGCATGGGCGACTACTACCGCGGCTTTGTGACCGAAGAGGCGCGTGGCTTGGGATTCACGCTGGATGACCTGCGCGCGTGGAAGCCGGCGGTTACTGCGGCCAAGCGCGGGCGCAAGAAGGCTGCCGCATGAGAGTTACATCGATGCATCAACGCTGCACACCAATGGCGGGACCGACTTGCCAGCGAATGCAAGGCGTCGAGACCAAGAGAAGCAGACCGCTGAAAAGACAATGGAGGAGCTGAAGAATGCCGCTGATTAAAGATCTCATCTCGATCCCGGAGCGGGTGCACCAGGGTGACTTCGTTCTCCAGCTTTCAAAAGGCGTCACAGAGCCCGCGCAGACCCTGCGGGACTATGTCGTCACGCCGCAGTTGGTGGACGCGTTCGCCAACGCTCTGGGCTTCATCCAGCAGGCGGTGCAGACCGGTGGCAGCAAGGCGGCCTATCTGCACGGCAGTTTCGGCTCGGGTAAGAGCCACTTCATGGCGGTTCTAAACCTGCTGCTTGCTGGCAATGCGCAGGCCCGAGCAACGCCTGAGCTGGCTGATGTGGTGGCACGACATGGATGGACCGAAGGCCGCAAGTTCCTGCTGGTGCCGTATCACATGATCGGCGCGCGCGACATGGAGTCGGCCATCCTTGGGCAGTACGCCGAGTTCGTCCGCAAGAAGCACCCAGACGCCCCAGTGCCGGGCTTCTATCTGGCTGAAGGCATGTTCAAGGATGCTCGTGACCTGCGCGAGCGCATGGGTGACGACGCCTTCTTCGCCAAGCTGAACGAAGGCGCCAGTGGCGGCGAAGATGGCGGTTGGGGTGCTTTCGAGAGCGGCTGGGATGCAGTCTCCTTTGAAGCGGCCATGCTGGAGCCGCCCAACGGCGAGGAGCGCGCTCGCCTGGTGGGGGACTTGATCACGCAGTTCTTCTCGGCCTATCGCACCCTGGCGGGTAGTGGCGAGTCGTATGTGTCGCTGGATGACGGGTTGAGCATCATGAGTCGGCATGCCAAGGCGCTGGGCTATGACGCGGTCATTCTGTTCCTGGACGAACTCGTCTTGTGGCTGGCCAGCCATGCGGCAGACGTCAACTTCGTCAGCCGTGAAGGCACCAAGCTGGTCAAGCTGGTGGAAGCCACCAACGCTGATCGGCCCATTCCGCTGATCAGCTTTGTGGCTCGCCAGCGCGACTTGCGTGACTTGGTGGGCGAGAACCTGGCCGGCTCGGTCCAGGTTCAGTTCAGCGATGTGCTGAAACACTGGGAGGCGCGCTTCCACCGCATCACCTTGGAAGACCGGAACCTGCCTGCCATTGCCGAGAAGCGTGTACTGCGGCCTGTGGACGAGGCTGCAAGGCAGACCTTGCAAGGGACCTTTGACGATCTCCTCAGGATGCGGCAGGACGTTCTTCAGACCTTGCTGACCACGACGGCTGACCGGGACATGTTCCGCAAGGTCTATCCGTTCTCTCCAGCGCTGGTGCAGACCTTGATTGCCGTCTCGGCAGCGCTGCAGCGTGAGCGTACGGCGTTGAAACTGATGCTTCAGTTGCTGGTGGACCGTCGCGACGACCTCGAATTGGGGCAGCTCATCCCCGTGGGTGATCTGTACGACGCGATTGCTGAAGGAGATGAGCCTTTCAGCGAGGGCATGCGTCTGCACTTTGAAAACGCCAAGCGCCTCTACAACCAGCGCCTGCTGCCCATGCTCGAGCGACAGCACAGTGTGACCTGGGAGGCGATCAAGCTGGGACAGGCCGACCCGGCGGCGGCCAAGAACCTGCGCAACGATGCGCGGTTGCTGAAAACCTTACTGCTGGGTGCATTGGTGCCCGAGGTGGAATCGCTCAAGGCGCTGACCGCCCAACGTCTGGCGGCTCTGAACCATGGCACTTTCCGCTCCCCTATTCCGGGGCGTGAAGCGCAGGACGTGCTGCGCAAGTGCAGGGATTGGGCGAGCGAAATCGGCGAGATCAAGATCACCGAAGACCAGAACCCGATCATTTCCATTCAGGTGACGGGCGTCGATATCGAGCCCATCCTGCGCGCGGCAGAAGCCAACGACAACCCCGGTAACCGCCGAAAGCGCATCCGCGAAGCCTTGTTCAAGGAGCTCGGGATTGAGGACACGGGTGACCTATTCAGCACTTACGAGTTCAACTGGCGCGGCACACGGCGAGAAGTCGAGTTGCTGTACGAGAACGTGCGTGAGATGACGGACGACCGTCTGCGCGGGCGCTCAGGCATTTGGACCGTGGTGCTGGATTTCCCGTTTGACGAGGCCAACTTCGGCCCAGCTGATGACTTGGCCCGCCTTGCAGCGTATCGAGGTGGTGACACCAAGACATTGGTGTGGATTCCCTCGTTCCTGAGCAACAAGGCGATGGCGGATCTGGGGCGCCTGGTGGTGCTGGATTACATCCTTCAGGGCGAGCGCTTTGAGACCTACGCCGGTCATCTGTCTTATGTGGACCGTGTGCAGGCTAAGGCGCTGGCCCGCAACCAGTTGGACCAGCTGCGCATCAAATTGCGTTCCCAGTTGGAGGTGGCCTATGGCATCAGTACCGAACCCAGGGATGCCGTCAGCAACCCCCTGACAGCGGACCAGCAGTTCCGCTCACTGGACCCTACCTTGTCACCGCGCCCGCCCGTCGGTGCTGACTTCAAGTCGGCCTTCGAGAGTCTGCTGGGCCAATTGTTCGCTCATCAGTACCCGGCCCACCCGGAGTTCGATACCGAAATCAAGCCGGTGGTGATCCGCAAGATCTGGCCGGAAGTCCAAAAGGCCATCGAATCGCCTGGCCAGCGCGGACTGGTTCAAGACACCGGCCTGCGTAAGCTGGTTCGGTCCGTCGTCAACCCATGCCATCTGGGGCAGATGGCAGAGACGCATCTGTTGATCGAGCCGCACTGGCAGTCGCGTTTTTCGCAGGCTCATGCGCGCGACGGGGGAGGCCCGATCACGGTTGCCAAGTTGCGCCAGTGGATCGACACACCCGCACCGATGGGTCTGCCGCTGGAGTTGCAGAACCTCATCATCCTGGCCTTCGCGGCATCTACCAGCCGGCGTTTCACCATGCGTGGTGGGCCTTATGAGCCGTCAGTGGACAGCATGCCGGATGAGCTGGAGTTGCGGGAGCAGTCCTTGCCCTCTGCCGGCGACTGGCAGCTTGCGCTGCAGCGCGCATCGAGCCTGTTTGGCTTGACGCTCGGTCAGACGCTCAACGCAGCGAATGTGGGCAAGCTGGTCGACGAGATCAAGCTGAAAGTTGGAGAAAAGCGCGACGCGGTGACGCGCCTGGTGGTGCAGGTGCGGGACCGTGCAAGCCGATACGCAGGTGGCGCCGCTGGAGCACGCCAACAAACGGCGGAGTCTGCCCAGTCGCTCCTGGCCGCTTTGGCATCGGCTACCGACTCAGAGTTTGTCGCTGTGCTGGCGGGGGCGGATTTGCAGACTTCCGAGGCTGCCGTCGGCCGCGCTTTGGGGCAGGCGAAGGCGTGCGCCGATGCGCTCGAGTTGGGGAGCTCCTGGCAGTTGTTCGATGTGGTTTTGAAGCTCAGTGATAACCGGGCGGAGGCGGCCCAGGTGATCGGGCGGCGGCTGGCCGAGGTTCTCACCAGCGATGAGCACGTGCTCGCGCTCAAGGGTCGGTTAGATGAATTACACCGCGACGCCATGGATTTGCTGGCCGCTGCTGCGCCTGCGCCAACTCAGGCTGCGGTGCCTGCTCCGGTGCCTGGTATGCCTGCACCGGCTCCGGCGCCGGTAACGATCCCACCCGTGCCTGCCAATCTGGCGCCCGAGGTGGTGGCCGAAAAGCAGCAGCTGAATCTGACCGCAGCTGAAGCCGTGGCTGCTCTGGAAGAACTGAAGGCCCGCGTGACCAGTGAGCGAGATCTGGAGCTCACGCTAAGTTGGCGCCTGCAGCGTAAGGGCACGCAGCTATGAGTTTGTCCACGCCTCAGATCAAAGCGCAGCTGGAGCGCGTGCTGGACAGCGATCCGGCAGCGCAGGCGGTTGCGATCCGAGCGACGGCAAAACAGGCCTGGCCGGACTCGATCAGTCCGCTGGGAAGGCCGTTTTCGATCCGGTGGTGTGAGTCGTCTCTGGCGATTCGCGAGGCTCTGTGCGAACTGGAGCAGCATGAGCATCCGACCACCGGCATGGTGGTGATCACACCGCTGTCCACACATGAAATCGCCGAGGACATTGCAGCCCGACTGGCCCGTGCCCGGGTGTTTCAGCCGGAAGGATGGGACATCGTCCGCGTGATGTTCCAGGCAAAGGAGACGGACGCGCGTTTGGGCCGGTTCTCCTGGATGCCTCAAGCCCTGATCGACGGCGCGGCCCAGGGTGATTACCAGCCAGTGGCCAACGGTTTTTTGGACCTGGAGACGGCCTGGCGTGAGGTTTTAGCCCGATTCTTGGGGATCGGGGTGGCTCGACCAGACGCAGTGAGTTTGCTGAACTGGTCATTGAGGCCCGAGGCTGAGGCCAGGCTGGGGCCTTTGCCGGCTGCGATGCGTGCATCCATCTTGAGCTGGCTTGCGGAGACATCCGGCGCTGCTGGCGCCATGGTGTTGGGGTGTATCCAGGCTGGACGTACAGGGGATGCACTGTCCTTGGGGCTGGTCAGTGGTGTGATCTTCGCCCCCGACGGTGAAGGGCAAACGGCCTTGGGTCAGGCGGCCATTCGTCTGGAGCGGTTTGTCAACGACCAGCATGTGGGCGTCAAGGAGGGCCGTGAGTGGGCGGAGGCTGCGGAACGGGTCGTGCGCAGTCTCGGTGTGGAGGGCTGTCGTGCGGCACTGGATCGCGCTGATGCCTTGCTCCAGGATCTTCGGATCTCGGAGTTTGCGCATTTGAGCGATGTCCTGCCGTTGGCGTTGGATCAACGCCTGACGGACTTTGCGGTAGCGCTGAGTACCCATGCAGCGGAGCCCACCGAAGCAAACCTGCAGCAGGTGGAGTTGCATGCTGACCGTGCCTTGAGGCACATGCTGATGACCAGCCAGCTGCCCCGCAAGGAGCGCGTCGAAATGGCGCGCCGCCTGGCTCGCTGGCTCATCAGTCCGATGCCTTCCGGGGCGGCGTTGCCAGATGCCGTGGAGTGGCAAGCGGACGAGGGGGCTTATGTGGATTGGGCCCGCTTCAGGCTGTTGGGTGGGGATGAACTCAGCGAATTGTCCGAGGCCTATGCCGCCTGTCGCCGGGCAGCGATCGCGCGACGGGATGGATTCGCCAAGTCCTTTGCCCATGCGCTTGTTCAGTGGAACGCTCAGACACCGGCTAACACCGGTCGAGTTATCCTGCTCGAGCAGGTTTTGGAACGTGTGGTGGCTCCGATTGCGGCAAGCCAACCCACGTTGCTGCTGGTGATGGATGGTTTGAGTAACAGCATCTTCCGTGAACTGTTTGCTCGGGCCGCCACTCATGGATGGACGGAATTGGTGTCAAACGAGCAGGGCAGGCCATTCGTTGGAATGGCGGCCATCCCGACGATCACCGAGGTCAGTCGAACCAGCCTGCTGTGTGGGCGGTTGACCACTGGTAACCAGGCGCAGGAGAAACCTGGCTTCGCATCGCATCCAGCCCTGATGGCTGCCAGCCGAGCGGAATATGCCCCCAAGCTCTTTCATAAGGGGAACTTGGCCGACGGCGGGAATCTTGCGTCAGAAGTTCGTGCAGCCATCGCCAACCCCAAGCAGCAGGTTGTGGGAGTGGTCTACAACGCGGTGGATGACCACCTCAGCGGGCCAGATCAACTGAACCAGCGATGGGCATTGGAGGATCTACGACTGCTGTTGCCCTTGTTGCGCGAGGCCCGTGAAGCCCGTCGCGTGGTGATCATCACCGCGGACCATGGGCACCTTTTGGAAGACGGCACGACCCAGATCCCGGGTGGGGAGAGTGATCGCTGGCGCTTGGGTCGCACCGCAGCGTCGCCTCAGGAATTGGCCATCAGCGGTGGGCGAGTCGTTACCAGCGATGGTTCGAATGCCGCGGTGTGCCTCTGGGGGGAAAGCAGCCGGTATGCGGGCCGCAAGAACGGCTACCACGGCGGCTTGTCGCCCCAGGAGTTGACCGTCCCCCTCAGCCTGTTTGCTCCCTTGGGCTCGAATCTGCCAGGCTGGAGTCCAGCTCCACCCACTCAGCCGGATTGGTGGGAGCTACCGCCATTTCTGCAGCCCAAAAGCGCTGTTGCTGCGCCTGCTGCGCAAGCGAAGCCCACACGCAAAAAGACGGTGTCGGCAGAGGCGCAGCCGGGCCTGTTTGCCCCTGTCGATCTGCCTCCGTCAGCAGCTGATAGCGCCCCTCCGGACTGGATTGGGTTGCTGCTGGTCAGTCCGATCTACGCCTCGCAGCGGCAACTGGCGGCACGTGTCGCGTTGCCCGACGACAAGATGAGGCTTTTACTCGAGGCCTTGTCGGAACGCGGTGGAAAACTGTCTCGGGCGGCCTTGGCAAATCGGCTGTCGCTGGCAGAGGTTCGCATGGGTGGGCTTCTGAGTGCCGTGCGACGGATGCTGAACGTGGACCAGGCACCGGTGCTCACCGTTGATGAGGCCGCGGGATCAGTTGAGCTCAACATGACCTTGCTGCGGCAGCAGTTCCGGTTACCTACCCAGGGTGGATTGTCATGATCAGCGCGGCTCGACGTGAAGACATCGTCAGCGCGCTGCGTCGTGGCACCGTGCCCAACAGTGGCTTGGACGCTCTTGCGGTTGGGATTGAGACTTTTGCGTCTACCCTCAATGAAGAGTTGGATGTCGTCGCGACAGGCAGAGGCGGCTTCAAGGCAGTCCGGGGTGAGTACGGCACGGGCAAGACCTTTTTTGGACGCTGGCTGCAGGAGCGGGCTCGCTCAAAGGGGTTCGCTGCGACAGAAGTACAGATCAACGAAACCGAGACACCTCTGCATCGGCTGGAAACGGTCTATCGGCGACTGGTTGAGCACCTCGGGACGGCCGACATGGCCAACGGTGCTTTCAGAAGCGTCATTGACGGCTGGTTTTACGCCCTGGAGCAGGATGTCTTGGCAGACCCTTCGGTAGACCCGGACGATGCGCAAGACCTTCTGAAGCGGACAGATGCGCTCATGGAGGCGCGCCTGAGCACCATCAGCAAGACGGCACCGGCGTTTTCCGCTGTGCTTCGAACCTATCGGCAGGCCCTGGCGAGCAACGACGGCATGCTGGCTGAGGGGTTGATCAGCTGGCTGGCTGGCCAGCCCAATGTCGCGGCCAGCGTCAAGCGTGCCGCGGGTATCAAGGGCGATTTGGACCACTTTGGGGCCAGCAACTTCTTGGTCGGTCTGCTCACGATCCTTCGTGACAGCGGCTTCTCTGGGTTGGTACTGGTCCTCGATGAGGTGGAGACCTTGCAGCGCATGCGTACCGACATCCGCGAAAAGGGGCTCAATGCTCTGCGGCAATGGATCGATGAGATTGATGCCGGTCGCTATCCCGGGCTCTACCTGGTCATCACAGGCACCCCAGCCTTCTATGACGGTCCGCAGGGCGTACAGAGGTTGGCACCTCTCGCGCAGAGGTTACATGTCGACTTTGGCACCGACCGACGATTCGACAATCCCCGTGCGGTGCAGATCCGACTGTCGCCGTTTGACCATTCAGCCCTGCTCTCCGTTGGTCGCCGGGTGCGTGACATTTACGCGGAGGGGGTGGCAAACGAGCACCGCTTACGGTCGGTGGTCGATGACGCTTACCTGGAAACCTTGGCCCGCGCGGTGGCAGGTGGTCTTGGCGGTAAGGTCGGTGTGGCGCCGCGGCTGTTCTTGAAGAAGCTGGTGGCAGACGTTCTGGATCGAGTGGATTTGCATCCCGACTTTGATCCCTGCAAGCACTATTCACTCACGCTTTCCGAGAGCGAAATGTCTGCGTCCGAGCGTGCAGCGGCCAGCGCGAATTCCGTGGATGACATCGAGCTGTGAGCGAATTCGAGCAGCTGCATCCATCCCTGCAGTACCACGTCGTCAACACGTTGGGCTGGAGTACCCTGCGACCCACGCAGCTTGCAGCCATCGCACCGATTCATGCCGGCGCACACTGCCTGTTGCTGGCACCGACCGCGGGAGGGAAGACCGAGGCAGCTGCCATCCCGATCCTGTCCAAGATGCTGAGGGAGTCTTGGATCGGCACCAGTGTGCTGTACATCTGCCCTATCAAGGCTCTTCTCAACAACCTTGAGCAGAGGTTGACCCATTACGCCGGACTGGTCGGTCGAACCGTCACCGTTTGGCATGGTGACGTCTCCCAGTCGCGGAAGCTGAAGGCGATGAAGGAGGCACCCGACATCCTTCTGACGACCCCTGAATCCATTGAGGCTATGCTGATTTCCGTGCGCGTGGATCGTCCAACATGGTTTGGGAATCTGCGGGCCGTGGTGGTCGATGAGCTGCACGCCTTCGCTGCTGATGATCGCGGATGGCACATGCGTTCGGTACTGCAGCGGCTCGAGCACTACTTGCCGCAACCGCTGCAACGAATCGGTCTTTCTGCAACGGTCAGCAACCCGCAAGAGCTCTTGCAGTGGTTCGCTCCGTCGGGAGAACGGCAGGTGGTTGGCAGCGCCACCGTTAGCACCGATGCCGATGTCACCATCGATCACGTTGGCAGCCTTGAAAACGCAGCAACGGTCATCTCGCGCCTCCACCGAGGTGAAAAGAGGCTGGTGTTTTGCGACTCTCGTAGCAGCGCTGAGCAGCTCAGCAGCATGTTGCGCACCAAGGATGTCCGGACCTTCGTGAGCCATGCGTCGCTGAGCGCAGCGGAGCGTAAGCAGGCCGAAGCGGCATTTGCTGAAGAAAAAGACTGCGTGATCGTGGCGACATCGACCCTGGAGTTGGGCATCGATGTCGGAGATCTGGATCGTGTGATTCAGATCGATTCGCCGTCCACGGTGTCGTCATTCCTTCAGCGCATGGGGCGAACCGGGCGGAGGACTGGCGGTGTGAGGAACTGTTTGTTCCTTACGACGAGTGAAGATGCTTTCATGTTGGCTTTGGGAGTCACCCAGCTGTGGTCTCAGGCCTGGGTTGAAGCCGCGCGGCCTCCGGAGGAGCCTTGGCCCATAGTTGGGCAGCAAATCCTTGTGTCCACACTGGAGCGCGGCGAATGGCCAGCCAGCGAAGTCATCGCGCTTTTGTCGCGCTGCTTCCCCGAGTTGCCTGAAGACGGCTTTCCGTCGATGTTGACCCACATGGTTCAGAAGGGGTACCTGGATGCCAGCGAGGGGTTGTTGCGTATCGGTCCCCAGGCTGAGCGCGACTTCGGCCGTGGGCATTACCGAGACCTGTTGGCGTCATTCAGTGGGGCGCAGCTCCTGACTGGCCGGCATGGCAGTGCGGAGGTGGGCTACATCGACCCCACGGTACTCTCCGGTGATGAGCCTCAGCGGCTCTTGCTCTTGGCAGGTCGCAGCTGGATGGTCAAGGAGATTGAGTGGTCGAAAAAGATTGTCTGGCTCGAGCCGGCGAAAGAGGGCGGCAAAGCTCGATGGATGGGCGGCGCACGCAGCCTGAGCCGTGAGGTCTGCCAAGGCATCCGTGCTGCCCTCATCAGTGGATTGCCGCCCGGCGTGCACCTGTCACTGCGCGGTAAGACCGAGCTTATTGCATTGCAGGAGGAGCTGGCGTTGTCTCCGGGCGTGGATCTCATGTCCAGATCTGATGGCAGTCAGGTTCGCACCTGGACCTTTGCCGGCACAAAGCAGAACCGGACCTTTGCCCGTACCGCTTCGTCTGTGGGGAGGAAGGTCAAATTTGACGCGCTCAGCGTTCAGGCACCGGCAGCCTTACTTGCTTCCCAGATCAGCCAGGAGTCGGGTGCCCAGCTGACCCTGGAGGATGTCGCGCAGCTGGCCGAGGGGGTCAAGTTTGCGGACTGTGTGCCTGCAGACCTCCTCTCTCGCACTATTGCCGCTCGGTTGTTTGTGTCCACGTTCTCGTCAGTCGAAAAGCATCACTGTCACTGACCTTGGCGTCGTCAGTCAGTCTCGCATTGATTTGTGGGATAATCATGTTAGTCCAAAAAGGACGTGATTTTTATTCATATAAATCAATAACTTAGACTGGTTATGGGCGAAATGAAAGATGAACAGGCGGATTTAGCCCAGATGGTGCGTCTGGCTCTGGCCGAGCAGACGGAAGATGTGCGCCTGTTCGCAGCACGGCTAGTCCGCAAGTACCGCGGAACGGCGCCCGACTTGGCTGAGCAACTCGAGCTTTTCCTGAAGTCGAAGCCGGCACGCAGCGTCTCACCCATGCGCAAGCTCTCGCCTTCGCAGCCGACAGCTCAAGCCCTGCCGGTCGATGATGAATCCCGCCTCTCTCTCTTGAAGGTGTTTAAAGACGAGCCATCGAGAGACGCGCCGCTGCTATCCAGTGACGTTGAGGAGACCTTGGGGCAGCTCGTTGCCGAGCGGCGACAGAGTGATCGGCTGCTTGCCATGGGACTGACCCCGACCCGCTCCGCCATCTTTGTCGGACCGCCCGGGGTCGGCAAGACGCTCACGGCACGTTGGTTAGCCACGCAGCTGAAGGTGCCGCTGTACGTGTTAGATCTGACCGCCGTAATGAGCAGTCTGCTGGGTAAAAGCGGTGCCAACCTGCGGGCGGCTATCGACTTTGCAAAGCGCGAGCCCTGCGTTCTGCTTTTGGATGAGATCGACGCCATTGCCAAGCGCCGCAGTGATGACACCGACGTGGGCGAACTCAAACGCCTGGTCACGGTGATCCTGCAGGAGGTCGACGAATGGCCTGCCAGCAGCGTGTTGCTGGCGGCCACAAACCACCCAGAGCTGATCGATCCGGCGTTGTGGCGCCGTTTCGATTTGGTGGTGCAGTTCAAGACGCCCGATGAGCAGGCCGTTAAGGAGGCCATCAAGCGATTCTTGGGACCAGACTACGCCCTTTTTGCGCGCTGGATTGACATCCTGGTGTTTGCATTCGCGGGGCACTCGTTCAGCGACATCGAGCGCGATGTGCAGCGTTTCCGGCGAGCTGTGGCCCTGGGCACGACTACCGACGCCGATCTGGTCGAGGACTTCATTAAAGCGCGCGCACTGGCACTCGACAGGCAGGGCCGCATCGATCTTGCCGTGATGCTGGCCAGGCAGACCCGCCTCTCCCAACACGCCGTTTCTGACATCACGGGCGTGAGTCGGGACACCATCCGCAAGTACACCAACGAGACCCCTACGCCCCGGAAGAGCGCACGAGCGAGAAAGGCTAACGCATGAGCCAAGCCAATTTCCTGATCGGTCGGGGTGAACTGCTGACCCACGACATCGTCGGACCGCGGCGCATGCCCGGCAAGGCCGAGGTCTACACCTTCGCACAGGCGCGAGAACTGTTGGTTCCTCAGTTCCGTCGCACTGCCCAGGCGCTGGATGAACTGCCAGCCGAAGCCTGTCCGGGAGACTTCGCCGTGGCGCGTTTGATGATGAATCCCAGCTTCATCGCTCGCTCTTACTTCCCAACCGGCCTTTTGCGCAGCACGGGGCTGGAGTCCATCGGCAGCCGCACAGTCAAGGTCAAGCCACAGGCTTGGACTCGCAAGGGGCAGCCGCAGGAGACCACGACGACCGAGTTGTTCGTCGCTGGCAAGCGCCAGGCCTTTCGAAACCTCTCGCAGTGGACCGAAACTATCGATGGTGAGTCCGACGAGGGTGGTGATCTGACTCACATTGAACAGTTCACCGCGTTTGCCCCGGCCGAGCGCATCGTTAGCCTGGGCGGCCCGAAGGATCGTTTTTTCGAAGTGGGTCTACATCTGCTGCCGGACGAAGACCCCGGACTGGTCCAAAAGTCTTTCGTGAAATTTGCCCAACGCGAGGGCGTGAAGGTCCATAGCGAGCTTGATTTCGTCGCCGGCAACCTGTGGTTCGTGCCGATCGAGGGGAAGCCAAGCGATGTAGAGAAGCTGGCGCGTTTCGCTTTCGTCCGTGTGATTCGGCCGGTGCCCAAGCTGCGAGGTATCCGACCTTTGCAGCGCAGTGGAGGCCCTTCGGTGGGGTGTAGTCTCCCCATCGAGCAGGCACTTTCGTCTGAGCCTCGTGTTGCAATCCTGGATGGTGGCTTGCCAGAGCACCACCCGATCGGTCCTTGGTTACGGTCTTACCGCAAGCTCGACGAGGACGCTGTTGATGACCCACACGGCCCGGAGCATGGCCTCGGAGTGACGTCAGCTCTACTGTTTGGACCAATCCAGCCGAACGGAACCGCTGCCAGGCCGTTCGCTCCAGTGGACCATTTGCGTGTGCTCGACCAAGAATCGAACGGCGAAGATCCGCTCGAGCTGTATCGCACGCTCGGTCTTATTGAGCAGGTGCTTCTATCCCGGTCCTACGAGTTCATCAACCTCAGTTTGGGGCCTGACCTCGAAGTTGAGGATCAGGAAGTCCATGCTTGGACATCCGTCATCGACGATTTGCTTAGCGATGGCGACACACTCATGACAGTCGCTGTCGGGAACAACGGGGAGCGCGACCGCGCACTCGGGTACAGCCGTGTGCAGGTCCCGTCGGACTGCGTGAATGCACTCGCGGTTGGCGCGGCAGATGACACCAGCTCGGCTTGGGCGCGCGCACCTTACAGCGCGATTGGTCCGGGGCGTAGCCCAGGCGTCGTAAAGCCGGACCTGATGGCCTTTGGCGGCAATCCGGCGTCACGGTACTTCCACGTCCTCGCCCCGAGTGCAAAGCCAGTGTTAACGCCGCAGCTAGGAACCAGCTTCGCAGCGCCATACCTGCTGCGCAGCGCAGTCGGCATCCGTGCGATTCTGGGCGCAAGCCTGACGCCCCTCGCCATCAAGGCCTTGTTGGTCCACGCAGCCGATCCCGGCAAACATGACCCAATCGAGGTGGGTTGGGGCAAGATTCCGGAGGATACCTTTGACATCATCACCTGTCCGGATGGTGTGGCCCGGGTGGTCTACCAAGGAGAGCTTAAACCCAGCAAATACCTGCGCGCCAGCTTGCCGCTGCCGAAAGAGGGTTTGACGGGTAATGTTCGTCTGAAGGCTACCTTCTGCTACGCATCTCCCACCGATCCGCAGGATGCCGCGGCTTACACCAAGGCGGGCCTCGAAGTTGTCTTCCGTCCCAATGACGAGAAGATCAAGGACGGTAAGAGCAATGCCGACACCAAGGGCTTCTTCGACTTGAAGAAATTCGCCACCGAGCAGGAGCGCCGGTCGGATCAGGGCAAGTGGGAAACCGTGCTCCACGGATCCAAGACATTCCGAGGGTCCAGCCTCAAGAACCCCGTGTTCGATATCCATTACAACGCCCGCGATGGCGGTGGACGGGCCACGGGTGCCGACAAGATTCGCTATGCACTGATCCTCTCGGTTGAAGCGCCGAAGCACGCTGACCTTTACAACGACATCCTGCGCGCCTATGCCAAGACTCTCGTGCCGATTCAACCGCAGGTCTCCTTGCCGATCCGCGTTCGGTGACGGCGGGCGAAGTAGAGCAGGCATAGGATGAAACGACGGGCAGAAAGAGATCGATGCCGGAACCATTGAAAAGCAGAGACAAATGTGGGGCTCCGTTCAATCGGCCGCCCGAGATCGAGGCCTGCTTGGCAAGACTGGAGTCGCTTGATGCCGAGGCGCGCCTGCAGGCCTTTTGCATCGGGTCTAGGAAGAGCACCGGGTATGTGCCGTCGGAAGCGCTGACGTATTTCCTGCGACGCGCCCACGCGACGGGCGCAAAGAATGAGTTCAAGCAGATATTCGGAGTGCTCATGAAGCGCGTGGGGCAGTCCCTGTATTCAACGGTCGCCGACTCCCGCATGGCCGGGGCGCAAGGCATACGCGAAGAGATCATGGGCCGCTTCGCCGAGCGAATCGCCAAGGACTGTGAAGGCCGCTTCGCCATGCTGGACTTCTTTGAAGTGCGGTTCGACCTGGCGTTCGCCCGATTCCGGAAGTCCGTGCTGAGGCAGATCGGTCCCTCGTCGGTACTCACCGAGCCGCTGTACACGGACGGAGAAGAGGGTCAGGACATTTCTCGTGAGGTCGAGGAAGCAGCGGCTGACTTCCTGGGAGGGGACCCTCAAAAAATTGACGACCCGGCTTTCCGGTTGGAACTAGACGCTGCGATTGATGCGTTACCAGACGATCAAAGACGGGTCGTGGGCTTGTTGCGGCAAGGCTTTCAGATCGACTCGAAGGACCCATCCATCATGACTATCGCCAAGATGCTGAAGTGCGATGAGAGAACAGTGCGCAATCGCCGTGACCGTGCGTACAAGGCACTCAGAGCGGCTCTGCAGGAGGACGCATGACCACTTCAAAGCAGTTCGCCGCGGACGAGGAATCCGTGCTCATGGCGTTCTCGATGGAGCCCAGCCATGGCAGAGAAACGCTCGAGCGCTACATCAAAGAGTACCCGCAGCATGCGACTGCGCTGATCGACTGTTCGATCGATCTGCTTCATGCTTCCCCAGCGGAAGATGTTTCGGCGACCGTGGTGCCGGACAGTACGGTGGACAAGGCCTGGCAACGGTTTGAGCGGGCTGTCCAGCAGACCGACGCGGAAGTCGCGAACCCGTTCGCCAAGCTCAATACGAGTGGCTTCAAGTCGCTTGCAAGCAGGCTGGATGTCAGCAATCTCTTTCTCATGCGCGTGCGTGATCGAGCCATCAGTGCTGCCACCATCCCCGCTCGATTCATCGAGAAGCTCGCGTCGGAGTTGGGCGCCACAGCGCAAGCTGTCGCTGCGTACCTGCAGGGTCCACCGGGCATGGTCTCTGGACATGCCTTTCGGTCCAGCATGAAGCCGAGCATGGGTGAACAGATCACTTTCGACCAGGCGGTCGCTACTTCTCAGTTGACGGCGGAACAGCAGGCGACGCTGAAGGCGTTGTCGGACTGAGCGATGGACGCCACCGAGGTAGCTCGCCGGGAAGCAGAACGCATGCACCGTGCGAACGTCGCGGCTGGCGGCGATCCAACCCAACCTCTGGCGTTTGCGCTTCGGGAGGCCACAAGTCGCGGCCTGGATGTATATGCGCTGCAAGAAGGAGATTCGCAGCTCAAGGGAGGCAAAGCCACCTTCGACAGTCAGGCTGGAGGCATCCTCTACGAGGATCGCGGATCGGACTTCGAGCGCGCCTTCTTGATCGCACATGAACTCGGTCATGTCGTGCTGGAAGGTGGCACGCTAGACGTGGTGACGGGGGACGTCGAGCCCGACCGATCGATGGAGGATGCGCCGGTCGGGGTCGATCGCGTCCTTGACTACGGGGCGCGCGAGCGACGTGAGGTCAAGATGGACCTCTTCGCGCGCGAGTTCCTGCTGCCGCGTCCTGTGTTGCGCGAGTTGCATGTCAACGAAGGGCTGACATCCGACGCGATCGCGATGCGCTTCGGCGCGCCGCTCGCTGTGGTGCAGCAACAGTTGCTGGATGCACTGCTGCTGCCACCGGCCGAAGAGCCGCACCCCGTAGGCGCCGGCGCCGTGGCAGCCCCGCTCACCTCAGACCCCACGCAGGCTCAGGCGGCAGCATATCGTGGCTTGGCGTTTCAGCTGCAGGCAGGGCCGGGTACGGGCAAGACGCGGACGCTTGTTCGTCGCATCGAAGGGTTGCTTGCAGACGGCGTCGATCCCACTACGATCCTGGTACTCACCTTCTCCAACAAGGCGGCCAATGAACTGTGCGAGAGGATTGCCGCGAGCAATCCTGTCGCGGCGGCAGCGATGTGGATCGGCACATTCCACGCGTTCGGGCTGGACATCGTTCGCCGCTTTCACGACCGACTGGCGCTGCCGCCGGACCCACGGTTGATCGACCGGACGGAGGCGATTGAACTCCTGGAGGACGAGTTTCCGCGGCTCGACCTGAAGCACTATCGCAACCTCTGGGACCCGGCCCTGGATTCAAGCGACATGCTGAGCGCGATCTCGCGCGCCAAGGATGAGGTTGTCGATGCAGCAGGCTATCGCACCCTCGCGCAGTCGATGGCGGATCGAGCAGGGACCGACCAGGACGCGAAGGTTCGTGCGCAGAAGTGCCTGGAAGTCGCCACGCTCTTCGAGGCGTACGAACGGCTGCTGACCGCGCGCCAGCTGCTGGACTTCGGCGACCTGGTCGCGCTGCCTGTTCGTCTTGTCGAGGGCAGCGCCGAGGTAAGGGATGCCCTGCGTGCTCGGCATGAGCATGTACTGGTAGATGAATACCAAGATGTCAACCGCGCTTCGGTCCGGCTCCTGAAGGCCATCGTCGGCGACGGTCGCAACCTGTGGGTTGTCGGCGATGCACGCCAATCCATCTACCGCTTCCGCGGCGCCTCTGCGACCAACATCGCGCGCTTTGCGATCGACTTCCCCGGCGCGCAGGCCGCACAGCTGGGCGTCAACTATCGCTCCGACCAACGGATCGTCGAGGTGTTCACCGAGTTCGCGCGCGGCATGCAAGCATCCGCCGGTGCTTTGCCGCTGAACCTGCAGGCCGATCGCGGCTCCACAGGAGAACGGGTTGAGCTTCGGGTCGCCGGGTCGGCTGACGATGAAGTCTCCGCGCTTGCCGCGTCGATCACGGCCCTGCATGAGCAGGGCATTGCCTATGGTGGCCAGGCGGTGCTGTGCGCGTCCAATGCGCGCCTGAACGCCATTGCCGAAGGTCTTGAGGCGCGGGGTATTCCCGCGCTGCACTTGGGCAGCTTGTTCGAGAGGCCGGAAATCAAGGATCTGCTGGCCTTGCTCTCGTTGGCGACCGACCCCCGGGCGGCCGCGATGGTGCGTGTGGCAACCATGGCTCGATACCAAATGCCACTGCAGGATGTCATGCGGGTCATCGAGCACCTGCGGGCGGCGAATCCAGCTTCGCTGGGGTGGTCGGCAGTGCATGCCGAGGTGGACGGCCTGGCAGACGGCAGTCGAGAAGCGCTCTCTCGCCTGTCCGCGCTCTTTGCGGGCGTGGGCGCATCGACGAACCCTTGGTCCTTGCTTGCTGGATGGACGATAGATAGTCTCGGACTCGCGAAGACGCTGTATCAGGCTGGTGATGCGCAGAGCCGCATGCAAGGTCTGGCCATCTGGCAGTTTCTGAACTTCTGTCGCCGTCAGCCAAGAGGGCAGGGCGTGCCAGTGCTTCGGCTGCTTGATCGCGTCCGGCGCCTGGTGCTGCTATCAGAGGATCGTGGATTGAGCCAGCTGCCGCGCAGCGCCGAGAACATCGACGCAGTGCGCCTGATGACCATCCACGGAAGCAAGGGGTTGGAGTTCGATGTCGTTCATTTGCCTGGAATGGTGACGTCCGGCCTGCCGCGCAACAACGTGCCGCCGCGTTGTCTTCCACCGGATGGTCTGATCCACGGTTCGGAGGGGCTGACCGGCATTGAGGCCGTGAAGGCCGGCCACGACGAGGAAGAAGAGTGCTTGTTCTTCGTGGCACTTTCGCGAGCACGCGACAGGTTGCAGCTGTATGCCTACGCAAGGCAGGCCGATGGGCGTGCGCGTAGCCCCTCAAGGTTCGTCGCCCCGATCGACCGATTCCTTGTTCGTCCCATCCTGGTGCCGTTGCGAGCCGGCCCGACATCGACAGGCGTGCCGCTATCCATCACATGGCAAGGACGCCCTCAGTGGACCGACATCCAGGTCAACCTCTTTGAGCGCTGCCCGCGCCGCTTCTTGTACACGCACGTGCTGAGGCTTGGAGGTCGGCGAACCGAAACGGCGTTCATGAAGATGCACAACGTCGTGAGCGACGTGTTCGAGTGGCTGAAGCGGGAGCACGAGACGACAAGACCCACAGGCGACGAGCTGGCGGCGCGCTTCGAGGAGGCGTGGCGCTCCAAGGGTGCGACCGAGCATGGGTACGCGGAAGACTACCGCCGCATCGGCAAGCGGCTCGTCGACTTTCTCATCGAGAGCCGCAGCCGTGGCGCGGCCGTGCCAGCGCCTCCGATCTCGTTGGGGTGGGCCGAGGGCGAGATCCTTGTAAGCCCGGATGGCGTAGCTCACGGAGCCGGTGGCCACGTTACGGTGCGGCGCGTCAAGACGGGCAAGCAGCGCTCGAATGCCTTTGATGACATCGAGTACACGGTTCTTCAACTCGCTGCCGTCCAGGCCTACGGGCCGCATGCGCAGGTCGAGGTGACCTATCTGACGAGCGAAACCATCCAGCCGATGGAAATCTCGTCACGCAAGTTGGAGTCCAGGCGCGAGAAGCTGCAGGCCTTCCTTCAGGCGATGCAGGCCGGGCAGTTCCCCGCCAAGCCCGAGGCGCGCAGCTGTCCGCGTTGCCCGAGCTTTTTTCTCTGTGGTGACCTGCCCGGAGGGGCGTGGCTGCAAGAAAAACTCTGACCGGCCTTTCCGGTCTGGCAGTTGGGCTGCGATTGACTGAGTAAGGGGGCCAGAAAGCCTGCAATCCCGCAGGTGATGGCTCCCCAAGAAAGGCAATCAAATGCAAACCCAAACCCATAGCGGCGATGACCGCTCCGATGTCGAAGATGTCGCTGCGGCGATCCGCGAAGGCCGCAGCCTGCGCCCGGCGGCGCTCTACCGGATCGTTGTCCTGGACGACCAGCTCCGCGAGCGTCACGTCGATCTCGCCGATCCGGTGCCGACCGCGCGCCAGATCCTCCAGGCTGCCGGCGTCCGTCCGGTCGATGAGCACAGCGTCTACGCGATCCTGGCCTCCGGCGAGTTCGAGGACCTGCGTCTGGACGAAACCTACGATCTGCGCGGCCGCGGCGCGGAGCGCTTTGTCATCTTTCAGACCGACCGCGCGTTCAAGTTCACGATCGACGACCGGCAGCTGGAATGGGGCAAGCCCAGCATCAGCGGTCGCATGCTCAAGGCGCTGGCCGGCGTCCCGCCGGAGACCTACGACGTCTACCTCGAAGTGCGCGGCGGCGGTCAGGACGTCCTGATCCGCGACGGCGACCTGATTGATCTGAGCAAGCCGGGCATTGAGCGCTTCATCACGCTGATCCGCGACACCACGGAAGGGCTGCTCGCGCTGCCCGAAGCGGACGAGCGCTATCTGAGCAGCCACGGCGTGGTCTTCGAGACGGTGAGCGACGGCGCGCACACGGGCGTCATCTTCAAGCAGTTTCCGCTGCCCGCCGGAAAGTTCAACCACGCTGCGGCCGACGTGCTCGTTCTCCTGCCGCCCGGCTATCCCGATGTCGCGCCGGACATGTTCTATTGCGACCCCTGGCTGACGCTGCAAAGCGTGGGGCGCTACCCGACCTGCGCCGACCAGGCACACGCGTACCAGGGCCGCAACTGGCAGCGCTGGTCGCGCCACAACACGGCGTGGCGCCCGGGCATCGACGGCCTGCATACCATGCTCAAGCGCATCGAGCACGCCCTGGCGGAGGCGAAGTGATGTCGCCGGCTGCTCTGGACATCGTCCTGCTGGAGCCGCACGAGGCGGCCCTGCGCTCGCTGCTGCAAAGGGAGAACGGGGCCGAGGCGTCCGCCTATGTGCTGTTCGGCAAGGCCGACATCTCGGCAGACCCCTGGTCAGGCCTGCCTCGCACCAGGCTGATCTCGCATGAGGTCATCCCCGTCGCAGCCGATGAGATGATCTCGGCGTCTCCGGTCCACGTCACTTGGTCCACCCGCGGCTTCATGCGCATTCTCGGCGTCGCGAAGGAACGCGGCTTGGTCGCGGGCCTGGTGCACACGCATCCGAACGCGGCGGCGTTCTTCTCCGACCAGGATGACCGAAACGAAGCGGAACTCGCCCGGACGACGTTCAACAAGGGCGTTTCCGGCCTGGCCAGCATGGTGTTCGGCCACGATGACGCCATGGCGGGCAGGCTCTGGATCGCACCCGGCGAGACGGTCACGGCATCCTCGATCTCGCTGGTAGGCAACCAGATCAAGATCGCGCGCACAGTGGCTGCAGCTGACGAAGATCAGTTCCTGGCGCGGCAGGCCGCGCTCTTTGGCCGAGGGTTCAATCCTGTCGTGCGTGGGTTGCGGGTCGGCGTCGTAGGGGGCGGCGGCACTGGCAGTGCTGTCGCGATGCTGTTGGCGCGATTGGGCGTCGGCTTTCTTGGGCTGATGGATAAAGACACCATCGATGTCACCAATCTCAACCGCGTCCATGGCTCGCGTGCCGCAGACGTTGCCGCCGGCCTGGCCAAGGTGGACATCCTCGCGCGCGAGATTTGCGCGGCGGGTCTCGGCACCCAGGTCGTCACCAAGAAGGAATGGGTCGGCCACCCTGATCTGCGCGACCTGCTGCGCTCCTGCGATGTGCTGTTCGGTTGTACCGACGACCATCAGGGGCGGCTGACGCTCAACCGCCTGGCGCACTACTACGGCATCCCGCTTATCGATGTCGGCCTGCGAATGCGCGCAGCACGCAGCGGCGCGGACTACGACATGACGGGACGCGTGTCGGCGATTCGCCCAGGCAACCCTTGTCTCATGTGTCTGGGGGTGGCCGACCCGCACCGCGCTGCGGCCGAAGGGCTCCGGCGCAGCGACCCATGCGAGTTTGAGCGGCGTAAGGCGGAGGCGTATGTGGATGGCGGCGGTGATCCCGCGCCCGCCGTGGTCACGTTCACCACAGCCATTGCCTGCTCGGCCGTCGACGAGCTGATTCAGGGTTTGACCAGTTTTCGCGGCTCCCAGGGTATGACGCACAACAGGATTCGCCGGTTCGACCGTGTGGAGGATCGCTCAATGACCTGCCGGCCTGTCGCCTCGTGCCCGGTTTGTGCCAGCCAGGCGACGTGGGGACGCGGTGACGTCAACCCATTTCTGGGCGTGATCTGATGCCCATGAAGCTACTCATCGCGCGTGCGCTACGCCGGCTTGGCTGGCTGGACTATGACCTGCTCGTTGTTCCGGTCGCGCAGCATCCGGGCAAGTCCGCCGTGCCTCCCGGCGAACTTTGGTTGGTCACTGACACCGGCGTCAAGAAGTGGGCATGCATGAGCTGTCCGGGTGGCTGCGGAGTACAGATGTCGCTTTCGCTCAACCCGAATCGGCGTCCGCGGTGGTCGATTGAAACGGACTTTTGGGGTAGGCCGACGCTCTCCCCATCTGTTCATCAACAGCGATCATGCTCCTGCCACTTTTGGATAAAAAATGGAGCTGTAGAGTGGTGCAAGAAGACAGCGTCAAGCTCTGATGAACCACCCTGTGGCACCTTAGGCACCTAGCGCGCAGTCACCGTCATTTGTCGTCATTTGTCCCCTCCGGCAGGGGGGTATCGCGGGGGATCGGCAAAACTGGATTCAGCAAAAAAGCAGTCGCGACAAGGGTTTGAAACTCATACCCATGTACTGCTGCATTCCCCAGGTCCTAGGTTCGAGTCTCATTACCCCATCGACGGGAGTGGAGCAAGAAAACATCTCAACGTGCCGGTGCCGCGGATCGACTCTTACGGCGATCGTAGACCGTTTCGATCATTTTCGCGCTGCGGTGCAACGTCGCGTTCTGGACGTCGGTATGGCCGGCCTTCAGCTTATCGGTGACACCCTTCGGTCGCACATCAAGCAGACTGAATCGTTTGAAGGGAACTCCACGCGCTTCAGCCTCGGTAGAGCAAGCCTCCATCAGTCGTCCCAGAGTCTTCTTCCATCCGCCTTTCGTGTATCGGGTGCCCTTTTGCGTCCTAAAGATCAAACCGTCACTCGGATAGGAACTGTATCCGTCGAGTTCCATGACTTGATCCAAGACGTCCTTCAACTTCTCGGTCCAGTGGATCGTTACATCCCGTTTTGTCTGACTGCCTTTGGTTTTGGTTTCGGTCCAGACCACCCCTTCAGTTTCGACCATCGACCAGTTGGCTGCCAGAACCTCGCCCGGACGACGAACGCAGAGGTAGCCCATGGCCAAGGCCAGTGAAGCGCGGTACAGTTGCCCGCCCTTCTGGGCGCCCACTTCCAGGACCAGTTCGAGTTCCTGATCTTGCACGTACCGAGAACTGGGCGTGGTGCGCAGCTTTTCGACGTCACGCAGGGGGTTGCTGTCGATCAGCCCCTTGCGGACCGCGCGATTAAGGATCAACTGAAAAAGCTGAATCTCCTTGTTTCCTTTGGGGCCGCGACCCAGTTCATCGCATTTATCCAGATAGGAGTAAGCGTGATGGGGTCGGATTTCGGTGATCAGCATTTCACCGAACACGGACAGCAAAGTCTTTGCTTCTCGTTCGTTTTCTTCCAGCGTGGACTCAGCTCGCTTGTTCGGGCTCTTGGCGGGCAGCGCACGCTGCCACTTGAACCAGTCTGAAGTCAGTTCGGACAGTGTCTGGATTTCCTCGCCGATTTCCGAATACAACAGCGCGCGCTTGCTCGCTTCGTTGCGCAGTCGCTTGATCTGGTTTTTTTCGTTGATCGGGCACGACAGACGAAACGCCCAAGTCCCATCCTTTCGTTTGTAGCCGATCGAGTAGGTTTCCTTCCCGCAGCGCTCATACACGCGATGGGGCAGGCCGTCATGGGATGCACGCACGCGACTCATTGCAACCTCGCGAACTTGTCGAGGGCGTCAAAACGAGGCTGGCGCGCCGGGACTTTCGATGCCTTTTCTTGCATCTTCTGAATGAAGACAAATCGTGCCACGCGCGGGTGAGAACTCTTGCCCATTGCATTGGTGTACGGCCAGCCATTGGCGTCCAGCCAGTAGCGTTGTCGGGAGGGCTGCCGGCTGCCCGTCAGCTCAGTCAGTTCTTCTCGTGTCAAAAGCAGCGGCTGCCCCTCGTCCGCAAAGCGCGGCTGGGTAGGAGCTTTATTGATGTGACCGGAATGAAGCATGCAAGTCGTGTGAGTTGCGATGGCTTCGAGTCTCAAGGCGATTTTTGATACGCAGTACCTCACACCCAATCTCGCGATACTATTTCGTCGTTTTTCGTCTGGTTTGGGGGGAGGGAATCGCTCCAGGTGTTTCGGACTGGACGTCAGATTGACGAGGTTGACGGACTTGATAGGGAAGGAGGGCGAGGGTTGAGCGGCTTCAAATCGACAGAAAGCGAACGCCGGTGCGCCGAGCGGATGCTGAGCATTCAGCGGGGGTGGTTCCCCATTGATGACGGGGAATGGTCCGTCGATGACATTGCCGACCGGTACCAGGTGCACCGGGACACGGTCTACAAAGGCGTTCGCTCCGGCAGTCCGCTGTTTCCCAAGGCATCCCGCAAGGGGACGGGGCCCAAGGCATGGCTCTACTTCGCGCCCGAAGACATCCGGGAGTGCGACCAGAACCGGATTGCCTTCTACCAAACCACCCCTTCCTGGAAAGTGTTGACCGGGCAGGAAGCCAAGGCAGCTCCGCCGAGGCGGTCGGCCCGAGATGTCCTGGAAGTGGCGGTGACGGGGGCTGGGAAAGGCGCTGAGGTTAGGGCTAGGAAGAGGGCCCCAGCCGGGGCCGGAAAAGGCCCCCGCGCCGGTGCTCAAAAGTGAGTCACCTTTTGGAATATCACTTTTCGCTCCTAGGGGACTTTGGAACGAAAAACGGCCATTTTGGAATAGGAATCGGGCGCAAACCCGCATGGATACTCGCTTGACCCCCGGCCTGTCACGCCGGGGGTCGCGGGTTCGAGCCCCGTCCACTCCGCCAAACAAAACAACGGCTTGCGCAAGAAATTGTGCAAGCCGTTTGTCTTTTGTGCTGTCCAGGCGCACAAAACGAACACTCGGCACACAAGCCACCGCGCTGGGGTTCCCATTCACCTCTCGGCGGGCAGCAAGCCTGTCCAGACAACCCGACCGGCCGTTCAGCGACCTTGGCGATTCCTTTCCACACTTTCTGACCATCGCCAAGGCGTGGCCGGCCGGATGAAGGCGAGGGGGTGCTTGCCCAGTTGCTCGCGACCTTTGCTCACATGGGGTGCCTATGAGCGTTGGGCTCACGGACCAGTTCCGTCTATCGGATCTTGGTTTGTTTCGATCTTGGCAATGGTCCATTGATGTGCACAAATCATGGTTTACCCGTATGCTGGTACCCGTATTTGTGGTTCTCCAAGGGTCCTCCGACCCCTTCATCGCCCGCTCATCTCATCGATGAGCGGGTTTTTTTTGCCAAAGCATCTCCGCGCGCAGCAATCCGGTGGACAGGCCGGTGCCCAACAGCACCACCAGGCCGCAGCCGAGCATCCACAGCGTGACCTCTTCCTGCAAGAACACCACGCCATACACGAGCGCAAACACGGGCAGCAGGAAGGTCACGGTGAGTGCCTTGCTTGGGCCGGCCTGGGCAATGAGGTGAAAAAAGAGCCCGTAGGCCACGGCGGTGCACAACACAGCCACTGCCGTCACCGCCAGCCAGGCTTGCAGGCCAGGGGCCTGGGTTGGCCAGCTCAGGGCCATGGGCAAGGCCAGGGCGAAGGTGGCGCCCCAGAGGCTGCCGGTGGTGGTGGCCAGCGGGTGCAGGCCACTCAGGAAGCGCTTGGTGTAGCTGGCGGCAATGCCGTAGCACAGGGTGGCCAGCAGGCAGGCACCCATGGCCAGCAGGGCGTCGGCGCTGGAGGCCCTGAGCCAGCCACCAAGCCCTGACTTGCCGATCACCAGCAAGGCCACGCCACCAAAGCCGATCAGCAGTCCCAGCAGCCGACTGGCGCCAGGGCGTTCCTTGAGCCAGACCCAGGCCACGAGCGCGCCGGTCATGGGCACGGTGGCGTTCAGGATGGAGGTGAGCCCGGTGCTGATGTGCATCACTGCGTAGGAAAACAGCGCGAAGGGAATGGCTGAGTTCAGCACGCCCACCGCCAAGATGGGCAAGGCGCGCGACCTGAGGTCACGCCACACGCCGGGCCAGGCCAGCAAGGGCAGCAGGACCACGGCGGCGATGCCCACGCGCAGGCCGGCCGTGGCCACCGGGCCGAAGTCGGCCGCGCCCAGCCGCATGAACAGAAACGAGGCGCCCCACAGGGCGCCCAGCGCCAGGAATTCGAGCAGCAGCACAGGGGACATGGATCAGATCAAGGAACGATTGGGGGATTCCAGCTCCAGCAGCGCCACCTTGCGCGGCAGGCCACCGGCGTAGCCGGTGAGGCTGCCGTCGGCGCCCACGACGCGGTGGCAGGGCACGATGAGGCTGACCGGGTTGGCCCCGATGGCGGCGCCGGCCGCGCGCACGGCCGCCGGGCGGCCGATTCGCTCGGCGATGGCGCCGTAGCGGCTGGTGCGGCCGTGGGGGATCTCCAGCAGGGCGCGCCACACGGCCTGCTGGAAGGCGGTGCCGCGCGAGAGGTCGAGCGGGCCGCTCCAGTGCGGTGCTTCACCGGCGAAGTAGGCGTGCAGCCATTGGCGGCCGGCCTGCAGCACCGGCTCGGCTTCGCCGGCTTGCCAGGTGCGGCGTTCCTCGGCGCTGGGCGGGTCGCGCTGGTCAAGGAACCAGGCGCCGGCCAGGCCGGCCGGGGTGCTGGCCAGTGTCATGGTGCCCAGCGGGGTGGGCACTTCGATGAAGTGGGCGTGGAGCAGGGGTTTCATTTGGGCTGTTCGGTGAGGGTGGACTGCCACAGGCGCATGGCGGCGTAGGCGCGCCAGGGCCGCCAGGGCTCGGCGAGTTGAACGGCCTGCCGGCTGTTCTGGGCGGGGCTGCCGCTGAGCCCGAGGGCGCGGTGGATCACCACGTCTTGCGCGGGCCATGCGTCGGGCCAGGCCAGGGCGCGCATGGCGATGTAGTGGGCGGTCCAGGGGCCGATGCCGGGCAGGGATTGCAGGGTGTCGAGCGTGGTGTCGGGGTCAGCGCCGGGCGAGAGGGGCAGGCGCCCGTCGAGCACCGCGCGGGCCAGGGCGAGCAGGGCGGTCTGGCGCTGGCGGATCAGGCCCAGGCGGCCCAGCGCCTCGGCGCTGGTGTCGGCGATGCGCTCAGGGCTGGGGAAAAGGTAGGCCAGGCCGTCGGTGCCGATGTCGATGGGCTGCCCGGTGTGCGCCACCAGCCGGGCGCCCAGCGCGCGGGCGGCGGCCAACGTGATTTGCTGGCCCAGCACGGCCTGCACCGCGAGTTCAAAGCCATCAAACGCACCGGCCACCCGCAGGCCTTGGCCGTGTGGCAGCGAGGCGCCCAGCACCGCGTCGATGGCGGAAGGGTCGGCGTCGAGGTCGGCCACGGCGCGCACGCGCTCCATCACCAGGGGCAGCACCGGCGCCAGCCCTTCGCTGACACGCAGCGTCAGGCCACTGCGCCCGGCGCGGCGCGTTACCTGGGCACTGAGCCAACCGTGCCGCGCCTGTCCGTCGGCATCGATGAGGCGCACCGTGCGCTGCCAGCGCCCAGCGCTGGGGTCTACCTGCTCGACGCCGGGCGTGGCGTGGCGCTGCAGAAAGCCCAGCCAGGCGTTGGCGTCCCAGGGCTCGCGGGCGCTGAGGAACAGGCCGCCGCCCGAGCGCCCCTGGCCGGCGCCGCGGCGCAGCTCGGTGGGGCTCATGCCGTAATGGCGCCGCACCGCGTCGTTGAAGCGGCGCACGCTGCCGAAGCCGGCGCGCCAGGCCACCTCGGCCACGGGCAGGGCGGTGTCGCTGAGCCACTGCTTGGCGCGCAGCAGTTGGCGGGTCTGGCGGTACTGCAGGGGTGACACGCCCAGGTGCTGTTCAAAGATGCGGCGCAGGTGCCGGTCGCTCACGCCCAGGTGGGCGGCCAGCTCGGTGGCGCTGGGGGCGGGGCCGGTGTCGGGTGCGTGGTCAAGCCATTGCAGGGCTTGGTGCAGCAGGATGCTGCCGGCGTCGGTGCTGGACCAATGGCGCTGCGCGGGGGCGAGTTCGGGCCGGCAGCGAAGGCAGGGGCGAAAGCCCGCCTGTTCGGCCTGGGCCGGGATGGCGAAGAAGTGGCAGTTTTCGCGGCGCGGGGTTTTCACCGCGCAGATGGGGCGGCAATAGATGCCGGTGGAACTGACGCCCACGAAGAAT